>Ga0247840_10002750_pt1 | contig 30849 bp, 31 predicted proteins | sample LaCruzMarch2015__FD_192404 | JGI IMG/M metagenome (GOLD analysis project Ga0247840, IMG submission 192404) | Freshwater microbial communities from meromictic Lake La Cruz, Castile-La Mancha, Spain - LaCruzMarch2015_17m | ecosystem: Environmental > Aquatic > Freshwater > Lake | place: Spain...
AAAAGCCGGCTGTGATGGACGGCTATCTTTTCGAGCCGGAGCCCGCAGAGGAAATCCTGCGCGGGCATTTCAAGGTCCAGTCGCTCGACGGATTCGGATGCGCCGACATGGCGGCCGGCACGGGTGCCGCGGGAGCGTTGCTCCATTACATCACGCGCCAGATGAGGCGCCAGGCAGGCCATCTGCGGCAGTTGAGACCTTACCGGCGCGGCACATTTCTCATTCTGGACGCATCGACACAAAGTCACCTGGAACTTGTGACCTCGCGTGCCGGCCGGGGAATGACTCTCCTCGGGACACTCGACCGCACGGCCACCCCGATGGGGGCGCGACTCCTGCGCGAGTGGGTTCTCCACCCGCTGCGCGATGCGGATGAGATCGAGCGGCGACAGGAGGCGATTGCGGCCCTGCTCGACGACGCCCTGCTCCTCGGCGACCTGCGTTCCCGGCTTGCGGAGATCCGCGACATCGAGCGGGCGACCGCGCGCCTTGGCGGTCTCTCCGGCAATGCGCGCGATCTTGCGGCGCTTGCCCAATCGCTCGAACGCATCCCGGTCCTCGCCGCCTCCCTCGGCTCCGGTATCAAAATGCCATCGGAGCTACTCTCAGGAATGGGCGGTCACCTGCATTCTTTGCCCGAGCTCACCATGCGCCTTCGTTCGGCGCTGGTTGACGAACCGCCGGCACTCGTCCGCGAGGGCGGCATGATCCGCCCGGGGTTCGACGCAGCGCTCGACGAGCTCCGGTCCGCATCCCACGAGGGAAAGAACTGGATTGCCACCCTCCAGGAACAGGAAATCGCGCGCACCGGGATCAAATCGCTCAAGGTCCGCTTCACCTCGGTCTTCGGGTATTTCATCGAGATCACAAAATCGAACCTCTCCTCGGTGCCGGACGACTACATCCGGAAGCAGACGACGGTCAACGGCGAGCGGTTCATCACCCCGGCGTTGAAGGAAGTCGAAGGGAAAATCCTCGGTGCCGACGAGCGCGCCCGCGCCCGGGAAATCGAGATCTTCGCGGACCTCCGGGCAGCCGTGCTCGCCGAACTCGCCAGGCTTCAGGAGACCGCGAACACACTGGCTGTCCTCGATGCCATTTGCTCGCTTGCCGAGACCGCCCGCATGCACGCCTACTGCCGTCCGGAGATCGAGGTGTCGCAGGTCCTCCACATTGAGGAGGGACGCCATCCGGTCCTCGACCAGCAGCCCGGTGGGGAGCGTTTCGTTCCGAACGACACCGACCTCGGGATGGATGGGAAAACGTTCGCCATCATCACCGGGCCTAACATGGCCGGGAAGTCCACCTACATCCGGCAGGTCGCCCTGCTTGTCCTCCTCGCGCAGATGGGAAGCTACGTCCCCGCAAAGTCGATGCGCTGCGGGCTCGCGGACCGGATCTTCACCCGCGTGGGAGCGAATGACGACCTCGCGCGCGGGCAGTCGACATTCATGGTCGAGATGAACGAGACCGCGAACATCCTCAACAACGCGACCGCGCAGAGCCTCGTCATCCTTGATGAGATCGGCCGTGGAACGTCGACATTCGACGGACTCTCGATCGCGTGGAGCGTGGCGGAATACCTCCACGACAAGATCGGATGCCGCACGCTATTCGCAACCCACTACCACGAACTCACTGATCTCGAACGCACGCGCCCGGGCGTCCTCAACCTCAACGTCGCCGTCCGCGAGTGGAACGACCAGGTCATCTTCCTGAGAAAAATTCTGCCCGGCCGAGCAGACCAGAGCTACGGGATCCAGGTCGCCCGCCTCGCCGGACTCCCCGACGACATCATCTCCCGGGCCAAGGAAATTCTATCCAACCTCGAAAAGGCCGAACTGAATGCCGAGGGCGAACCAGCATTTGCCAAGGGCCGCCGCAAGCGGCTCGTTCCCGACCCCGCAGCAGCCTCGCAGCTCACGATGTTGTAGTCGTCACTCGTCGGACGCGCGGAGTTTTGTCAGCACGCTGAAGTCCTCGAGCGTCGTGGTGTCGCCGGTGATGGCCGAGCCCGATGCAATCTGCTTGAGAAGGCGGCGCATGATTTTTCCGCTGCGCGTCTTCGGGAGGGATTCAGTGAAGCGGATGTCATCCGGCTTGGCGATGGGTCCGATCGCATGGGCGACGTGGCGGCGGATGGCTTCGGCGAGTTCGTTGCTCGCCTTGTGCCCGCTGCGGAGCGTGACAAATGCGACGATGGCCTGGCCTTTGACGTCGTGCGGGCGGCCAACGACGGCAGCCTCGGCGACATCGTGGTGCGAGACAATCGCGCTCTCGACCTCGGCGGTGCCGAGCCGGTGGCCGGCAACGTTCAGGACGTCGTCGATGCGGCCGACGATCCAGAAATACCCATCCTTGTCGCGGCGGGCCCCGTCGCCGGTGAAGTAGCACCCCTTGACCTCGCTCCAGTATTGTTTCCGGTAGCGGGGCTTGTCGCCATAGATCGAGCGGAGCATCGCGGGCCATGGCTTGCGGATCACAAGCTTGCCGCCCTCATTCGGGCCGACTTCCTTTCCCTTGTCGTCCACGATCGCGGCATCGATCCCGAAAAACGGAAGCGTTGCCGTGCCGGGCTTGAGCGGGGTGGCTCCAGGCAATGGAGAAATCATGATCGCACCGGTTTCGGTCTGCCACCAGGTGTCCACGATCGGGCAGGTTCCCCCGCCGATGTGCTTGTGATACCACATCCAGGCTTCGGGATTGATCGGTTCGCCGACGGTGCCGAGCAGACGGAGCGACGAGAGATCGTGCTTTTTCGGCCATTCGTCGCCCCATTTCATGAACGCGCGGATGGCGGTCGGAGCGGTGTAGAGGATCGTGACCCCGAACTCGGCGATGATCTTCCAGAAGCGGTCGGGCTCCGGCCAGTTCGGCGCGCCCTCGTAGAGGACGCAGGTCGCCCCATTGGCCAGCGGCCCGTAAACAAGATAGCTGTGCCCGGTGATCCAACCGACGTCAGCGGTGCACCAATAGACGTCGTTCTCGCGCAGGTCGAAGACATACTTCGTCGTGGCGGCGGTGCCGGTAAGATATCCGCCGGTCGTGTGCAGGATGCCCTTTGGTTTCCCGGTCGAACCGCTCGTGTAGAGGATGAAAAGGGGATGCTCGCTGTCCACCGGATGCGACGGACATTTCGCGTCCACGTATTCGGCTTCGCGGTGCCACCAGACGTCCCGGCCCTCTTGAATGTGAATGTCGAGGTGCGTGCGGCGGAAGACGATCACGCGGCGGACCTGCTTCACTCCCTCGAGCGCGTGATCCACATTCTGTTTGAGCGTCACGATCTGACCGCGGCGATAGCCTCCGTCGGCGGTCACGACAACCGTCGCTCCGCTGTCAATGATGCGGTCCTTGATGCTCTCGCTGCTGAAGCCGCCGAAGACGACGCTGTGGACCGCGCCGATGCGGGCGCACCCGAGCATCGCAATCACCGCCTCCGGAATGAGCGGCATGTAGATCAAAACCCGGTCGCCGGATTTCACGCCGTTCCGCTTCAGGATATTCGCAAAAATGCAGACCTCGCGGTGAAGCTGGTGGTAGGTCAGCGTGCGGCGCTCGCCGGGCTCCCCCTCCCAAATGATCGCCGCCTTGTTGCGGCGTGGTCCTTCGAGGTGGCGGTCGAGACAATTCTCACTCGCGTTCAAATGTCCGCCCACGAACCATCTGGCAAACGGTGCCTTCCAGTCCAGAACCCGCGTCCACTTCTTCGTCCACTTCAGCGTGGCAGCCTCTTTCGCCCAGAACTTCTCCGGCGACTTGATCGACTCCGAGTGCAGTTTTTTGTAATCCGCGAAATTGGAAATCAGCGCCTTTTTAGAAAATTCCTTCGCAGGCTTGAAAACGCGCTTTTCGACGAGATGGGATTCGATGTTTGTGCTCATGGGGAAAGCTTGGAATTTAGACAGAAAGCCCCCGGCAACGCAACCGCGCTTTTTGACCACGGTCAAAACAGAAAAGCTTTGGAGTAGCGCGATCACGCTACGCCAAAGCTTCTATCCTCCGGCGATGGCGGGGACGATGCTGATTTCGTCACCGTCCTTCACAGTCGTGGCCTTCTCTTCGAGAAAGCGGATGTCCTCGTCGTTGACGAAGATGTTCACGAACCGACGGACGTTGCCCTGTTCGTCGCAGATGCGCTCGATGAGGCCGGGAAACGACTTGTCGAGGTTGGTGAGGATTTCGCCGATGGTCGAACCCTCTGCGGGAACGACTTCCTGGTCGTTGGTGAGCTTGCGGAGGGGAGCCGGGATGCGGACTTGGATGTTCATGAGAAGTTTTACGGTTAAAGGTTGTAAGTATTAAGTCGTCGGGATTGAGGCTGCATTTGATTTCGGTGGCTCTTTAAACTTAAGACTTAAATCTTAAGACTTCCTGCGACCGCAGGGTCCTGGGCGATAAGGGCCTCGAATTCTCTCAGGCTCGGGTTGATGAGGCGCGGTTCTCCACAGTGTCCATGGATCGCCTCCTGCGTCTTGAGACCGTGTCCGGTGATGCAAAGGACGATGCTTTCGTCGCGCGGGATTTTTCCCGAGTCGATGAGTTTTTTTGCGCAGGCGACGGTGACTCCTCCGGCCGTCTCGGCAAAGATCCCGGCGTATTCTGCGAGGAGGCGGATGCCATCGATGACCTCTTCATCCGTGCAATCCTCCGCGCTTCCGCCGGTCTCCTGCATGCTGCGGATGGCGTAATAGCCGTCCGCCGGCGTGCCGATGGCGAGGGATTTGACGATGGTCTGCGGGTTCGGAACCGGCTTGACGATGTCGGTCGCCTTTTTTTGCGCGGCGGCGATCGGAGAGCAGCCGGTCGCTTGGGCACCATGGACGGAAAACGGGGTCTCCTCCAGGATTCCGACCCGGACGAATTCCTTGTAAGCCTTGTGGATTTTCGTGAGGAGCGATCCGCTGGCCATCGGGATAACCGTGTGGCGCGGGAGCTTCCAGCCGAGCTGCTCGGCGATTTCGAAACCCATGCTCTTCGATCCCTCCGCGTAATACGGGCGGAGGTTGACGTTGACGAAGCCCCAGCCGTATTTGCCGGCGATTTCCGAGCAAAGCCGGTTGACCTGGTCGTAGGCGCCGTGGATGCCGATGACCTGGGTGCCGTAGACGAGCGAGCCGACGACCTTGCTTTTTTCCAGGTCAGCGGGAATGAGAACGTAGCTCGTGAGCCCGGCGGCGGCGGCGTTTGCGGCCACCGAATTGGCGAGGTTGCCGGTGGATGCGCAGGCGACTACCTTGAAACCAAGCTCGCGCGCCCGGCTCAGGGCGACCGATACGACCCGGTCCTTAAACGACAACGTCGGGTAGTTGACGGTGTCGTTCTTGATATAGAGTTCTTCGACGCCGAGTTTCGCTGCGAGGCGGTCGGCGCGCACGAGCGGGGTGAACCCGACCTGCTGGCCAACGGTCGGAGCGCCGTCGATCGGCAGGAGTTCGCGGTAGCGCCACATCGTCTGCGAGCGCGAGGCGATGACATCGCGGTTGATGCGCTTTGCGATCAGGTCGTAGTCGTAGGCCGCCTCCAGCGGGCCGAAATCGAATTCGCAGATGTGAATCGCCTCCTTCGGGTAGAGGCGTCCGCACTCGCGGCACTTGAGGTTTGAAAAGAATGTTTCGCTCATGTTCGTCGGGTCTTCTCGGGAGCGGACGAAGAAACAAGCCGGTTCATGCCAACGAACTGACTCACCTCATCTTTCCCCCGGATAACCGCTTGCGCGGTCAGCCGGAGCTGGATTTGGCACCTGGGCCCGGGCTGCGCCGCCTGAATCAGTCAGGCTTCACATCCCAGCGGTTGCCGTGGTTTCATCGGGCCAGTCCCTCAACCACTCTCGATAAGATAGTGGCGGAATGTTGGTCAGGCAGGGGGCTTCGTCAAGCGGAAATCTTGATGGCCAGCAAAAAACCTCACGCTCCCATGACAACATCCAAGGTCCTCTTCCCTCGCATCCGCACCGTCAGGCACTCGTGGACAGGCTTCATTTTCTGCTTTTGAAAACGAGCAGCGCCCAGCCGATCAGAAACAGGATGCCGCCGATGGGAGTGATCGCACCGAGCCAGCGGATATTCGTCAGGGCGAGAACGTAGAGCGACCCGGAAAAAACAGCTATCCCCGCAGCCCAGATCCATGTGACGACCGGCCTGCGCTCTGCGGCCCAAAGCGAGGCGACCGCATGAACGAGGTGGTAAAGCACCGCCGTCTGCCAGATCGCCAACGTGCCGTTGGCAGCAAGGACGTCCTTCAATCCATGGGCACCGAAAGCTCCAAGCGCAACTCCAGTGAAACCGAGAAGCGCGGCGATGGAAATGGGCGACATGCAGGCACTCTGTCGCAAAGTGCCGCCCCGATCAATCCCGGGAAACATTACGCTACTGGCAGAAGCACGCAGGGTTCCTCCTGCAGCGGCTGGTTTCTTTTCAAGACAAGTAATTTCCACCAAACGCGCGCGTTGGCGGCAACGATGAGGATGACCAACACGAGAAACGTCCCTGTCACCAGGCTGTTGACGTGGTTGTTAAGCACCTGATGCTGCCAGGCATCCACCTGCGCTGGAGTGCCGCCGGCTGCAATTTTATTGCCGAGTTCCTTGGCTGCGCTGAGAAATCCGAGCCGCGGGTCAGCAGCAAAGATCTTCTGGAATCCGGCGGTCATCGTGACGCAGAGCAACCAGCAGAGCGGGAGGACCGGGACCCAGATGTAGCGGAGCTTTCCCATTTTCAGGAGGACGGTGGTGCCGAGGGAAAGAGCGATGACGGCGAGGAGTTGGTTGGCGACGCCGAAGATCGGCCAGAACGAGTTGATGCCACCGAGCGGGTCAACGACCCCCTGGTAGAGAAAATATCCCCATGCCGCCACGAAGGCGATGCTGGCCAGCCAGTTGCCAGCGGTGGACTCGGTGCTTCCGAGTGGCTTCCACACGTAACCGAGCAGATCCTGCACGAGAAACCTCCCGACGCGGGTCCCGGCGTCGATCGTGGTCAGGATGAAGAGCGCCTCGAACATGATCGCGAAGTGATACCAGATCGCGATCGCGGTCGGGTTGTCAACGAGGCGCGAAAACATTTGGGCCATTCCGACCGCAAATGTGGGGGCTCCGCCTGTGCGGCCGATCATGGATTTTTCTCCGACGTTTGCCGCAAGCGTGGCCATATCTTTTTCGGTGACCGGGAACCCGAGGGCTGTGATTTTTTCGACCACGGCGGCGGGCTCGCCCTTCATGTTGATGGCGAAATATTCTCCGGGCGGCATCGTGCAGGCGGCGATGAGCGCCATGATCCCGACCAGCATTTCGGTGATCATCGCACCATAGCCCACCAGCCGGATGTCCTTCTCCCGTGCAAGAAGCTTGGGCGTGGTTCCCGAGGAAATGATGGCGTGAAATCCGGAGACGGCGGCGCAGGCGATGGTGATGAAACAAAATGGAAAAACCGCCCCTGCGAAAACCGGCCCGGTGCCGTCGATGAACTTCGTGAGCGATGGCATCTGAAGAACGGGAGCAATCACAAGAATCGCGACAGCCAGAAATCCGACAGCTCCGATTTTCAAGAATGAGCTGAGGTAATCGCGGGGAGCCAGAAGCAGCCAGACCGGCAGCACCGAGGCCAGCAGGCCGTATCCCATGATCAGCCATGCGAGCGAAACCTCGCTGCAGTGGAACCATTGTTCGATGCCGGTGCCCTGGATCCATCGTCCGCCCAATACCGAGAGAAGCAGTCCGGCCACGCCAAACGTGCTGATGGTTTTCATCCCGCCCCATTTGTGTTTCATGCCCAGCCCCATCGCCATCGCAAGCGGAATCGTTGCCACAATCGTGAAGAGCCCCCACGAACTCTCGGCGAGGGCCTTCACCACCACCAATGCCAGCACAGCGAGCAGAATCACCATGATGGCCAGAATGCTGACCAGGGCGATGAATCCCGCAAACGGTCCGACCTCGTCGCGGACCATGCGGGCGAGTGATTTGCCGCCCCGTCTGACCGAGCAAAACATGATAATGCTGTCATGGACGGCCCCTCCGAGCGTGGCCCCGACAAGGATCCAAAGCATGCCCGGCAAAAATCCGAACTGTGCGGCCAACACCGGTCCCACGAGCGGGCCCGGCCCGGCGATCGCGGCGAAGTGGTGTCCGAACACGACCCATTTGTTGGTGGGCTGGTAGTCCTTGCCATCCTCGCGCTGCACGGCGGGAGTTGCCCGCGTGTCGTTCAGCGTCAGCACCTTCGCCATCAGCCATGCCGAGTGAAACCTCCACGCGATGGCAAACACGCAGACCGATGCGATGACGATCCACAGGGCGTTGACCGGCTCCCCGCGGGATGACGCCAGCACCGCGAGAGCAACAATGCAAAGGATGCCGGTCAGCGACCAGGCAGCCACCGCAATCCAGGACATGGGTTTCTTTTGCATCTCCGGTGCGAAGACAAGCATTTCGCCGCCGGCTTTCAAACGAAAACTTCCGGGGCCGTGTCCCGCCGGACATCCGTGAGCCCGCTCAACTGGACATCAAGTCAACTTCAAGTTAAACTCCACTTCATGAGCACGATCACGATGCTGGAATTGCGGCGCGAGTCCGCCGCCGTGTTGAGCCGCCTTTCAAAAGGCGAGCGGCTGATTCTTTCGCACCGGGGCAGGCCCGTGGCGCGGCTGGAACCGGTAGGGAATGCGGAACAAACGCCTCCCGATGCGGATCCCTTCCTGAATGTGGCATCCCGTGCGCTTCCCTCGCCGAAAGGCCCGACCAAGCACCGTCAAATTGACGCGATCCTCTATGGCAAACAGTGAGGTTTTTGTGGATACGGCCGGGTTTCTCGCGCTCTGGGACCGGGGGGACGAACACCACGGCCGGGCGGTTGTGCTCCAGAAAAAACTGGCTGCCGCAAAGCGCCGGTTTCTAACGACCGATTATGTTCTTGATGAAACGGTCACTCTTCTTTTGATGCGCCACAGCCATGCTGCCGCGGTCGATTTTCTCGACACGATGGAAAAAACGCAGCTCGTGAGAACGGAGTGGACGGATTCCCTGCGTTTTTCTTCTGCGGCTGCGCTGTTCCGGCAACACAAGGACAAAGAGTGGTCATTTACCGATTGCCTGAGTTTTACGGTGATGAAGGCTTTCGGCGTCCGTGATGCGTTTACGACCGACCGCCATTTCCGGCAGGCTGGTTTTATTCCGATGCTCGGAACTTGAATAGGTTTTGCTCCATATGAAACGGGTTGTCCCTGCCATTGTTTTCCTGGCCACATGCTGCGTGGCGGCCCGGGCCTTCGAACTTCCGTCGAACTCAAGCCAATGTCTTGTGGCGACGGCGCGGGATTGGGATTCCTCCTCGGCCACGCTCCGTTTGTTTGAAAAATCCGGCGGGAAGTGGCAGCAGGCTGGCGGGGAATGGAAGGCCCGGCTGGGAAAAAGCGGCCTTGTCTGGGGGCTCGGTCTGCATCCGATTCCTGAGGGCGTCCGGATCAAGCGGGAGGGGGATTGGTTCACGCCCGCCGGGGTTTTCCGCATCGGCGGAGCCTGGGGTTATGCGGCCGACATTGTGCGGCGTCCGGACATGTCCTACACGCGGATCACTTCGCGGGATCTCTGGGTCGAGGATCCTTCCTCGCCGGACTACAACCGCCACATCCGACTCGATCAAGAACCCTCCACCGCATGGGAAAAGAAACAGCAGATGAAGCAGGATGACCCGGCTCACTCGCTGAAGCTTTTCATCGGGCACAATACCGGGTCCGCCATTCGCCCGGGGGCGGGCAGTTCGATCTTCTTCCACATCTGGCGGGCGGATGGCGGCAAGCCGACCGCAGGGTGCACCACGATGTCGGAGGAGAATCTTCGGGCACTCATCGCCGCTCTCGATCCGTCCAGAAACCCGCTCTACGTCATCCTGCCCGAAGTCGACTACGCACGACTGAAGCCTGCCTGGAAACTGCCCTGAACTATCTCAAAATCTCCCGCAATTTTTTGGCGGCTGGAGCGGGGACGAACGGGCTAACGTCGCCGCCCAGGCGGGCGACTTCCTTGACGATGCGCGAGCTGAGGTAGGTGTAGTCCTCTTTCGGGGTGAGAAAAACCGTCTCCAGGCGCGATTCGAGCTTCCGGTTCATGAGGGCCATCTGGAATTCAAACTCGAAGTCGGAAACCGCGCGAAGGCCGCGGATGACGGTGAACACGTTTCGCGACCGGGCGAAATCGACAAGGAGCCCATCCAGGGATACGACCTCGACGGCCGGATTGTCCGACGTGCTTTCCTTCAGCATCCCGATCCGGTCGGCGACCGTGAACAGCGGTTTTTTTCCCTCCCCGGTCGCCACGGCGACGATGACGGATTCGAAAAGGTGGGAGGCCCGGGAAATGACATCGAGGTGGCCGAATGTGACCGGGTCGAAGCTCCCGGGGTAGATCGCGCGGCGGTGGTTCACTCCCATTCGATCGTTGCGGGCGGTTTGCTCGAGACGTCGTAGCAGACGCGGTTGACGCCCTTCACCTCGTTGATCACGCGTGCGGAAATCCGACCGAGCAGGTCGTGGGGAAGGCGCACCCAGTCGGCGGTCATGCCGTCGAAGCTCTGCACGATTCGCAGGGCGATCGTGTAGTCGTAGGTTCGCTCGTCGCCCATCACGCCGACTGAGCGCACCGGGAGAAGGACGGCAAACGACTGCCAGACCTTGTAATACCAGCCGGACTTCTTCATCTCCTCGATCACGACGGCATCGGCATCGCGGACAATGCGGAGCCGCTCGGGAGTGATCTCGCCGATGATGCGCACGGCAAGCCCGGGTCCGGGGAACGGCTGGCGGTGGACGATTTCCTTTGAGAGCCCGAGTTCGGTTCCGACACGGCGGACCTCGTCCTTGAAGAGCTGGCGGAGCGGCTCGACGAGCTCGAATTTCATCCGCTCGGGCAGCCCTCCGACATTGTGGTGGCTCTTGATGAGCGCGGCAGGGTTTCCAGAAATCGAGACGCTTTCGATGACGTCGGGATAAAGGGTACCCTGCGCAAGAAATCTGTATTTTCCGGGGGCCTTCTTCTTCAAATCGCGGGCGGCGGACTCGAACACCTTGATGAACTCGTTGCCGATGATCTTGCGCTTGCGCTCGGGATCCGTGACGCCCTTGAGCTTCGTAAGAAATTGCTTCGAGGCATCGATGGTCCGCATCTTGATCCGGAACTCGCCGGCGAAGAGCTTCTCCACGGCGGCCGCCTCGTCTTTGCGGAGCAGGCCGTTGTTGACGAAGATGCAGGTCAGCTGATCGCCGACGGCCTTGTGGATGAGTGCCGCGGCCACAGAGGAATCAACTCCCCCGCTGAGACCGAGGATGACCTGACTGTCGCCAACCTGCTCACGGATCTCGCGGCAGGTGCGGTCGATGAACGACTCCATCGTCCATGCCGACCGGCAGCCGCAGATCTTGTGGACGAAATTCGCGATGATCTCCTTACCGCGGGGCGTATGGACGACCTCCGGGTGGAACTGCAGGCCAAAGATGTTCCGTTTCGTGTCGCCGATGACCGCGTGCGGGGAGTTCTCGGTGCGCCCGAGCGCGCGGAATCCCGCGGGAAGTTTGGTGATCTTGTCGCCGTGGCTGTTCCAAACTTCCAACTCGGCTGGAAGTTTGTGGAAGAGCTCGCAGCGCGGGTCTCCCTTCAATTTTCCCGGGCCGTATTCGCGGCGGTCCGAGCGCTCGACTTTGCCGCCAAGGCCGTGAGCGATAAGCTGCATCCCGTAACAGATCCCGAGAACCGGCACGCCGAGCGCGTAGATCTTTTTGTCCACCTGCGGGGCCTTCGCGGCGTAGACGCTCGCGGGACCGCCGGAGAGGATGATCCCGGAGGGCTTCAGCGCCCGGATCGCGGACGCCTTCGTGTGGAACGGAACGATCTCCGAATAGACGTTGCACTCACGGACCCGGCGGGCGATGACCTGGGTGTATTGCGATCCGAAGTCGAGGATCAGAATTTTCTCAACGGGTGGCTGATGGTCGCTCATGGAAAAATAAATTGGAAATTGCGCGGCCGCCAACCTCGGAACGATCTTCAGGCCATCGCTGCGTTCAGCGGTATTCGGGCCCGAAGGAATCCTGTGTGGGATCGTTCGGGACAATCGTCCCTCGTCCCTGGATACCGTTTTGAAATTGTTGCCCGACGCCCGAGACGTCCTGCTCGGCCACCGAGCAGGCTCCCATCAGAAACAGAAGGGCCACGCTGAAGATCAAGATCACGCCTTTCATGTGGCGCAGAATAATGATTTGTTGCGTCATGGCAAACAGGATTCCTCCGGATCTTTTGCTGGATTTTTACCGGCGCGGGGTTTTCCCCATGGCCGATGCCGGTGGCATGCGCCTTTTCTCGCCCGACCCCCGGGGAATCATCCCGCTTGGGGATTTTCATATCCCCCGTGGAACAAAAAAGCCCCTGCGCGACCCGGAGTGGGAGGTGCGCCTGGATTCGGCCTTCCCCGACGTCATGCTGGCTTGCGCAGAGCGGGAGGATACATGGATCGACGAGACGATTTTTCACAGCTACGTCGCCCTGCACAAAGCGGGACATGCCCACTCGGTGGAAGTCTGGCGGCAGGGCGGGCTGGCGGGAGGGCTCTACGGTGTCAGGATCGGTGCAGCATTTTTCGGGGAATCCATGTTTCACCGCGTGGCCCACGCCTCGAAGGTCGCGCTCTGCCATCTCGTCGCGATGCTGCAGTCTGGCGGTTTCCGGTTGCTTGACACTCAGTGGGTGACCCCCCACCTGGCGGGATTCGGCGCGGTGGAAATTCCTCGCGCGGTCTATCTCCGCATGCTGGCCCAAGCCGTCGCCGAAGAGGCCTCACTCCCCGACAAACCGATGGCATGGCTGGAGGTGGAACGCCGCATCAAAAATTGTCCCTCGTGAGGGATAGGCAGGTTAGCGGGATTTCGGGCCGTCATCCTCGAGAGCCGCTGCGTGATCGGCCACCACGACCGGCGCGCCGACTTTCAAGAGCCCGAAGAGAAATATGGCGGTTTCCCGCTTGAGGCGGATGCATCCGTGCGATGCGGGGTGCCCAGGAACGTATCCCACGTGCATCCCCACGCCGGTATTGGTGAGCCTCATCCAATATGGCATTTTGGCTCCCTCAAAGGTGGCCCCTTCCGCCGGCACATCACGTGTCGTGTCGGCATCCGACACGAGGACGGTCCCCGTGGCATCCACAATTTTGCCGTAGAGATTCGAGGAATAGTCCTTCTGCTTTCCCAAGACCGTGTATTCCCCGGGAGGCGTCGGGTGGGAGCGCTTTCCTGTTGCGACAGGAAAGTCCATGGCGATCTGCCCATCCACGAGGAGCAGTCCCCTCTGCTCGGACAGCGCGATCTCGACCCTGCAGTTCTCCGGCGTTGCATTGGCGAGCACCGCTTCGTTCCGGTAGGTTTTGGATTTCCAACCCGAACCCGAACGCCATGCAGAATGCGCGGCAAGCGCCTCAGCACGTGCAACCGCAAGCCGCTTCTCCTCAGCACGTCTTTCGAGGACGGCGCACGAGGAAAATACCGTGGTTGCCAACACCAGTAGGACCCCGCGTGTCAACAGTTCCGCCACACGGGCGAGGCACTGTTTCTCCCGTCGAAAATTCCAGACGAAGCTTGGGTTGCGGGAAGAGGTCACAGGTAAACTAGATGCCATGCGGCGGATTATCGCGCAACGGGAAAATCCCGTGCCCGCCAGTTCGTTCCGGTTTCCCTTCTGGCAATTCAGGCATCTGCGATTACGTTCAGTCACTCATGAAGCAGCCGACCGGCACGGTGACATTTCTGTTCACGGACATCGAGGGCAGCTCCCGGCTCTGGGAGCGCTTTCCGGTGGACATGGGCCCCGCGCTCGCCCGCCATGACACGATCCTGCGTTCCGCGATCGAGTCGAAGGACGGTTTCGTTTTCAAGACCGTCGGCGATGCGTTCTGCGCGGCGTTTCATACCGCGAGCGATGCGATGGAATCCGCGCTGGCAGCTCAGGCCGCTCTCTTCGCAGAAGACTGGGGAGAGGTCGGCCCCATCCGCGTCAGGATGGGATTGCACACCGGCCCGGCAGAATTTCGCGACAACGATTATTTCGGCGGAACGCTGAACCGTAGCGCCCGGATCAGTTCGGCCGGCCATGGCGGGCAAATCCTCGCATCGCAAACGGTCGCGGAAATTTTGCGGGAGGGGATCCCGGATGTCCGGTTCGTTCCGCTCGGCGATTTTCGGCTCCGGAACCTCAACACCGTCGAGCGGATTCACCAGGTCCATGCTCCGGGCCTTCCAACTGCGTTTCCCCCGCTGCGCCTGCAGCAGAACCTGCCCCACAATCTTCCGGCCTCTGCGACGAGTTTTGTAGGACGAGCCCGGGAGATGGATGAGGTCAAGGAGTTGCTTGGAAAAACCCGTGCGCTCACATTGCTCGGCACAGGCGGCACCGGAAAAACCCGTCTCGCCATCGAGACCGGCCGTGAAATGCTGGAAAACTATCCGGACGGAGTCTGGCTCGTGGAACTCGCGACTCTCGATCAGGAGTCCAGCCTCCATGAAGCCATCGCAGAATCGCTGGGGGTCCGCGAGGAGCCAGGACGGCCCCTTCTCGAAACCCTTTCCTCATACATCTGCAGCAAGGAGATGCTGCTGATTCTCGACAACTGCGAACACATCCTGAATTCCGTGTCCCGCGAGGTCTCCGCGCTGCTGTCCTCATGCCGGAAGTTGGGCGTTCTTGCAACCAGCCGTCAGGCGCTTGGTGTGCCCGGCGAGGTCACCTTTCCACTGCGGCCACTTGAGGCGTTCGACGTCTGGCGGCGCGCAAAAGACCGCCCGGTCACAGCAGAGGACATTGCTGGCTTCGATGCCGTGAAGCTTTTCCTCGACCGCGCGAAAGCGGTCGTCCCTCATTTTTCTCTCACGGATGCCAATGCAGCGGATATCGCCAGGATCTGCTGGCGGCTCGATGGTATCCCGCTGGCGATCGAACTCGCTGCCGCGCGTCTGCGGGTCCTGAGTCCAGCCCAGATCGCGGAGCGCCTCAACGATCAGTTCAAGCTGATTAAAGGCAACGCCGTCCTCCCGCATCAGCAAACACTCCGCGCGTTGATTGACTGGAGCTACGATCTGTTATCGCTATCCGAGAAGACCCTGTTCCACCGACTCGGGGTTTTTGCGGGCGGACGCACTTTGGACGCAGTGGAAGCGGTTTGTGCAGACGGGGACCATGACCTTCTGGACCTCCTTCAGCAACTCGCTGACAAGTCGCTGATATTTGTCGAAACCGGACCGGACGATCTCCCTCGATACACCCTGCTTGAGTCTGTTTGGCAGTATGCCCGGGAAAAGCTCCGGGAGTCCGGCGAAATGGAAGTCCTTCAGGAGCGGCACCTGGATCATTTCCTCGGGCGGGCACAAGCTGCCGCGCCGGTCCTTCGTGGTCCGGACCCGGCTCCTGCTTTGAGGTCGATCACCTCCGACCTGCTCAACCTTCGCTTCGCTCTGGAGTGGGCCGCGGAACGCCCCGGAGATGCCGAGCCGGGACTTCGCCTGCTCGCAGCCATGGAGCGGTATTGGGAAATCTGCGGGAACCTGGAAGAGGCCCGGAGACAATGCGAGGCTGTGATCCAGAGACCGGATTGTGAAAACTTCCCGGATGCCTTCGCGAAGGCGCTGATCTGCGCCGGGCGCATCGCCTGGACGCAGGATCGCTATGAGGAAGGCCGGGCACTCCTCGGGCGGGCGATGAAAATATTTGAGGAACTGGGCAACGGGGAAATGGCCGGACTTGGCTGCGGCTACGCCGGATTCCTTGCCTTCTCACAAGGCGATTTTCACCTGGCGGAAAAATCCTTCCTGCGAACCCGCGAGCTGGGAACGCAGGGACGGCACGTGAAACTGCAGGCCCTCGCCCTCGCCGGCGAGGGCAGCCTTGCTGCGGCGACCGGCGATTTTGACAGGGCTTTGGAACTCAAGCAAAAGGCGCTGGAGTCCTTCCGGTCCGTAAAGGACAAGTGGATCGTCGGTTACAGCCTCTGGGGTGTCGCCCAGGTCGCACTTGCGCTGGAGAAGGCCGATGTCGCCCGCAGCGCCCTGACCGAATGGGCCAAAATCGCCCGCGAACTCGGCAACCGCTGGGCACTTCCCTACATCCTTCAGCATTTCGCCGATACCTCGCGCAGCGAGGGAAAGCCTGAGCTCGCGGCACGGCTGTTTGGCGCTGCGGAATACCAGCGCGAAAAATTCGGGATCAGCCTCACCCCTCTGGAAAAATCCTCATACGAAACCTCCCTGAAAAAGCTGGAAAAACTGCTCGACCCTGAAACAAGAGAGACCCACTGGATTGCCGGGCGTCACCTCCGGCTTGACGCCGCCCTCGATGCCGCCCTTGCGGGCTGACATGAAATGTCCTCGATAGGAGACCCCGTGGCTGCGAATCATTGACCGCAACCACGGGACGGGAGGGAAATCAGCGCCACCGGAAACTGTTCTGCGGAGAAACAATCACAGGCTGGACAGGATAAACCTGCTGAACGGGATAAACAGGCTGGGAAACCTGGATGACTCCCTGTCCGCCATTGACGAACCCGTTCACATTGCTGAAGCGGGCTGGAGCATTGTAGCACGCGGGAACCGCATTGTAGTAAACAACCGGCTGCGCGTAGCAGGGCTGGTAATAACGCGGGGCGTATTGATTGCACATCGGCTGAACCGGCATCGGCTGCTGACAGCCTCCGGATCCAAACCAGACGGAAACCGAAGGACCCGCCTGCGCGGATCCGGCAAGGAGAAGAACGGCGAATGCCAATTTGTTTTTCATAGGATTCTAGTTACAATAACGCCCATGAGCCGGATTTATTCAACCCTCACGCTTTTGATCCTGGCGGCTCTCATCACGGGATGCGCATCGGTCTCCTCCACCTCCCAGTTCTACTTTCCCGTCACCACGACCGTCTACCCTCCCAAACCGAAGAACTGGCCGATCCCGATCCTCGGAAAAGCCCCGGACAGACCTTACAAAACCATCGGCCGGCTCGCGTTCCAGTCCGATCTGGGGTGGAGATTCATGCGGGAAAGCATGGTTTACAACGCCCGGGCGAACGGTGCAGACGCGGTTGTCTTGAAAAAGGCCGAATCGAAGGATCAGGTCAACTTCACGCAGGTGCCGCCGCGCACCGAGTGGGTCCCGATGCCTGGGCCGGTTGTTGCCGTCAACAACGGCGGAGGAAAAAAGAACTGCAATAACACCAGCTACGTCAGCTATCCGTATTACATGCCGGTTTACCAGCCCGGCTACGTCCGCCGCTGGGTGCAGACCATCATCGGAATCGACGCTGAGATGATTGTGATAAAATAGACGAACGGGATAACCCCTCATTCCGGGGCAATACTTGTTCAGGTTTCAGGTTTGTCCTGGAGTGATTCCAAGACCGCTCGAGCGAGTGTCGCGCTCACGCCGGAAACGGCGGCAATCTCCTCAACGGAAGCCTTCTTGATGCGGGCCACCGAGCCGAACCGCTCCAGGAGCGACTGCTTGCGGGCCGCGCTGATGCCCGGAATGTCATCAAGGAGGCTTTCGCGAACGCGGCGCTTGAGGAGGAGGCTGTGGTAGCCATTGGCGGTGCGGTGCGCCTCATCGCGAATCCTCTGTAAAAGTCGCAGAGCCCCGCTGTCCTCAGGCAGTCGCATCGGGATGGGGCGGCCCGGGCGATAGATTTCCTCAAATTCCTTAGCCAACCCGATGACCGGCGCCTCGTGGAGTCCGAGGCGCTGGAGCTCCTTGCAGGCGCTTGAAAGCTGCCCACGTCCACCATCCACAATGATGAGGTCCGGGATCACGGTTGTCTGTGTTTCCTCGGCAATCCTGGCAGCCGCCTCGCCGGGCGGTTCCTGGTTGAATTCCAAATCCGGATCCAGCGCGGCGGCCTCGCGGAGGACGCGTCCGTATCTCCGGCGAACGACCTCGGCCATGCTCGCAAAGTCATCTTGATGAGGTGTTCCATGGATCCGGTATTTCCGGTAACCCGCGCGGTCGGGCACCCCGTCGCGGAACCTCACCATCGAGGCCACGATATGGGTCGAGGAAATGTTTGAAATATCAAAGCACTCCATCACGCGCGGCGGCCGCGGCAGCGCGAGCGCATCCTGCAGGGCGGCCAGATCGGCCTCCGGGTTCACGGTTGTCGGCAGGGATTTCCGCGTAAACCGGGTCATCGCCTTCGTCGTCGTCTTCAGATCATCGAGGAGGTTTCTCAGTTGCGCCGCCTTTTCAAAATCGAGGTGTGCGGCCGCCGCCTTCATATCCTCCTCGACCTGGGCGATCCACTCGCGGCTCTGTCCGTCGAGAAACTCACAGGCGGCGTTCACGCGGGCCATGTATTCCTCACGCGTGACCCTTGCGACGCAGGGGGCGCTGCAATTTTTGATGACATGGTCGAGGCAGTGCTTGAAGTCGCGCTCTCCGGGAACTGCAGCGCGGCACGCCCTGAGGCCGAACTTTTTCCGCATCGTGTTCAGGGTGGAGCGCAGTGCCCCGGAATGTGCAAAAGGCCCGAAATACCTTGCCCCGTCCTCCTTCTTCAGCCTGGTCAATGCAAACCTCGGGAACACGGCATTGAGGTCCACGCGCACGAGAAGGAACCGCTTGTCGTCGCGGAAACTCACATTGTATTTCGGCCGGAATTCCTTGATCAGCCGGCCTTCAAAAAGCACAGCCTCAGCGTCGCTTCGCACGACGTGATATTCCAGATCCCAGACGCTTTCGATCAGCGCGCGCGTCTTCGGATCGGCGGTCATCTTCCGCGAGGGCATGAAATAGCTGCCCACCCGCTTGCGGAGATCCCGGGCCTTGCCGACGTAGATCACATGCTTGAGCCGGTCGCGCATCACATACACGCCCGGCTTGTGCGGCATGTCGCGCAGTTTGGCCTGAAAATCCGCCCGCTCGGTCATCCCTCAAACATGCACGACCCCTGAACTCTCCGCCAGTCGAAGCTTTCAGCCAAAAAACGGAGCGTAAGCCTCTCCGCAACGCGGAGAGACTTCACTGCGGATTTCAGATGTGGATGGCGTGCCCTTGTGACGCGTGGGCGGCCTCGTGGACCGCCTCGCTGAGCGTCGGGTGGGCATGGATCGTGGCGAGGAGTTCCTCGTAGGTCGCCTCCATCGTGATCGCGAGGCCGAGCTCCGCGATCATTTCGGTGGCGTCGGCACCGATGATGTGGGCGCCAAGGATCTCCCCATGCTTCTCGCCGATGAGAAGTTTTACGAAGCCTTCGCTTTCCCCGACGGCAAGCGCTTTGCCGCTGGCCATGAACGGGAATTTTCCGATTTTAAATTTGAGCCATTTTTCCGTTGCAGCACGCTCCGTGAGGCCAACGCTAGCCACCTGCGGCTGGCAGTAGGTGCAACCGGGAAACACGCCGACCTTGCGGGGTTTCTTTCCGGCAAACATACCCTCGACCGCCTGCACGGCCTCAAAGCTGGCGACGTGGGCGAGCCACGGCGGTCCGATGATGTCGCCGGCACCGTAGATTCCCTTGGTGCTCGTCTCATAGTTGGCGTCGACCTTGAGCCAGCCCTTGGCGTCGGTCTCGAGCTTGATTCCGTGCGGCATGAGCGGGCTCACGCCGATGGCGACCAGCGCGATGGCCGCCTCGATCGTCTCGTTGGCCTTGCCGCTGACCGTCAGGCGCACGCCCTTGTTTGTCGTCTCGGCCTTCTCGACCTTTGTGCCGGTGAGGATCTTGATCCCCTGCTTGGCGAGGGATTTTTCGAGCGTCGCGCTGACCTCGGTATCCTCGATCGGGAGGATGTTCGGAAGCATTTCGACGAGGGTGACTTTCGTGCCGAAAGAGTTGAAGAAATAGGCGAATTCGACACCGATCGCGCCCGCGCCGATGATGATGATATCCTTCGGCTGATCGGCGAGGACCATCGCCTGCTTGCTGCCGATGACGCTCTTCCCATTGAAGGGAAATCCCGGCATCTCGCGGGCGACCACCCCGGTCGAAATGAGAATTTTAGAGGCTTTGTATTCCGTCTTCTTGCCATCCTTGTCGGTCACCTCGACGACCCCGGCTTTGGCGATCGACGCCTCGCCACGGATGTAGTCGACCTTGTTTTTCTTGAAGAGCATTTCGATGCCCCCGGCCAGCCTGTCGGCCACCTTGCGGCTGCGTCCGATGACTTTCTCCCATTCGTATGAGAGCCCCTCGACCTTGATTCCGAAATCTGCGGCATGATGGCTCAGGAGCTGGTAGACCTCTGCATTTTTCAGCAGCGATTTGGTCGGGATGCAGCCCCAGTTCAGGCACGTTCCGCCCGCGCGATCCATCTCGACACAAGCCACCTTTTTTCCGAGCTGCCCGGCACGGATTGCTCCGACATATCCGGCGGGTCCGCCGCCCACAACAATCAAATCGTAATCAGCCATAATGATGAAGAATGAGCGCGAACTTTGAACCCAAACGGCCCGCGTTGCAACCGATTCCATGCGATTTTCTTGCCTCCGGGCCCATTCGCGGCGAAAAGGAATCCATGCGCCGATTCCTGCTTATGCTTGCCGTGGCCTGCCCGCTTCTGCTTCGTGCGGAACTTCCTCCCTCCGCCTACGAGTCCATGCAGAAGGCGGCTTCGGATTTGTTGACCATCGAGGTGCTCCGCGTGGAGATCGAACCGGGGGACGCAACCGGGCGTCAAAACGTCCATGTCATGGCTCTCGTGAACGGGGTTACACGCTCCGCCTCCAACGTCAAAGAGGGAGACCTGATCAATGTCTTCTACACGGTGACCGATCGTGAAAAGGGGTGGACCGGACCGGGTGAGATCCCGATCCTCGAGGAAAAGGACAAAACGCTGGCCTACCTTGTCAAAGACACGGACAAAGGGGAATTCCATCCGGCGGCCGGCGCAATGAGCTTCCGGAATTTTTAGCCATGTCCTCGCTGGCAGAACGCTCCGCGCGCGGGCGTCTATCAAGGCATCGCGATCGATGAGGTCACTCGGGAAGTTCGCGTAGAGAAACGCCCGGAACAGCGGAGGGTTTCGCGGTAGTCGCCGCGACAGAGGATGGCGCGGACTCCGGGCGCCGGTATGAGGCCACTTCGCGGGGAGCAATTTTCTGCTCGGCGAGTTTTTTGTATTCAAGAATTCCCGTGGCGATGGCGGCTGCGTAGTTGTCGCGCCACTGCTTGGATGCAATATTCCGGGCATCTCCGGAATTTGTGAGGAATCCGCCCTCGATGAGAACAGCCGGGACGCCGGCCAGGCGGAGGACGGCGAACCGGGCGCGCTTCACCCCGCGGTCGGCCATATCCGTTTTGCCGAGCATCGCGTGATAGACGGTATTGGCGAGGGCGAAGCTGTGCAGGTCGTGGTCGTTGCCGTTCTCCTCAACCATGTCGCGGAGCCGTGTCTGTTCGTAGGCTGTCGATGGTGCCCCGCGAGGAGTGACGCAATAGATTTCAAAGCCATTGGCGGAGAGGTTGGTGTCCGCAGCATTGAAATGAATGCTCACAAAGATCACGTTTTTCAAGCGGTTCGCGAAGGCGGCCCGGTCCTGGAGTTCGATGAAGGAATCATTGTTGCGGGTCATGAGCACTCGGACTCCGGATTTCTGGAGCCGGTCCCGCACCCGGCGCGCGACGTCCAGAGCGAAATTTTTTTCGTGCTCGTAGGGACTTCGTGCGCCGTTGTCTTTTCCCCCGTGGCCGGGATCGAGGACGACCGTCGTGACAGCTGGAAATTCGCTGATGAGGGTCGGGCGGAACGCCGGGTCGATCGTTTTGCCAAGGTCGAGGCGTGAGACGAACAAACGCCCCGCTTCCTCCACCACCGGGAACGCGAGCCAGTGTTTGACTCCGTCGATGACGATCTCCCGGCTATTCCTCGTGGCAAGGACCTCCCGGCTTCCTCCGTGAAGTTTTTTCGAACCCGCAGCAGGGGATGTCTCCTCGCCGAGCCCATAGAAAGTTGCGGCTTCCCCGAGCGGGACGTAATCGTGGCCGTCGAAAGATTTGATCTCCCAGCCGGAGAGAGGCAGGGAACCAAGAAATAGTGCCGCGGCAAAAAGCCGGCTATTCCAGATGGAGCCGCGGAGACGCATCGGGCTTCGCTGTCGCCTGCATTTCGTGCCCGGGAGCAAGCGGGTGGAGGGCGGGACGGACGGAAATCGTCATCTTTTCGGAACCGCGGATGATCTCGATATCCGCGTTGTCGCCTGCTGTCAGAAAATACGAGGCGTCGATGACATCTTCACTGGAAACGATCGGCGTCTCTCCGACTTTCAAAAGAATATCCCCGAGCTTCAGACCGGATACCGCCGCCGGGGTCTCGGGATCAAGGGCTCCCACTTTCGCGGTGGAGCCCTGAAGCGGCGTCTCGGATTCTTCGACCTCGACTCCCACCCACCCCGGGCGGAGCTCGCCGAACCGTGCGAGATCCCTGCGAACCTTTTCGGCCGCACGCATCGGGAGAACATGGCAAGCGGAACCCGCATCGATCCTCCCAACGAGAATTCCGATCGCTTCACCGTCAAGATTCAATACGGGGGCTCCACCCTGCCCACGCTGGACGGGAAGATTTGCCCGGATATGGGTCGTGGAAAAATGCTGGCCGAGATATTCGCGATCCAACCCACCGACAATTCCGAAGCTCGGGCTTGCATCGAGGTCCTCGGGATATCCGATCATCATGACCGGCGTGGCCACCGTAACCTTTTGGGAATCTCCGATTGGAATCGATGGCGTGGAAGCATCTACTTTCAGGATGGCAATCCCGCTGCGCTCATCGGCCACAAGCACGCGCGCCGGGAGTTCCTTTCCATTCGAAATCACGCTCACCTCGTCCGCCTTCATCACAATTCCGGCGTGGGTATAAACCGTGCCGGTGAGGTCAGCAAAAAAGCCGCTGCCGAAACGGATGCCGAGTTTGTCCTTTGCGCGGACTTTGACGACGGCAGCGCGGTGCTCGTCAAAAATTTTTCTGACCTGCCCGGAGAGGTTATCCGCCAGAGAATCCTGGCCAACGGCTGACCCCGCAAGGGTCCAGCCCAGGGTCAGTGCCAGCGCAGTCGTGGATAGCTTAGAAACTGCGGGAGGAAACATAACTCACCGGACGGGTCGGCAGAACATAGTGCACAGATGGGGACCCGGTGGATGTTGTTGCAACCGGGAGAGATTCGCCAATTGTGACGGGGTTCGGAGACGTCAGGCTGAGCATCGGACGGCTGTCCGCCAGGTTCCCTGAAGTTTGAGGTCCGGGACGGACAATAATAAGAGCGGACGCGGCAAGCGCCAAAGCCACAATCGACGCATAGGCGAGCCGCGGAACCTGAAATGTTGGTGCCACCGCCGAAATTCTGTCCCAAACCAGCTCCCAAAGCGGGCGGCGGATCAATTCGGCACGCTGCCTGGACTGGAACTCCCGGAGAAAATCGTCGTAGTAGCCGGGAGGCGGCTGCTCGTAGCGCTTGAGCCTCAGGAGTTTCGAGATATTTTCTTCAGGTGTCATGAACTTGGTCTAGTTGGTGATAAACTCTTGCAGGTAATTTTGCAACTGCCTGTGTGCGTAGAAGAGGCGTGAGCGGACCGTGCCTTCGGAGATTTTTAAAATCTTCGCGATTTCCGCATGGGGCATTCCTTGGATATCAAACATGGTCACAACGGCTCTATGCTCGTGAGACAGCTTCATCATGGCCTCGTTCAATTTTTTTTGAAGTTCGCCGAGATTTGCCTGATGCCTTGGATCGTGGTCGCTGGTGGCTTCGATGAAATCCGGGTCATTGACGATCCCATTGTCCACATCATCCAGGCTCATCGTCATCCGGCGGTTGCGCTTTTTTAGGAAATTGATCGCCATGTTGACCGAGATCGAATGCATCCAGGTATAGAAACTGGATTTTCCCTGGAACCCGTTGATCGACCGGTAGGCTTTCGCAAATACCTCCTGGAGAAGGTCATTGGTGTCCTCGTGGTTCGAGGTCATGTTGTAGAGCAACCCGTAGAGGCGCGGGCTGTAGCGGACGACCAGTTCATCGAACGCCCCGGCTTCCCCCGCCTTCGTGCGGGCAACCAGCTCATCATCGGGCGTTTCGGGAGTTTCCATGCGTGGTGGAACGGCGGCTTATAGCAGAGAACGGCCCATTTGAAGAGAAAAATCCGGGCGGTTGGCGAAGAACGCCTGGCTGAAGGAAATGGGTTTGCGCGCGCGGGTGGGCACGCATAGGTTGTTAGTTCTATGGGAAGACAGTGGCTGCATGCAAAACGTGAGGTGGCGAATCTGAAAAAAGGTCAGGTCGTCGGAAAACTGGTGAAGGAAATCATGGTCGCCGCCAAGCAGGGCGGACCGGATGTGGAGGGGAATGCCCGCCTGTTCGCGGTCGTGGAAAAGGCCCGCAAGGCATCCGTCACTCGCGATGTGATCGAGAAGGCAATCAAGAAGGGGGCCGGGATCGGCGACGAAAAGCTGGTGCTTGAGCACATTGTTTTCGAGGGATACGCGCCGCACAAAGTGCCCGTCATCGTCGAGGTTCTCACCGACAACAACAACCGCACCGCGCCGGAAATCCGCGTTCTTTTCAAAAAGGGCCAGCTCGGGACAGCCGGCAGCAACAAGTTTTTGTTCGATCATGTCGGGATCGTCGAGGCGCACCATCCGGACCCGGCTTCGGATCTCGAGGCGGCGGCAATCGAAGCAGGGGCGAATGATTTTCTGGCGATCACGGCGGCGGAGAACGACGACATCCCGGAAGGAGTTGCCGCGGCGCGGTTTTTGACCGAGCGCACGGCTACGGCCGCTGTCTCAAAGTGGCTTTCGCAAAACGGCTGGACCGTGGTGACAAGCGAACTCGGCCATGTCGCGAAGCAGATCCCTGCCCTCGACGATGCCCAGCGCGCGGAGGCGGGGGAATTTCTTCAGGCGCTGGAGGACCACGACGACGTCCACCGCGTCTGGGCGGCGATCAAATAGCAATGGAAGAAACGGCCAGGCGGATCGTCCAAAAGCTCCGCGAGCACGGCCATGAGGCACTCTTCGCGGGCGGTTGCGTCAGGGACCGCCTGCTCGGGCGGGAGGCGCACGATATCGACATCGCAACCAGCGCACGCCCCGAGGAAGTCCAAAAACTCTTTCCCCGCACCGTGGCCGTGGGGGCGCAGTTCGGGGTGATCGTGGTGGTCGAGGACGGGATGGAATGTCAGGTGGCGACCTTCCGTGCGGATGGCGCCTACCCCGACGGACGCCATCCGGAATCCGTCACGTTTTCGGATGCGCGCGGGGACGCCCTCCGGCGCGATTTCACCGTTAACGGGCTTTTCTTCGACCCTCTGGATGACCGCGTCCTCGACTTTGTCGGCGGGCAGACGGATCTCAAGTCCGGCATCATCCGGTGCATCGGAGATCCGGGGGAGAGATTCGGTGAGGACAAGCTCCGTCTTCTGCGGGGAGTCCGGTTTTCGGCGACGCTGGGGTTTTCCATCGACGCCGCGACCTGGACCGCTCTCCGGGCCCATGCACCGGAAATCCAGACCGTCAGCGCGGAGCGGATCCGTGATGAACTCGTCAAAATCTTCCTTCATCCGTCCCGCCTGCACGGGTTCGACCTGCTCGATGAATCCGGGCTTCTGGAGATCGTTCTCCCCGAGGTGGCCGCAATGAAAGGCTGCGAGCAACCTCCGGAGTTTCACCCCGAGGGAGACGTCTTCGTTCACACCAGGCTGATGCTGTCTCTCCTCCCCGAGCAGGTCTCCGCTCCGCTGGTTTTCTCCGTGCTTTTCCACGACATCGGGAAACCGCGGACGGGCGTGCGCGATGCGACCGGGCGGATCCGGTTCAACGGGCACGAATCGGTGAGCGCGACAATGGCGGAGGAAATTTTCGCGCGCCTGCGGTTCTCCAATGCCGACACCGAGGCCGGTCTCGTCGCGATCAAAAACCACATGGCCTTCAAGGACGTCCGGAACATGCGCGTCGCCACGCTCAAACGGTTTCTCGCCCGGCCGACGATCGACGATGAGTTGGAGCTCCACCGTGTGGATTGCCTCGGCTCGCACGGGATGCTCGACAATTTCGAATTCCTCCTCGCGAAGCGGGAGGAGTTTTCCAAGCAGCCGCTGATCCCTCCCCCGCTCGTCACCGGAAACGACCTGATCTCACTTGGCTGGAAGCCGGGTCCTGCTTTCAAGCGAATCCTCGACTCGGTCCAGACACTTCAGCTCGAAGGCACCCTCGCCACGCGCGAGGAAGCACTTGACTGGGTTGCGAAGAACAGGGAAATGCTGATGGAAGAAAACCTGTCATGACCAACCGCCTCGTCCACGTCGCGCGCAACGGAAAGATCATCGGCCAGTTTCCGCCCGAGCAACTGGCTTCGCTGATGGATACGGGGCATTTTCTTGAAAGCGACCAGTGCTTCAGCGAGGGATCGACCGAGTGGACACCTCTTCCGGAATTTCTCCGCAAGACCGATGCTCCCCGCTATTCGCGCACCAAGAACCGGGAGGGAGCAAGCTCATCCTCGGCCGGAACTTCCCTGAGGCGTGACCGGCGCTCACAGCGCAAAGCAGGACCCATCCTGGCCGGATGGATTGCATTCCTTCTTGCTCTTGCCGCGCTGGCGGGAGCCGGGTTTTGGATCGCGGGCCTTTATGTGGAGATGGATGGCCAGCGGGTTCTCGTGGAGGAGATACAGACAAAGCTCGCCGAGAAGGAGAAGGAATACCAGCGCCTCCTTTTTGTGGCCCGGGAGATCGCCGAACCCGGCATCATCCGCGGCAGCATCATCCTTCGCAGCGACTCCGGGAAAAGGGTCGCCATGCCAGGCGTCCAGGTCTCGCTGTATCCGAGGAAAGCCATCGAGGAGCATCTCTCCTCCAGAAGCCAGGAAGCCGCGCGCCTGCCAGCCGGCAGCAGCGTGGATGCCGCAGCGTTCTACATCAAAGACCTTCCCCGCGCACTCGCCACCACCACCACGGACGCCAGCGGACGGTATGAATTCCCGGTCCCGGAGCCCGGAGAATACATCGTCTTCACGACGATCGTTTCCTCCAACCAGAACGGACAGTTCAACCGGCTGTGGTTCGTTGCGTTTGATTCCCGCGATCCCCTCAATACCATGGTCGATATCACCGAGACCAATGGCGTGCAGCAGTTCATCCCCAGTCTGATGATCGTCGAAGGCCGCTGACAATGGATGACGCGACCTCCATCAGGCAGCCGCGGGCGCTCCACGTCTGGGCAACCCTCACTGCCGCTGCCACATTTTTTCTGCTTTGCACCGGAGGAATCGTCACCTCGAAGAATGCCGGAATGGCGGTGCCCGACTGGCCGACAACCTACGGCTACAACATGTTCTTGTTCCCGGTTTCCAAATGGGTCGGCGGGATTTTTTATGAACACAGCCACCGGCTGGTGGCCTCCGGGGTGGGCCTGATGACAATGATCCTGGCGGTGTGGCTGCTGGCCGCCGATCGGAGGCGATGGGTCAGATGGCTCGGCGTCGCCGCCTTTCTGGCAGTCTGTCTTCAAGGTCTGCTCGGCGGTCTGAGGGTCACACTCTACAAGGATGAGATTGGAATTTTCCACGCGCTCCTCGCGCAGGCATTCCTTTGCGGGGTTACCATCCTGGCTGTCGCGACGAGCCCGCGGTTCCTGCGCGGCGAATGGGATATCTTCCATCCGGAACCGGTTTTAAAAAATCTGGTCCTGACCACCACGGTTCTCGTTTTTATCCAACTCGGACTCGGCGCGGCGATGCGCCACGAGCACGCGGGCCTCTCCATCCAGGATTTTCCCCTCGCATACGGCCAATGGATCCCGGACACATCGCCCGGGGCGATTGCCAGGATCAATACCGCCCGTGAGGCCGCTGGAGAAGTTCCGACGAACGCCCTGTTCATCTGGGTCCAGATGGCCCATCGCGCCACGGCAATGCTGATTGTTCTGGCGGCTGCAGCAGTTTTTCTCCGCGCCTCCGCCGCCTCGAGGCTCCGCACAACCAAGGCCTGGAGCGGAGCATGGCTTGCCCTGATTGGTCTCCAGGCCGGGCTCGGCGCTTGGACGATCTGGTCCAACAAGGCTGCTGACATCGCCACCATACACATGGCGATCGGAGCGCTGGTTCTTCTTCTCGGCGCAGTTTTCTCCTTCCGGCTTTGCCGCGCCGGTCAGGCGCACAGGTTTCGTTTCCCCGAGCCCGGAATCTCCACCACCTTCGCCTCACGAGTCGCATGAAATCCGCGACCTCGATCTCCTCTCAGGCATCCGTCATCAGTGACGTCATGACACTCGTCAAGGCCCGGCTGTCGCTGCTGGTTCTGATCACGACCCTGGTCGGTTTTCTCCTTGGATGGCGCGGGCCGCTCGACTGGGGGCTGCTTCTGGCCGCGCTCACCGGCACCGCCCTCTGCGCCGGTGGCGCCGCTGCGCTCAACCAATGGTGGGAACGCGATCTGGACTCGCGAATGAAGCGCACGCGGAACCGCCCGCTCCCGGCCCAACGCATGCAGCCGCTTGATGCCCTGCTCTTCGGGATATTCTTCTCGGCAACCGGCATCGCAGTTCTTGGAGTTTTCACAAACATGCGCGCTGCGTTTCTCGCCTTCGCGACGATCGCAATTTACATTCTCGTTTATACGCCCATGAAACGCTGGAGTTCGCTGAACACGCTCGTGGGTGCCGTGCCCGGGGCGCTGCCTCCGCTGATCGGCTGGGTAGCGGCCCGCGGGCACTACGATCTGGAGGGCTGCCTCCTTTTTGCCGTGCTTTGGTTCTGGCAGATGCCCCACTTCCTGGCAATCGCATGGATGTATCGCGAGGACTACGGACAGGCTGGTTGCGTGATGATCACAGCCCACGATCCTGCGGGCAGAACCACCTCGCGTCAGGCTCTGCTCTATTCATCGTGTCTGGTTATGGTGACGCTGCTCCCCGCGATTCTAGGATTCAACTCTCCGGTCTATTTCTTCTCTGCGCTCCTGCTTGGAACAGCCTTCTGCGGGTTTGCCATGAATTTTTTTCTGCAGCGTGACCAAGGCTCGGCACGGCGGCTGTTTTTCTCGTCCATCCTTTACCTGCCGCTCCTTCTCGGGGTTCTCCTCGCCACCGCCAGATGAACTCCTCCCCCTCCCCCGCCGGATCTGAGCCGCCGGCCAGGGAAACTCCCTACCTGGGGTGGGTGGTCACGTTCATTCTTGTTGCGACTCTCATCTCGTTCGCCTGGTCGGGATTGAAAGGCTCGCATCCGGTCAGAGTGCCCAAGCACTTGCAGCCGGTGTCGGACGTCCCGGATTTCCGGCTGGTGGACCAGTCCGGAAAACCGTTCGGCCTGGTTGACCTCAAAGGAAAGATCTGGGTTGGAAATTTCGTCCTCACCCGGGGTTCGGCCCCTTGTCCCATGATCAGTTCGCGCATGGCGGAGTTAAATCAAAAGATCGGACGGGCGGGAGCGGGAGTCGAACTGGTGACGTTCTCGGTGGACCCGGAGTTTGACACTCCGGAGGTGCTGGCCTCGTATGCCGGCCGTCTGGGAGCAGGACCAGGCAGGTGGAAATTTCTCACGGGAAACAAGGGGGATATCGATGCCATCGTCAACAATGGGCTCCTTCAGCCACTCTCACGGGATGCGGATGGCGCCCACTCGACGAGCTTTGTCATCGTGGACGGCAACGGAAAGCTGCGCGGATCCGCGGATGGAAACGATCCAGAAGTGGTCCAGAAGCTTCTCATGGACATCGGCGACCTACTCCGCGAAAGTGGAAAACTATGAATCTCCGAGTGACGGTTGCGATTCTTCTGCTGGCGGATCACCGCGCGCTCACATGTATCGGCTGCTACACGCCTGAGGCTATCACATCCGGGAGAAAGCAAGCTCACCGGCAGGCGGACCGCGAAAACCTCTCCCGATGAGCGTCTCCGATCTTCCGCCCCTCAATGCTGGACTCAATGCGACCGCGACGATCCTGCTCCTCGCGGGCTTTGCCTTTGTCAAAAGCGGGAGGAAGATCGCCCACCGGAACTGCATGACCGCGGCATTCGCCGTCTCGTGCGTTTTTCTGGCAACCTACGTCCTCCACAAAATCCTGGTCCGCGGAGTTCATACGCCGTTCGGAGGAGACGGGGTTTGGAAATCCTTTTACTATGGGATGCTCGCATCGCATGTGATCCTTGCGATGGTCATCGTGCCGCTGATCCTTGTCACCATGACGCACGCGATCCGGGCGCGTTACGAGATGCACCGCGCCTGGGCCCGCTGGACATTCCCGCTCTGGCTCTACGTTTCCGTGACCGGCGTCCTTGTCTATTTCATGCTCTACCAATGGTTCCCGAAAATCTAAGCGCGGCCCCGAAAGGCCTTTCCCACCCGGGTGTCCTGGATGCATTCGCCTATGATGCCCGCCGCGACACCCTCGTGCTGGCAATGTATGAAACCCGCCCGTGGAACGGAGGCGAGGAGCAACTCTTCCAGCTTCAGGAAAAGCTCAACGCTTACGCCTCGTTTATTCTGGACGGGGAAATGACCGGATCATTTCCGCAATATGCGGACAGGCCGGTTGAAATCCAGCTCCGCACCCGCCATGAGCCGGATCCAGTCGCCATGAGCCTCCTCTCTCAGGCCCGCGAGCAACTGGCGCTCCAGGAGATCCGCTTGGAAACCATCATTGTGGATCCCGAGGAAAATGAGGGCGGCTGCGGTTGCGGGCACGGGCATTGCCACGACTGAGCCCCGGACAGGCGGGCGCTTCTAGAGCGTTTTCTATTTAATCTGACGCGAGATATGGTAGGGTTGGCTGTATGCAAACATACAGCATGGATTTACGGGAACGGATCGTGGCAGCCAGAGAGCGGGGTCAAAGCGCACAGGAAGTTGCA
>Ga0247840_10002754_pt1 | contig 30814 bp, 29 predicted proteins | sample LaCruzMarch2015__FD_192404 | JGI IMG/M metagenome (GOLD analysis project Ga0247840, IMG submission 192404) | Freshwater microbial communities from meromictic Lake La Cruz, Castile-La Mancha, Spain - LaCruzMarch2015_17m | ecosystem: Environmental > Aquatic > Freshwater > Lake | place: Spain...
ACATCATGACCGCGCGTATCATTGAGCGCCTTGAAATGGTCGAGGTCGATGAAAAATAGTGCGCCAAATGATTGGCCACGCGCTGTGGTAGCAATAGCCTGTGCTAACCTATCTTGCAACAAGCGGCGATTTGGCAACCTGGTCAATGGATCGTAATAAGCCAAGCGATGGATATTGGCCTCAGCCTCTTTGTTCTCGGTGATGTCACTAAAGCTGCCCACAAAATGGGTGAGGATTTGCTCAGGCGAATAAATAGCGGTAATCGTCAGCATCTCAGGGTATATCTGACCGTTCTTGCGCTTATTCCATATTTCACCCTGCCAGTTGCCAGTCTCTTTCAGCGTAGCCCACATCTGCTGATAAAACAAAGGCTCTTGGCGCCCCGAACGTAGCATGGCGGGCGTTTTACCGATCGAGTCCTCGGCGCTGTAACCTGTCAATCGCACAAAAGCAGGGTTGACCCGTTGAATCACGCTTTTAGAATCGGTAATCATCATGCCGTTCTGGCAGGAAAAAGCCACTGCTGAAATGCGCAATTCTTCCTCAACCAACTTGCGCTCGGTGATGTCGCTCAGTGTGACGCGAACTTTTGTCGCGCTACTTACACAATCAACCTGCGCCTGAAACATATTGCCATCGCCACGCTCAATAGATAGCTCGATACTTTGCTTTTCTGTGTTCTTCTTAACGAACATGAAATGCCGCACCCATCTGTCCTTATCTTCAGCCACCACCAATCTGCTAAAACTATGACCGAGCAACTTACTACGCTCACGTCCCTGTAGGGTGGTTCCCCCGCATCCTAGCAATGTGACGCCCGTAAGATTGATTTCGGCAATTATGCCTTCCATAGTGAGCGTGAGATAACCAATCGGCGCGAACTCATACAAATCAACAAAGCGGTCACGCGACTCTTCCAATGCCAACTGCGTTTGACGTAAGGCTTCGTTCTGCATCTCTAATTCAATTTGATGCACACGCAATTCATGCAGCAATTCTTCTACAGGATGAGCCGTCACTTCAGGTGGTTGGCGGTTGGCTAACTGCGCCTCCGCCTGCGTGCGCAACTTAGAGACAGATTTCTTTTTGTCGTCATGTTTCATGTCTAATCCTTACTTTCCACACTCACCATTGCCAGCAGTATCAGCTCAGTATTGCCCATTACAGTTTTGATGCCGCGAGCGTTAAGCATCATGCGCTGCGGCCCCAACTCAGGGAAATTGTGCTCAACCACAAAATTTTCGATCGTTGTTTGTTGCGGTAAGATTTCATCCAGCAGTTTGCGTAAGTTAGGGATGTTCCACTGACCGTTACCCAAATCGTAGATTTTTTTGCCCACAGTTTGCTCTGGTAAGACTTTAAAGTGCTGGTAGAAAGCACTGCTGGCTGAGATCACCTGTAAGTCGCTATTCAGCACGATGAGCGGCTCAACTATAGTATTCACGATACCCTCGCTCAACTGCAACGCCAATTGGGATGAAGCCAGACTGATAGTCGCCTTACGCAACAAATCAATCTCGGTGAAGGATAACACCACACCATCAATAATGTTATCCAGTGTGCGGTAGGGTTGCATCCGCGCCAGAAAAAAAACGCCTTCGTTGGTTTGCACTTCACGTTCCAGCGGAATCAGTGTTTCCAGCACAGTATGCAAATCGTCCAACAGATGCTCGCCTTTCAGGTTAGAGACAATATCTCCTAATGGCCGCCCCACGTCAGTGGCGATGAGGCGATAAACTCTCACCACATCGCGTGTGTAACTACGAATGTTCAGGTGATAATCCATAAACAAAATACCCACGCTCACGTTATCCATCAGATTTTTCAAGTCATTTTGCGCAGTGCTCAGCAGCTCAATCTTGCTGTTCATATCGCTGTTTATGGTGAGCGTTTCTTCATTTAACGATTGCATCTCTTCCTTGGATGTCTCCAATTCTTCATTGGCCGATTTAAGCTCTTCATTGGTGGCCTGTTGCTCCTCGATAACGGCTTGCAGGTACTCGTGTGAATAGGCTAGCTCACGTTCTAGCTGCTCAATACGTACTACTTCATCTTTGCTGCGCATGTTTTTTTCATTCGCGTGGCGGGTGGGCTTAGCCACTTCAGGCACCTCTTTAAAACTTACCAACAACAGTCTACCTTCTGCCTTAGTTTCTGGATTAACTGATGGCAACAAGCGTAGACTGAAACTTAGCGTTAGTAACCCAGCCTCAGTTTTAATTGACACATGTCGCTCTAGCGTAGATGCACCTTGCTTAGCGTCTTGCAAGGCGACTCGCAGGTCTATTTGCAAGCCATCACGCGCCATGTCCAGCAAGTTGGTTGTTACCACACCCGCGGGTTGGCGCAAAAAACGGCTGGTGTCGCCATGCACGTATAAGATATTGCCGAAACTGTCCGTGGTTACCGAAGGGGGAGCATAAGTCTGCAACAGGAAGCGATTGCTCAGTCTGGCAACATTATCGAGCGAGGCTTTGGTGATGGGGAGCGTCGCGGAGGGTTCTGGTAATGTCATAACGGTGCTCCTAAAGAAAGGAATATGAGGTATCTTGGGCATAGTGCGATTAGCGCTGTAGAACTTCCATTTACGGTTGATTGGGGTAAACAACTGCATGTCCCCCTCAGCGCTTTCCGAGCTGGATAGAAACAGCACGCCACCCGGCTTGAGTGCGAAATGAAAATTTGGAAGTAGCCGATTCTGTTGCTCAGTTTCTAGATAAATCAACAGATTACGGCAACTAAGCAGATCCAACTGGGTAAACGGCGGATCTTTGATGACACTCTGCACAGCAAACACCAGCATCTCACGGATGTCTTTCTTGATGTTGTAGCCGTAATCGTTCTTGGTGAAAAAGCGTTTCAGGCGTTCAGGCGTTACATCCTGCGCAATGCCTGCCGGGTAACGGCCACTGCGCGCAGCGCTGATGGCGTCACCATCCAGATCCGTGGCGTAGATCTGCACTTTCAAATCTTTTGGGAAATCTTTCGTAAAATCATTATTCGCCTCATCCATCAACTCACGAATGATGATGGCAATAGAATAAGCTTCTTCGCCACTGGAACAGCCTGCTACCCATGCGCGAAATACATAATCGTCCGATTTATTCGCAAATAAGGCAGGCAGAATATCTTGCTTGAGCGCAACGAAGGCCTCGGGGTCACGGAAAAAACTGGTGACGTTGATGAGCAGCTCATTAAATAAGGTATGCACTTCGCTTGTATTTTGTTTAAGAAAGCGCGCATACACCGACATGTCTTTAATTTGGTGCAGCGCCATCCTGCGCTCGATACGGCGACCGATAGTGCTCTTTTTATAGAGTGTAAAATCATGGCCGGTGCTACTGCGTATCAGAAGCAATATCTCGTTCAGCTCACTCAAAGTGCCGTCCGTTAATAGCGGCGGCACTTTCTTATGGTAGCTTGACTTGTGCAAGAGTTGTTGCAACATCGACGGCATTTCTTCCACATTTAAAATATGTGTGACGTAGCCCGCATTGATGGCGCTTTGCGGCATGCTGTCATACTTGGCGGTGTCCGGTGTTTGCACCATGCACAGGCCACCCACACCTAGGATAGCGCGCAGACCGAGCGTGCCATCTGATGCTGTGCCAGAAAGAATAATACCGATGGCGCGATTAGCCTGATCGTCCGCCAACGAGCTTAAAAATCCGTCAATCGGCAAACGAAGGCCATGCGGAGCGTGAGGAAGCGAGAGTTGCAACACACCATTTAGTATAGCCATGTCGCGGTTAGGCGGAATAATGTAGACATGGTTTGCTTCAACTTGAATTTGATCGAGTGCTTGCACCACCGGCATGACTGTGTTGCGTTGCAGAATTTCAGCAAGCAGGCTTTGATGGTCTGGAGAAAGATGTGGCACCAACACGAAGGCCATACCCGTGTCTGAGGGACAGGCTTTAAAAAAAGTCTCGAAAGCTTCTAAGCCACCCGCAGAAGCCCCAATACCGACAATGGGAACATGCACGAGATGTACCTTTTCTTTAGCCATGTCCTCTACGAATGGGCTGGCTTGGCTCTTCTCGGTCACCAGAACCTCTTTGGAATTTAATGTAGTGTGATTAAGTTAGCAACGTTTTGAGTATACTCCCATTGCGAGTAGTAAAGGCGCCTAAAAGATTTTATGTTGTTTCAAAACTCAATGATGCAGAGTTAATACAATAGCGTAGGCCAGTAGGCGGTGGGCCATCATTAAACACATGGCCAAGATGTGCATCGCAGACGTTGCAGATAACTTCAATGCGGGTCATTCCATGTGATGTATCAGTAAGTTCGCGCACATTGGCTGGGTTTAACGCTTTAAAGTAACTTGGCCAACCACAGCCTGCATCAAATTTAGTGTCCGATGCGAAGAGGGGCGTATTACAGCATACGCAAGTGTAGATGCCAGCCTCGTTATGATCCACGTATTTTCCAGTACCGGGCCGTTCGGTGGCGGCGTGGCGTGTGACTTCATATTGCATTGGCGTGAGTTGATTTTGCCACTCAGCTTCAGTTTTAATGATTTTTTTCATATTAATCCAGTCAAATTCTAAATTTATATCCAAAATTATATCCAAGTGCCGTGCTGCATTGCCTGCCACGTCCCACCTCCATCAGATAAAGATGCACCAATTAAAAAGCTTATTATGCTAATGAATATACTGGAAAAAAAGGCTGTCCAAAATCCAGAAATCTTGAAACCCTGAACCAGTAATGCCACGAATTGCAACATTAATGCATTAATCACCAGTAGAAAAAAGCCTAGCGTGATTAAAGTCAATGGTAAGGTTAAAATAATTAACAGTGGTTTAACTATCGCGTTGGCAAAACCGAGTAGCAAGGCAGAAATAATGAGCGAAGAACTGTCTTTAAACTGAAGCCCTTTAAATATGTGGCTCGCAATCCATAGTGATAATGACATAGTGCCCCAATGGAGCAGAAATGTCATTAGATTGTTATGCATGTGTGATATTCCTGACAATAATGATAAAGGTCATCATACCAATCGTTACTTGGGGTGTCTAATTTGAAAAATCCAAAATAGCGATTCTTAAGTAACTATTTTTCATCGACTTTGGGATGGCGATTTAACGTGCCATTAGCGCGCTTGTAATCCGAGTCAATGCTTCGGCAATGACACTTCGCGGCGATGCAATGTTGAGTCGCATGAAGCCACTGCCACCTTCGCCGAAAGATTTACCAGTATTGAGTCCAACTTTGGCTTCTTGCACAAAAAATGCTTCGAGTTTTAAATCTGTCATATTTAATGCTCTGCAATCTAACCACAGCAAATAGGTTCCCTGTGGCTGAATCAGCCGAATAGTTGACAGATTCTGCTTGAGATAATCGCTAACAAAATCACGATTATTGCGAAGATAGTTGCGCAGTTCATCCAACCAAGCCTCCCCATCACGATAAGCCGCTTCAAATGCGGCAATGCTAAATGGATTGGCATTGCTCAAGTGCAGGCTTTCAAAAACTTTCTTTAATTTAGCTCGCTGTTCAGGATTTGGAACAATCAATGCGGATAGCCCAAGTCCGGGAATATTGAAAGTTTTGCTAGGCGCTATAGCGGTGATAATTTTATCATTATCATTGGCTAACATGGATAAAGTGATATGTTTTTCGTCTGGGTAAATCAGGTCAGCGTGAATCTCATCCGATAAAATCGTCATGTCATAACGGCGCGTAATGGCTAAAAGCTGCTCTAATTCCGTCTTGCTCCAAACACGACCCACCGGATTGTGGGGTGAGCAGAATAGCAACATTTTTGCACCCTCTGTCGCGCAATGTTCTAGGTGTTCGAAGTCAATATGATATACGCCATCTTTTAGTAATAATGGATTTTCAATCAAGCGACGCTGATTGGTAGTGACTGATGAAAAGAATGGTGCATACACTGGCGGTTGAACAATGACAGCTTCACCTTGTTCTGCAAAAGCCATCACACTTGCAAATAATGAAGTAACAACACCTGGCGCCATGATTATCCAATCACGTTGCACAGACCACCCATGGCGCCTTTGCAGCCAATCAATTAGCACATTAATCATGCTTTCTGGGTAAAAAGTGTAACCATAGATTGGATGCGCAACACGCTTTTCAAGAGCCTTTGTCACAGCTTCTGGCACAGCAAAATCCATATCTGCCACCCATAATGGCAAAACATCTTTGCTGCCAAAGCATTCTTGACGACCATCATACTTCACAGAATCTGTGCCAACTCGTGCAATGACTTTGTCAAAATCGAATGTCAATGAATACGCTCCCAAAGCGTAACTTCTGAAAGAGAGTGTTGAAATTTTCGTTTAGTTTCACGAATTACAAATGGCACATCTACTGGCGCTGCAATTAAGCGAAAGTGCGCGCTGAGTTGCGCTTTCAAGCCATCAAGCGTAGTGAAATTTTCGGCATTTTTCTTAAAGCCCCCAATCCATTCTTCTTGCTTGGTATGTTCTTCTAACCAAGTATAGGGCGAGGCAATAAGTAGAATGCCACCAATATTCAATCGTTCATGGACGTGAGAAAGGAATTTCATAGGACTGTATAAGCGATCAATCAAGTTAGCCGCCAATATCAAGTCGTAGTTGGTCAATATCGGTTTGAGATTGCAAGCATCACCTTGTGAAAACTCAACTTGGCCTTTTAATTTATCCAGCCCTAAGCTTGCTAAGCTACGTGTCTTGTAGCTGACTAACTGACCTTCATCAACCAAGGTATAACGCAACTCGCCATTTTCTGCCATTTGGACACCAGATTCAATTAGTCGCACTGAAAAATCAATACCCGTGACATGCTCAAAATGTCGCGCTAATTCAAACGTTGCCCGCCCAGAAGCGCAGCCCAAATCTAAGGCTTTGCGCGCTGATTTATCTTTCATCGCGCTAATAGCAATATCAGCGAGGCTTTTGGTAAAGTTTGCCACGCCAAAATAGCTATCACCATAGTGAAACTCAGCATATTCCGAAATCAGCTTATCGGTTTCATAATGTGAGGGTGGTACGCTGGCTAAGGCATCGGCAACGACATATCGAAACCCAGCATGCTGAAAGAAATGACGGCGAAACGCATAACGCGCGCTGTGTAAAGACTCGTTGCCACAAGAAATCCACGAGCCACCTTTCATCAAATTGTGTCTACCATCAAAGGTCGGTGTGGTGAAATCGTCATACAGAGGATGTACAGAAAATCCACTGAAGGGATAGATGGGTGTCTCTGTCCATTGCCAAACATTGCCAGTCACATCATATAATTCACCATGTTGAAACTCTGTAACTGGGCAGGGTGAAGCGGCGTGATCAAGATGAATGTTAGATGAAGCGGCTTGACTATGCACGACTTCAGCAATACCCGCAAAATCGTACAAGCGATACCATTCATCTTCACTTGGTAACCGAATTTTAAGCCCTGTTTTCTCGGTTTTCCAGTTGCAGAATGCTTTGGCTTCGTGATAATTGACCTCTGCTGGCCAGTTCCAAGGCATCGCTACTTCTTCGGTCATTAAGCGTAACCGCCATGCATTATCTTTACGAAGCCAAAACGTTGGATGTATGGCCTGAGCAAATCTTTTCCACTCTAATCCTTCTTCAGCCCAATAAGTATCATTCGTATAGCCCTCATCTGCGATAAATTCTAAGAACTCTCCATTACTTACCAAATAGCGACTGGCTTGAAACTCTGCAACCTCTGCTACATGCAGGCCATACTCATTATCCCAACCATACTCTGCTGCATTTTCTTTTTTATCTAAATAGACTACACCAGCAGGAATTGTAAGCAAATCATTTCTTGGGGCATCGCCATGGCGAGCGCACGCAGGCCAAGCTGCGTGCTTTGTTACTAGCTCGAGTGCTTGCTGACGTATCAGCACTGAAGATGTCTCTAGATGAATGCGCTCATGCTCAATAGCCATGATGATGACCCACCATGGATGATTCCAATCAATAGGCAATGTCAGAGGCGCAGTTTGAATAATATTTTTCACCGCCGCAAGCACTTGACTGCGATATTGCTTCACCTGTGCGGAACTTGGCCAATCATAGTGGGCATCATTCAAATCATCCCAACACATCTCATCAACACCCACCGCAAACATTGATTCAAATTTCGGATTGATGCGCTCATTCAACAAACCTGCTAGCAGTAATTTGTTAATATAGAAGGTGGCTGTGTGTCCAAAGTAAAAAATCAGCGGGTGGCGCAATGCAATGGGCTTAACTTGGTAGGCTTTCTCATTGGCAAGTGTTTCGAACAACTGCTCATAGCGATTGAACGTAGACAAAAAATAGACTAGAAGCGCTTCGCGTGTGGTTGCTACATCGCTTCCATTTAATATAGGTGATCTTGAAAATAGAGTGGTGTTCATCGACATCATTAAATTAGAGGTTGTTAGAATTTTAGCGCACTTTGTAGTGGTGGTATCAGCATTAATGCCTCTATTGGCACACTAACTCTGAACATCTTTGATTACGGAAGTTCAAGTATTTGCAGAACTACATTGGCTACACTTGCAAATTAGCAACTAAATTGCATCCTAAATTTCAATCTTTCATCCCTAGCCGAACAGTACCAAACCCCAAACTACTGACACAATAATCAGCGCGAAAAACACTGCTGTACTGCCAATATCTTTGGCTTGCTTGGCGAGCGCATTGTGCTCAGTAGATGTATGGTCTACTGCCGCTTCAATTGCAGAATTCAACAATTCCACAATGAGTACCAGCAACACGCTGGCAATCATCATTGCACGCTCTATTGCGCTTTTGCCAAAATAAACTGCTAATGGAATCAGTACAATGGCTAAAAACACCTCTTGCCGAAACGCATCTTCATGCTTAAATGCGGCTTTAAAGCCCTCTAGTGAATAACCGCATGCATTGATTAAACGGCGAATACCCGTTTTTCCTTTGAATGGACTCACGGCAATATGTTTAGATTCTTGTGTGTGTTGATTGTCTGGAATTTGCATCATGTACTTTCTGGTTAGATTTTAATACGATAGATTTTAACATGCGCTATCATTATGTTTTAAGTAACATTCAATTAGGTAAATTATGGCACGCACAGTCAATTGTATTAAATTAGGCAAAGAAGCAGATGGTATGGATTTTCCTCCGTATCCAGGCGAGCTTGGCAAACGAATTTACACCAATGTTTCAAAAGAAGCATGGGCAGTATGGCTAAAACAGCAAACCATGCTGGTGAATGAAAATCGCCTAAGTTTGGCTGACCCATCAGCCCGCAAATATTTATCCGAGCAAACTGAAAAGTACTTTTTTGGTGATGGTGCAGATACAGCGAGTGGGTATGTGCCCGAGAAGGCCTAGTAAAATGAAAATTGATTTGGAATTTATGAAGCGAGTTTTTATATATTAACTCCGATATGTGTAGCCAGCCAGTAGCCCAAACGTAATACGTGTTTAATTGTGCTTTTGCTCAATGAATTTCAAGTAATTCTTATGAGCTACTTGACTACTGGAACGCAACAGATTTCATAAATTAACGCCTCTGGAAGCCCTATAGATATTGGCTTGCAGAGGCATTGTTTTTAGCCTAAAAGGCTTAGGTTTTCAAATTTATTACTTCTTATAAGTTTTTACACCATCCGCTGTCGCTAGCAACAATACATTGGCTGGGCGTGCTGCAAACAAACCATTGGTCACCACGCCAACGATTTGGTTGATTTTCGCTTCCATCGCTACTGGGTCTGTAATCGTTAAGCCATGCACATCAATAATCACGTTGCCGTTATCAGTTGTAAAGTTACGTAATGCTGGTTGTCCGCCTAGTTTGACCAGCTCACGTGCCACATAGCTTTTAGCCATTGGTAACACTTCTACGGGTAGCGGAAACTTGCCTAACACTGGCACGTATTTAGTTTCATCGCAAATACAAATGAATGTTTTAGCGCATGCCGCTACAATTTTTTCACGTGTTAATGCACCACCACCACCTTTTAGCATGTGTAGATGCTCAGTAATTTCATCCGCGCCATCTACATAAATCTCCATGCCATCTACGCTATTGAGGTCAAACACTTCAATACCATGGCCGCGTAAACGTTGGGCTGTCGCCTCTGAGCTGGCCACAGCACCATCAATCTTATGTTTCACTTTTGCCAGTTCTTCAATAAAGAAATTAGCTGTTGAGCCTGTGCCTACGCCGATAATGCCGCCTTTTACAAACTCAACCGCTGCGCGCGCCACTTGTTGTTTTAATTCGTCTTGCGTATATGCCATTTTTCCTAAACCCTCTTCTAATTCTTTATAATGTGGAAAACTTAATCTGAGACAATATAATACACCGCATAGGTGTTTTAAAAAATAAGCAATGATGACCATTTCTCAGCAAAACCTAGATTTTATTCAAAAAGATTACCAGAAAAAAATTGAGCACTCCCGCGTGTATGACGCAGCTAAAGTCACACCGCTAGAATTCCAGCCTAATTTATCTGCTCGCATTGGTAACCGTGTTTTACTTAAGCGCGAGGATATGCAACCCGTATTTTCATTCAAAATTCGTGGCGCATATAACAAAATGGCAAGCTTACCTAGAGATGTACTAAAACGTGGCGTGGTGTGTGCTAGTGCAGGCAACCACGCGCAAGGCGTGGCAATGAGCGCGCAAATACTGGGTTGCCGCGCCGTCGTTGTAATGCCAACCACGACACCTGCCATTAAAATCAATGCAGTAAAGAGTCGTGACGCTGAAGTAGTGCTGTTTGGCGATAGTTATTCTGACGCCTTAGTGCGTGCACTTGAACTTGAAAAAACTGAAAAACTCACCTTTGTTCATCCGTACGATGACCCTGATGTGATTGCAGGACAAGGTACCATTGCCCTAGAGATTCTTAATTCTCACCCTGAACCTATTGAGGCAATATTCTGCTGTGTAGGCGGCGGCGGCTTACTGGCTGGAATTGCGACTTATGTAAAAGCAGTGCGTCCAGAAATTAAAATAATTGGCGTTGAGGCAAAGGACGCTGAAGCTATGACGGAATCACTCAAACTGGGCAAGCGCGTCATGCTTGACCAAGTTGGCTTGTTTGCCGATGGTGCAGCAGTCAAACAAGTAGGTGAGCATACCTTTAAACTTTGTCAGCAGTATGTAGATGAAATGATTGTGGTCGATAATGATGTGATTTGTGCTGCCATCAAGGATGTATTTGAAGACACACGTAGCATTTTAGAACCTGCCGGCGCATTAGCGACTGCCGGATTAAAGGAGTATGCAAAACGTAATAATTTAAGTGGAAAAACGCTAGTGAGCATTGCTTCTGGCGCGAATATGAATTTTGACCGCTTACGCTTTATAGCAGAACGCGCAGAGCTGGGCGAGAAGCGTGAAGCGGTGTTAGCGGTAACAATTCCCGAGAAACCTGGCGCATTTAAGACATTCTGCCGTTTATTAGGCAATCGTAATATTACCGAATTTAATTATCGCTATTCTGACCCTAAAGAGGCGCATATATTTGTAGGCGTGGCGATTGCTGACCCAGCGGAATCAGCCAAACTTGTAGTTGACTTGCAGGCGCAGGGCTTGCCTACCCTTGACTTGACGGATAACGAGGTGTCTAAGTTGCATTTACGCCACCTAGTTGGTGGTCATGCACCGCAAGCTGAAAACGAAGTAGTATTTAGATTTGAATTTCCCGAAAAGCCTGGTGCGCTGATGAATTTTTTAGACACCATGGGGCATGATTGGAATATCAGCTTGTTCCACTACCGCAATCACGGCGCCGATTTTGGCCGCGTGCTGGTGGGTATGCAAGTCCCGCCTGACGATAATGATGAATTTAAGACTTTCTTAAGTAATCTGGGCTATCCTTACTGGGATGAAACGCAAAACCTAGCTTATAAACTATTTTTAGGTTAAGTTGGTTGTATTGAACCACGCTGGTGGCTGAAAACAACCATATTTTATGTTTGATAAATGCAAGCCTCTGTTTGTGTTGAAGTTAATATCTAGCGCGTTTTTTGCTTATTTTTGTTTATGGAATGAACCTAATAACAAACTTTCTGCCAAATGGCAGAATAAACTTTGGAGATCAAGTATATGAATTTGAAAAAAATTGTAATTGCAACTGCAATGAGCTTACTCTCAAGCATGGCATTTGCGGATGCAGGCAAAGCCTATGTTAGTACGCAAGATGCAGGTGTAACAGTCATCGATTTAGCTACTTTAACTGTTACAGGCACAATAGACGTAAAAGCCCCTGCACCTCGTGGCATAGGCATTTCTGAAGATGGTAAATTACTGGTAGTGGCTACTCGCGATAATGGTAGCATTTCAATAATTGATACTGCTACTAATGAAGTGTTAAGCCATGTTAAAGTGGGACAAAACCCTGAATTTGTTCGAATTAAAGGCGATTATGCTTTTGTATCCTACGAGCCAAGTTCTAAAGGTGGGCCACCACCTAAACCTGGTTCTGCAGAAGCTTTAGCCGCAGAAAAAGAAGATAAAGATGATGACAAAGAACCAGCACGCATTGGCATTATTGACATTAAAAATGGCAAAAAATTACGCGAAATTACGGGTGGGCCTGAAACAGAAGGCATAGAGTTTAGCAAAGATGGCAAACTGCTCATTATCACTAATGAAGCGGATAACACTGTAACGGTGCACAACATTAAAACTAACAAATTAGTTAAAACCATTAAAACCCACAAATATGGCGATCGTCCACGTGGCATTAAAGTATCACCAGATGGCAAAACTTATTTAGCCACACTTGAATATGGAAATAAGATTCTAGTGATGAATAAAAACTTTAAAGTGTTACGTACTGTAGATACAGGTTCTACACCTTATGGTATTAGTTACGATACAAAAGGCGAGAAGATTTTTGTCGCAAGCAATAAAGCCAAATTGCTTGAAGTTTTTGATGCTAAAACTTTTGAAAAAATCAAAGACATTCCTACTGGCAATCGCTGTTGGCATTTCACCTTCACCCCAGATGACAAACAAATTTTGTTAGCTTGTGGTAAATCGGATGCCGTATTTGTGATTGACGCTGAAAAACTAGAAGTAACTAAGCAAATTGAAGTAAAAAATATGCCTTGGGGTGTAGTGACTTATCCGAAAGCGATGGGTAGTTTGGATACAAAGCTGAAATAGCTGGTAGTCATTAAACGATAATACTTAGTTTAAAAGCCCGCTAATGCGGGTTTTTAAACGCACTTAGCAGCCGCATGGGTATTGGCTCTCACGGCATCATTTAATCATTCTTGTTTAGTAAATTTAGTATGAGCTCCCAATCTCTAGGATCAACAGGCGTAATAGAGAGGCGGTTGCCACGTTGCAAAATGCGCATATTTGCTAATTCAGGTGTTTCTCGCATTTCTTTTAAGCTCAGCAATCGTGTTTTACGCACCAACTTTACATCTACATTCACCCAGCGCGGGTTTTCTGGAGTGGCTTTTTCATCAAAATATTTGTGGCCTTCGATAAATTGCAAACGGTCTGGGTATGCCAACTTGCTCACCTCTGCAACACCTGCAATGCCAGGTATATCACAATTTGAATGGTAAAAAAATACACCATCGCCTACTTTCATTTGATCGCGCATAAAATTGCGCGCTTGGTAATTGCGAATACCATACCAATCCACTGTTTGGTTTGGAAAGCCAGCCAAATCATCAATCGACACATCCGTGGGCTCAGACTTCATTAGCCAATAGCGCATATATTTTGCCTTATTTAATTTCTTAATTAAGCCTTATGATAATCTATAACTTAAATTTTATGACTCTATTTTACTAAGGAAGATCAATGGCAAAATCACAAGATAAAAATGTTCTTGGCACAGCCTTGCAGCTTTGTAGCGCCGAGCCACTCACTGGCTTTATGCGAAGTGGTTGCTGTGAAACAGGCCTTGATGATAATGGCAGCCATACTGTTTGTGCGCAAATGACTGATGAGTTTTTAGCATTTTCAATTTCACGTGGTAATGATTTAAGCACGCCACGCGCAGAATATGGATTTGAAGGTTTATCTGCTGGCGACCGCTGGTGCGTCTGCGCAGCACGCTGGCTTGAAGCTTCTGATGCAGGCTTTGCTCCGCCAGTTATATTAGAAGCTTGTCATGCAAAATGTCTGGATACAGTCAGTTTAGCAGATCTAAAGTATCACGAATTGAGGTAGCGTTTTCTTGGCTTTCATTGGCTATTCACACAGAATAGGGAGTTCTCCACGGATAAAGCCTAGGCCAGCATCCTGAACCAAAAAGGCTCAAGTGGTAACGGCCTAGCACGCATTAGGTTCACCCACCAAGAATATCTTAAAAGAATATTCAACTTAGGGCGCTCACACAACATACTAAAAACCAAAACCGATGCTATAAACTAGTTCAAGGAATTATTAGCCTAAACCGCACCGCAGAGAACAAACTTTAAAACTCTGAATTTTAAATACTAGAAATTTTATGAGTTTCATTGAACAACATAGAAAACTCCTAAAACTATTGAAATAATTCTACTCTAAATTTAGTTAATGTTTTGTGACGTTTTGACTATTTAGATAATCAAATTAGCGGGATGTCTATTTAACAGCACATGCACTATCAATTTGATCTTGCATTTGTGAAATTCGACGTTTGATATCACCTACATCTATATTGCCACTTTTAGCGTTAAGCAACTCATGTGATAAATTTAGTGCAGCCATAATCGCAATACGCTCAACGCCAATAATTTTACCGCTATCGCGAATATCCCGCATTTTTTTATCTAAAAAATTAACTGCATTAATCAGCCCAGGTCGTTCTTCATCGGTACAAGATACCGTAAATTCACGCCCCATTATATTAACATCTACGCCTTGACTTTGGCTCATTGCTCTAGACTCATTGTAATTTTTTCAAAATCGTACACTCGGATCTGCGCTAAGGCAGGCTATCCATTAAGGCTTCAATACGCTCACTAGCGCTTTCCATATTGGCTTTTAAAAGCGCTGCGTCGCTTTGTGTTGCATTTAAATCTAGGCGCAACTGAGCATTTTCATCGCGCAAGTCATTACACAATGAAATTAAGTCTGTCAATTTTACTTCTAACGATTTTAAGTCTGCATCCATGTACCTACTATAATTGAAAAAATTGATTATAGTCAATAGCTAACGTTTAATTTTCAAAGTATTACAATATGTTGTAAAAAAATGTTAGCCAATTCGTTCGTGCTTGTTCAAAAATTAACGCTATAATCTTACTTTGTTGTTAGGTGCCAAGTTTGTTTTCTGCAAACAAGGTGAAACTGGGAAATAGGTGCATTACCGCTTAAAGCGTTAATAATTCCTATGCTGCCCCCGCAACGGTAAGTGAGCATTTGATTGATTCAAATGGTTTTGCAGTATGTCACTGAGTTAAACCTTAGAAAAAGGTAAGGCTTGGGAAGGCGCAAAATAATAGGCTAAATAACCTTAATACAAGGTTAAACCTGTGTTCACAAGCCCGGAGACCGGCCTAAAAGCAATGCCTTATATTAAGGCAAGCTAGGAAATGCCGCGGGGTGACGGTAATAAAGGCTGCGAATTTGCGTCGTTATTTCGGCCGCGCTACTTTTTTACTTTTAATTCTTTAGTCTTTTCTGGTTTTTAAGAATATACATGCGGGGCCGCATGTAATTTAGGGAAGCACTAATGAAAAAGTCCAAAATCAAACTAATGTCCGCAAGCCTAATCAGCTTGGCTTTTGTCTCACCTGCTTTTGCTGTAGAAAATATTAATTTGAACGAAGTCACAGTTAAAGCCAACCGTTTCGAACATCAAGACACTGAAGCTACCTATGCCTCTGAAATTCATACCTCATCACAAATTGAGGCTTCTGGTGCTGCATCACTCTACGATTATTTAGCGCAACAATCATCAGTCACTGTACTTCCTAATTTCGGTAACAAAGCTTCTCCAAGCATAGATATGCGTGGTTATGGTAGCGAAAATGGCTTCCAAAACATTGTCATTAGCGTTGATGGTCAGCGTTTAAATAATATCGATTTGTCTCCACAATTGATTGGGGCAATTCCACTAGGAAATATCGAACGAATAGAAATTAGCAAAGGCAGTGGCTCAGTAATTCATGGTGATGGCGCGATGGCAGGTACAATTCAAATTTATACTAAAAATAAAACTGGAGTTACCATCAGCACATCTGCTGGCAATTATGGCACACTCTCCGATTATGCTAACGCTGGCATATCAGAGCAATTTATAGACTTATCAGCCAGCTTAGCGCATGACAGCCATGCGGGGTTTAGCAAAAAGGATACTAATGGTGATAAAGATGAATTTACCAACAATACACAAAATGTTAAGTTAAGAATCAAGCCAACAGATAGCCTGCGTTTTAATGTAGAAGTTACAAGCGCTAGGGTTAATACTTTCTATGTTGGCACTTTGAGTCAAGTTGAGTTTAAAAATAATCCTCGGCAAAACTCAGGAAATCAATACACTGAGCAAGATTATGACATTGATCAGTGGCGTGCTGGAATGGAATATGACATCACGCCAAAGCTTAAAGTGAGTGCAACCCATTTTAGAGAAGATAAACGTTCTGAATTTGTGAATTTTTTCTCAGAATCTTTCTATGATTATGATTCAAACGATATTACTTTAAGTTATAAAAGTGACGAATTTAATGCAATTGGTGGCTTTCAAAGTTTTGATGGTGATAGATGCGCTGTTGCAGGACTTTTTACCCCAGCCAACACAACAACTAAAAATAACAAAGCTATATTTATTCAAATTGAATATCTACCTGCTTGGATTTCAGATGCATTTACAGTTTCAGCAGGCGCGCGTAATGAGCAAGTTAAATATCGTTATACGCCTACACCAGGCACTCAATTATCTGATACTGAACATTTAGATGCTTGGGACATAGGTGCAAATTATCGTTTTACCGATGCGTTAACGGCATTTGCCAATTATAACCAAGCATATCAAGCGCCTGATATTGACCGTTTCTTTACATTCTCAGGTACGTTTAATGCCTTCATTGATCCAGCTGAATCTAGAACTTTTAACCTCGGTATAACTCATACTAACAGTCAAAATCGCCTGAAAGTCACAACCTTTCATGCAGATTTGGATGATGAAATATATTTTAATCCAGTTACTTTTATTAACACAAATATTGATTCTTCACAGAAATATGGCTTAGAGGTACAAGATCATTTTATCCTCAACGACGCACTTAGCGCAGGCTTGATTTACACATATACAAGGGCAATTATCGATAAAGAGGATGTGCTTGGATTTAAAGTTAAAAACAAGAATTTACCAGGTGTTCCTAAACATGCGGTCACTGTAAACCTAAATTACAAATTTTTTGGTGCTGGTAATCTTAACTTCAGTCATGCTTGGCGTGATTCAACCTATGTATATAATGACTTTGCTAATAATGCAGCTCAAAAGCAAGTGCATTATGAATCTACCAATGTTGCAGTAAGTTATCGTTACAAAAAAGTACAGCTGTTCGCATCGGTAAATAATATTTTTGAACATGAAAACTCACTGCAAGTTGCTGATGATGCAATTTACCCGGTAGATTTTGTGCGTACTTGGCGCGTAGGAATGAAGGCGGATTTTTAAAAAAATGTTATGATGGCAACCATGAATTTGGAGAAAGTTATGAATACGACACAAACCACTAAACACATTATGATTGCAGCAATAATTGCATTCTTAATGCTTCTCACACGCGGTAGCCATATGCTCACTAGCGTGTCACTTCCCGATGCGAGTTTGGCCTTGCTGTTAATCGGTGGTTTGTATTTAAGAAAAGCCGCTTGGTTTGGTTTTTTTGTGGTACTTGCAACTGTTATTGATTTTAGCGCTTCTGCCATTAATAGTTGGTATGGCTTTTGTTTAACAGTGGGCTACTGGGGCATGTTGCCTACTTATGTTGCAATGTGGCTTGCTGGCGTTTGGTTGAGTAAACAAACTGACAGCTTAGATATTGTTAAATATACCTTTGCTGGTTTATTAGCGACTTTCCTGGCTTTTGTGATTTCTACACAAACTTACTATTTATTCTCCGGTCGTTTTCCAAGTAATGGTTTCATTGAAACCATACAATATGGCTGGGGTTATTTACCAAGTTACATGGGTTTCACTGCAATGTACTTAGTAGTATTTTGGGCTTTTGTGAAAACGTTACCAAAATTTTATCTTGCAAAGTCAGTACCTAGCAACATTGCCTGAAATTTAAAATAGTTGATTTAATTTTAATTAAGCCGCGTTAGATTAAGTTTCTAACGCGGTTTTTTACGCACATGTTTGGAGTTGCAATGAAAAATATTACGCTAATTTTAGGCGGTGCACGCTCTGGTAAAAGTACTTATGCTGAGAATTTAGCCATTAACAGCGGTTTGGCCGTGACTTATATTGCTACCGCACAAGCTTATGATGATGAATTTAAAACTCGTATTCAACACCATCAAGACAGACGCCCTAAAAGCTGGATATTAGTAGAGGAGCCCCATTTACTTGCACAAACACTCAGTCGTTTAACTTCACCTAATCAATGTATCATTATAGATTGCCTCACTCTTTGGCTTGCGCAATGGATATGCCATGACTGCCATCCTCCTAAGAACTCAAGCTGGCAGTTAGAGCGCGCAGCATTTTTAGCCCTATTACCCACATTACAAGGCACTATTATTTTGGTGAGCAATGAAGTGGGCATGGGAATTGTGCCACTAGGCGAGATTAACCGTAAATTTCAAGATGAACAAGGTTGGTTAAATCAAGCCGTTGCGAGTATTGCAAATAATGTGATTATTGTTGCTGCAGGTTTAGCGTTAAAACTTAAATAGTAGTTTTTACCCTACAAGTTCATAAAGTTTATTTTAGGCACTTCACCATTAAACTCTAACTGTGTCACACTTGCGTGGTCTATGGTGATTCTAAACAGGCGCTTTAGGGGTATTTGCAACACCTCGGCAACCAAAGCGCGTATCAAACCGCCGTGCGTCACAACCAATATAGTTTTACCTTGTGAGTGACTGCTTACATCCTCCATAAAGCTTTTAGCACGAGCATGTAGCTGACCAAAAGTTTCGCCATTCGGTGGCGCTAAGTTGGCATAGTCATTTGCCCAAACATCAAAAATATCACGCGGAATTGCATCCCAAGGACTCATTTCCCAATCACCAAAATGCAACTCTCTTAAGCGTTCATCGAGTTGAATATTTTCGCTTGCATTGCCAAGCGCTTCTTCAGCGCACAGGGCTTGCGCAAGTTGATGGCAGCGCTTTAATGGACTGGCATAAATGGCATCAAACTGAAAAACCGCCAGTTTAGCTTGCAATGCTATTCGCTCGTTTTCAAAATTAGCTGAAACCGCAATATCACTTTGCCCATAACAAATACTTGGCGCAATATCTAATGAGGTATGGCGAACTAAGGTAAGTTTCATGGGCTTTAATATGACTTAGAAAAAAAGGCGGCACTCGCCAACAAGCCTACATAAAATGCAATTTCAGTAAGTTGTTGCATTGCACCGAGACAATCACCTGTGTAACCACCTATTCGGGATTTTATTTTTGTACTAAACCATAACCAAACAATGGCCACTGGTATTAATGCTGCTAGATAACTCATCTCTAAAAATGCTAACGGAAATAATCCAAAGAAGGTGGCTAAAATCAATTCAGTAAAGTGCAATTCCGTTGCTAACGGCTTCGCTTTACCTTCTACTTTCACGTAGCTTTGTGTGTGCATCACCAAAACAGCACATAAGCGGCTAAGCGCATGACCCGCAATAATTGAGGTGGGAATAAACGCCACCGCTTGATAACTAAGCGCTTGATATTTAATGAGTAATGCTAGCACCAATCCTGCCGCACCGTAGCTACCTATGCGAGAGTCTACCATGATGGTGAGTACTTGCTCTTTGCTCAAGCCTCCACCCAAGCCGTCTATAGCATCCGCTAGGCCATCTTCATGAAAAGCGCCAGTGAGTAAAATAGTTGCCACCATACTGATTAAGACGGCAATTTCTAAAGGCAATAAAATATCACACAGCCAAAATACTAAGGCGCCTGTCGCGCCAACTATAATACCAACTAGCGGGAAAAACCTTGTTGCTTTATTCAAATCAGCTTCATCAAAATTTTTAAACCTGATTGGAATGCGCGTAAAAAACATCATCGCAGTTAAAAAATAGCGCCATTGATTGAGGAGTGCTGTTGTCATAAACTCTACGAACTACCTGCTTGCGAAACATGGGCAGATTCAAACGATGCCATGTTGTTTAAAATATTAACCGCTGCAACTACTAATGGATAAGCTAAAGCGGCACCCGACCCTTCACCTAAACGTAAATCCATGCGCAATAATGGTTTCACTTTCAAAAAATCTAACATTTTCTGGTGACCAGATTCATCCGAGCAATGACTAAACACACAATAACTTAAGATGTTAGGTTGTAATTTAGCCGCCACCAATAATGCCGCAGTCGTAATAAATCCATCAATTAACAAAACACATTGAAGCTCTGCTGCTCGTAGCATAGCACCTACCAACATCGCAATCTCAAAACCACCAAAGGTCGCCAATATCTTCATGGCATCGGCATTACTAACGGCATGATGCGCAATTGCTTGCGATAACACCTTGGTTTTGTGTGCTAGGCCTGCATCATCCAACCCTGTGCCACGGCCTACGCATGCTTCAACAGGCAAACCACACAAAATATGCATCAAGCAACTTGCAGATGAAGTATTGGCAATTCCCATTTCTCCAAAGCCAAAAACATTACTACCTTCTGCCACTTTTTCACTGACAATATCTGCCCCATGAGTAAGTGCTTGATCACATTGTGCAGGGGTCATCGCAGGTTCATTAATAAAGTTGCACGTACCCATTGCTATTTTGGCGTCTATTAAACCTATATTGGGTAGAAACTGATAATTCACGCCACTATCAACCACTGACAATCGCATATTATTTTGTGTGGTGAATATATTAATCGCAGCACCACCTTGCAAAAAATTAAGCACCATTTGCGCGGTAACAGCCTGTGGATAAGAACTCACACCTGCGTGCGCTATACCATGATCGCCTGCAAATACCAGCATGGCAGGGTGAGTTAACTGAGGTGCAAGCGTCTGTTGAATAAGGCCGATTTGTAGCGCTATTGACTCCAACATACCTAACGCACCTAACGGTTTTGTCTTGTTATTTATTTTATCGACGAGCACTTTTTTAAGCGCTTGATCTGGCTTGGGTATATTAAATTTTATCGGCATAGGAATGTCTTTATAAAATAAGATTTTACATGACTGCTTATGCTTTTATATCAAGCTATATTATTAAACCCGAGTTTTTGTGCTGAATAAATCATCGCTCTTGCTTGAATTTTTTTGTAAACTTAACGAGAAGTTTGCTATAATGCGCGGCTTGCAAACATTTACCGAAATTTGCATGAGGGCCGAGTAGCTCAGTCGGTAGAGCAGCGGATTGAAAATCCGCGTGTCACTGGTTCGATTCCAGTCTCGGCCACCAATAAAATCAAGGACTTAACTCATGTTAGGTCCTTTTTTTTGCCTCTCAAAAAAGGCTATGCCAACTGGCATGCCAACATGTTAGACTTTAAACATAAATTGGGGAGGCAAAAATGGCTGAGAATATTCGAAGGTTAGACTCTGGTAGATACCAAATTCGGATGCAAAAAGATGGTGTTTCTTACAAAGACACTTTTGATACTCAAAAAGAAGCAAAAATCCGCAGGTCTGAAATACTAACAAGCGCAACAGTTAAACCAACTAAATCTAAAATACCTACTTTCAATGACCTATGGGAAACTTATCAAAAAGGCAGTTTCTGGAAGAGAAAAAAAGAAACTACCAGACATAGAGAATTGCAGTGCCTACCTTTCATTCTTGCAAAGTTGGGGCATATCACAATCAATAAAATCAAGAACTCAACAATCACTGACTACAAAGATAGTAGAAGTGAAGAAACATATCTAAAAAAAGGAGTGCCTACTCTTTATAGCGGAACAGCTATTAGGCTTGAGATGTGTTTAATCAGTGCAGTCTTCACGTATTGCATCACTCAAAGAGGTGCAGACTATGAAGATTGGATATGGAAAAATCCATGTCAAGGTATTGAAAAACCCCCCATAGTTTCAAAAGTTGTAAGAGTTGATACTAATGACTATTTAAGACTACTTAATTACTTTGAGTCAAGCACAGATAGGACGGCAGTATTTTTGTTTTATATGCTACAGATTGCATATCACACGGGAATGCGGGTTAGTGAAATTGGCAGATTGGAATGGGGTCATTTTGTTAAAAGTAATAAATCAGGTGAAATATTAGTTTCTATTCCTGTATCAAAAAATGGCAAAGGTAGAAAAATACCTATAAGCAGTCATTTAGACCTGTTGATAAAACAAATGTTTGAATGGGAAGATACTCATAAATATCTAATGCCCGATGGATATTGTCGCTTAATATTTTGGACAAAAACAAAGAAAGGTGAATTCATATCTTACAACCCTATTCAGTATCTTAAAAAAATAAGGGATAAGCTGGGAATTGAAAATCCAATTTCATTTCATCATTTCAGGCATGAATATATCAGCTTATTGTTTGAAGCAAAAAAAGAGAGTCAAATACAGATTAGCAGATGGACTGGGCATAGAACTTTGCAAGTATTGAATAACTACACACATTTTGCAGATGACGATTGATGGTAAGAAATATCATTTTGAAAAATAAGCCAAAAATTAGAACAATTTACACAACGCTACCTATACTGTTTATAGGACAAAGATAGTGAAGCTTCTTAAACTGAGGCAAGTCTGATTCATTGATTTAGCCATCTCTACAGTGAGCTTTCTCACTCAAAGATGCAAATAATTCTGAGCCAAATTATTTAGCGCTCATACACACCCCAACCCTAGTTTTAGGGCAAAGACTTGAATCAGCCAAGAAACTTTTATAGCTCCAACCCTTTAAAGGTTAAGCCCCAATTGCACAACTTACAAACTGCTTTTGCAGCCTAAGTTAAACAGTTGGGGCTATTTTTTGCCTGAACGGACAGATTAATCTATCCAAGTCAAACATCAGTATAAAATCATACATTATCTTTGACTAAAGCACTTGCAGTTGGTAAAGTGGATAGGGTTATTTCTCGGTGTATGGAGCATAGTTCATACCAAAAGATTACTTTCCGTATCATATTAAAAATAGAAAAAATCGAGCGCTAAATTAATGAGATATATTGGCTCAAAAACCAACCTACTAAATGAAATATCGGCAGTAATTGACAGAAACACAAAAAACTTAAATACATTTTGTGACATTTTTACAGGGACAGGGGTTGTAAGCCGTAATTTTAAAAAAGACTTTTCTGTAATATCAAATGACATTCTATATTTTTCTCATCTAATCCAAAAAGCAACTATTGAAGGAAACCGAATTCCCGAATTCCTGAATTTGGAAAATGAGATTACAGAAGACCCATTTACTTATCTCAACAAGATAGATGAATCTAAGTTTCAGTTTTTAACAACTCCTTTTTTTCACGACAATTACGCTCCCAGCAAAAACAGCGAAAGACAGTATTTCAGTCAAAAGAATGCTTTAAAAATAGATGCTATAAGGCAAACAATAGAGTTTTGGAATAATAATGGCCTGTTATCTGACGGGGAGTATAGCTACCTTCTAGCTTGCTTAATTGAAGCAGTTCCCTTCGTGTCGAACATTGCTGGAACTTACGGTGCATATCTAAAACATTGGGATAGAAGAGCTTTAAAAGCTGTAAATATTGTTAAGTTACCCGTGGAGAACAATAACAAAATAAATTATTCTTTTAATAAAGATGCAAATGACTTAATTAAAGAAATAACAGGTGATATCTTGTATATTGACCCTCCATACAACGGCCGACAATACCTATCAAACTATCACATACTAGAAACGTTGGCCAAATATGACAACCCAAGAATTAAAGGTGTTACTGGAATTCGAGAGGGAAGTGAAGGCTCTTCTAATTACTGTAAGAAAAGTAAAGTTGGCTCAAGCTTTCATGACTTAATTGAAAGTGCTGACTTTAAATTTATTGTTGTAAGCTACAGCACAGAAGGAATTATGTCTGAAGATGAAATTGCATCAACTCTTGAAAAGTTTGGAAATAAAACAAGTCTAACTGTTAAAAAAATACCTTATAGACGATATAAACACACATCAGGAACAGTTGAGCATAAATTAAATGAACTAATTTTCTCAATAAAAAAATGAAACTACTTAATGACAGCTTGCTGAATATTGATCTAATAAAAGGTTTAATACGATCAAAATCACTCAAAGAACACGAAACTGAAATCGTTGACTCACTTGAGAAGTATATTGCTCAATATATATCAGACAAAGCAAAGGAAATTAAAAACAAATCTAGAATAATAAAAAATGATTTATCAAAAGATCACATACCAGCAAAACAAAATCTGACAGAGGAGCAGATTAGATCCCTTCCATCTTGGGTTCTATCGGATATTGAAAATTCTTTTCTAATTGGCACTTCAAAAAAGGTAATACAAACGAGCAATGGAAAAAAATATCATCTAAGCAATAGCCTTAACTCATTGCCTGGGGGCGAATGGACTTACTTTCTTAATTCAGTAATAAATACAAGATACCCTACTAGTGGTGATGAGTCTTACGCTCACCATATCAGAAAAATTCACCCCTCACCAAAACCACCTCAGCTAACAAAACAAATAATAGATTTTTTTACAAAAGAAAATGAAATTGTTTTGGATTACTTCATGGGTGTAGGGGGAACTCTGCTTGGAGCTTCATTAAGCAATAGAAGAGCAATAGGAATTGACTTAAATCAAGACTATGTTGCCACCTACAAACAAGCAAATGAGTATTTAAATCTCAAGGAACAAGTAACTATTGTTGGTGATTCGCTAAAAGTTTTAAGTAACTCAAAAGTGATGCATGATATTTTAGGATTAGAGCAATTATCTTTGATACTCATTGACCCACCCTATGGGGATATGATGGCTAGGAAAAAAACTGGTGAAGCAGTTAAGAAAAATAATGATACATCGCCAACACCATATACTAGTTTTGATACTGACCTTGGAAATATGGAGCTTAAGAAATTCCACAGTGTATTTCATGAGAGTATTAAACATGCGCTCAATTTTTTAAAAAATAAAGGGCATGTTGTAGTTTTTATCAAAGATTTACAGCCTAAAGGCAAAGATTTAAATCTATTACATTCCGATTTAATTAATTCTTTAAATGAAATACCTGAGCTTAATTATTTGGGAATGAAAATATGGGCAGACCAAGGTGTTAATTTATATCCTTACGGATATCCTTTTTCATATGTGTCAAATCAAATTCATCAATATATATTAATTTTCAGAAAGAACAGCATATGAATCTCTGGATATTGACGGAAGAGCGTCCCAAAAAAGACGTAATAGGAAAAATAATTGAGAAGTTTGTCAGAGAAAAAGCTATAGCCTGTTTCTTTGACACAATTCGAATTCTTCCTGTGCTTAATAATGCGGGGGACTTTACTTTTACCTATGAAGTAATAGGCGTCAACTCTTCCATTGTAAAAAAAATATTTTTAAAGATTGTTAGCGGAAAGTCTAGCTTTGTTGATTTCCTAATTTTCTATCAGAACGAGGAGCCAATTGCTAGTGACATACCTATTTTTGCCATTGAAGAAACCAAAACAGATGATGCTGAAAGTCGAAATACTGGGGTTTTCCAGAGGGCAACTAAATTTGTTTACATAGAAACCTTCTATCCAAAAATAGATAAAACCATGTTGTATAACTTACAAATCACCCAAAAGGACTTTGCAACACAAACAAACATCTTTGGAAGTCGATGCTTTAAAACTCTTGGAGTTAAATTTAGTGGCAAAACATTTGATCCAGAACATGATATTCCATGGAGTTCAATTGAAGAATTAATTGCATTTAAAAAAAGAATGAGGAGACCACCTGCTGGAAATGTTCCTATTGATATAAACAATTTAGGAAACAAAATTACTGTATCAGGCAGATTATTTAAAGCAGATGCTTTAGGACATGACCCTAACATTGGTGCATTATCTTTGATTGCCGCAACACTTAGGACTTTAGGTTGGGAAGGCGCAATTGAAATTACTCAGCATGGTTTAATCCAAAAACACTTATCAAGGACTAATAAATTCATTTTAGTGGCTAATAAACTCAACTTAACCCTTGAGGGACTTTCACTTCCTAATCCAGCAATGCCTGACCATTATTGGCACTATGAGAAAAATAGTGAAAAACTAGGCACTATTTTTCTTCATGTGGTTGTCGAGAATTTCACTAAGGGCATGTCAATTTACGAGAATCATGCAGGGTGTGAGCGAGGTTATTTCATTACCAGCACAGGAGAACATCTTTCTATTGATAAAAAGATACCTGAATCTGATGTTCCTGCGGGCATGGGGCGAAGAAATATTGAAATTCCTGACCTAGTTTTAGTCGATTTTGATAGAGCTGAAATTATAAATATTGAGGGGAAAACTTATAACAATGTTGATAATGGCATTGCAGAACTTAACAATTTTGATGCAGTTGAAAAATATTATATAAACAAATATTACCCAGATTATAGAATAATTAGAACAGTTGTCTTATATGGGGGAGATTCTGAAGTTATTGAAAAAATTGAGGTAAGTTTTTTACTCAATAGATTTGGGAAGCTTGTTCTCAGCTTCAAAGCACCTGAGTTATTTAAGGATGCAATTAAAAATCTTTCAAACTACTGGGCACAGTCTTAAGTTATATTTCAACAGTGTTAATTTAGTTGATGATTTCAATTAGCCTTGAAATCTTAAATTCTTCATCTGATAAATTTTTCAATGAAGCCATTGCTAATTCAACCAGCAAAAGATTATCTGACTGGACTACTTGCTTCAAATCACCTATTGCAAATTGAATTGAATGTAATATCTTGGTTAAGTTTTCTAAGTCACTATTCATTTTTTAAATATCTTTTGTATAAATTAAAGATATTTTACTCCTACGTCCTACGACTTGCCTATAGTAAAGAAATTGCATTTCTCTTCAGCTAATCACCATCCCATTCACTCAATAAAAAAGACCCTCAAAACTGAGGGTCTTAGTTGAATAATTACTGCATTAGTGTTGGCGCGCGTTTAAAAATGACCACCTGTGCGCGTTGAATTTTGACCAGGCGTTTATTAGGTGTAGATTACTACACCGCTGTGGATAAGTCGACCAAACTGACTGGGTCTTAATCTCCTTTTTAATATTTGATTAAAAGTCTGCGTTTTCAGGAATCACAAATTCCTTTCGTTCAGCCTCACGTGCCTTGATACGACCTTTAGCTTGCGTGCTGCTGTGCTTGAAACGATAAGATTCGTTGCCCGTTTCAACAATATGGCAATGATGCGTGAGTCGATCCAATAACGCAGTAGTGAGTTTGGCGTCACCAAAGACGCTACTCCATTCCGAGAAGCTTAAATTGGTAGTAATAATCACACTGGTGCGTTCATATAAACGTGACAGCAGATGAAACAACAAGGCTCCGCCTGCTTGAGAGAATGGCAAATAACCCAGCTCATCAAGAATCACCAGATCCATCTGCATCAAACTCATGGCTAATTTACCTTGTTTGCCTGCGGCTTTCTCGCGTTCCAGGTTATTGACTAACTCCACGACAGAATAAAAACGCACACGCTTGGCATGGTGTTGAATGCCTGCCACGCCCAATGCCGTGGCTAAATGAGATTTACCTGTGCCAGAACCACCGACTAGGACTACATTCTCAGCAGCATCAGTAAAGCTCATGGAAGCAAGCCGATCAATTAAAGCAGCATCTACACTGGATTCCTCAAACTCAAAGCCCTCTAGATTACGGTGGATAGGAAATCTGGCCGTATGCATCTGATAAGCAATAGAGCGTATGGCACGGTCGGTAGATTCGGCTTCCACCAGATGCCGCAACAACCATTCAGAGGAATCCAGTGATGCGGTTGCGCCATGCGCACCTTGGCTGACTAGTTCAGCATAGCTATCGGCCATGCCGTGTAATTTAAGCGCTTTAAGCTGGGTGATGATGTCAGGCATGGGTAATCTCCTTTGTATTTAAACTGTCGTAACGCGCCGTATTGGCCAAGGGTTCTTCAAGTAACGTGAGGCTGGTGGCCACCTGCGCTGGGATCTTGGGTGGTTTTAGTCGGGTTAATACATTGAGGATATGCTCAGCACTGGGCGCACCAGAAGCCAGCACCTGTTCTACGGCAATCAGTACTGCTTCTAAACCATGCACTGGCACATTAGCCAGCACGCTGGCCATGATGCGGTCGCCCATGAGTCGCTCGCGTCGTCGCAATTCAGATTGCAGCTTGAGTAAAGGCAGTGGCATTTCGGCAAAGGGTGCACCATTACGCAAGGCTCCTGGCTTGCGGTCAATCAGCGGAATATAGTGCTGCCAGTCATAACGGGTTTGGTCGCGCTCATACAATCGTATATGACTGGCTACCATGGTATTCTCTGCATAAATGGTCATGCACTCTGGGTATAGGTGGACCGCAACTTTACTGTTCGCCAGATGGCATGGCACCGAATATCGATTGCGTTGCACAGTCACTAAGCAAGTGCTGGAAACACGTGCCAGCACTTCTGTATAGCCATCAAAGGGCGTAGGCATTGGCATCATGTACAGTTGTTCTTGTTCCAGCACATCAGCAATGGTCAAACTTGCGTAGTCAGGATGAGGCAGCGTTGCCCATAGCGAGCGACACTGCGTTTCTAACCAGGCGTTGAGTTCGCCAAAGTGGCTAAACTTATGTTTCCTCGCTTCAGACCAGACGCGACGGCGTGCATCTTGCACATTCTTCTCGACTACACCTTTCTCCCAGCCTGAGGCGACATTGCAGAAATCAGGATCAAACAGATAATGCGCGGTCATGGCGAAGAAACGTGTATTAACGATACGTCCTTTACCTTTTTGCACCTTATCGACAGCACTCTTCATGTTGTCGTAGATACCGCGTTTAGTGATGCCGCCTAATGCGGTAAAGGAGCGCGTATGCGCATCAAACAGCATCTCATGGCTTTGGGTGGGATAGGCGCAAATCATAAAAGCGCGACTGGCGCATAGTTTGGTATGAGCCGCGAGAATCTTGCGGTGGATGCCGCCGATGACAAGCCATTCTTCACTCCAGTCAAACTGAAAGGCTTCACCTAAGGCAAAGTGAAGGGGCACAAAGGCAGACTTGGTACTGGCAGCAGAGGATTGATTACGCCAGTGGCGTATGAACTCAGTGACGCGTGTATAGCTGCCGGTGAATCCATCCTGCTGGATTTCTTTAAACAGCATGAGTGCATTGCGCCGATCACGCTTTGGGCGGTGTGCATCAGCAACCAATGCCATTAATATCCTGGGTTCAAACGGCGTGAGCTTGGTAAGCTTCGGAGGTCTGCGGTACTTTGGCTCTGAGCCATCTGCGGCTTTTAGCCACTTCTTAATGGTGTTGCGTGTGAGTGTGGTGCGTCTTGCAATCTCACTAATGGATAAATGTTCTCGAAAGAACATACGACGAATCTTGGCATACATGACCATGGTAATCACCTCATATACTCCTGCTCATAAAATAAGCAGGATACTGGTTTTACCTGGTCAAAATTCAACGCGCATAACTGCGCTTATCTGGTCAATTTTAAACGCGCGTCAACACTGCATTAGCTATTATTTTAAATAACTAGTCATTTGTGGTTAAACTTCAAATCATCAATAGTTATTGTGTGAGTTTCAATTGATAAATCAGGATGTCTAACTTTCAAAGTAAACCAATGCTGGTTGCAATCATTCCAATTAATGTAGAATTGAAATTCAGTCCCACCCTGCATTAACTCTAAAGTTAAATCAGCATAATCTTGACATTCACTGTAGTAATATTGACCACTTTCATCATAAACTTTAACAATCTCATCAAAAATTTCTTTGAATGTGTAAAGAAATTGATTAGTTTTCTTATCCCAATACTGATGCATATTTCTTAATTTAGAATTAGCTTTAGGCATATGAAGCACCTGCTTTTTTCTTATCAGCTTCAGCATTTATTTCTGCTAGTTTAGCTAAAATTTCATTTGCAGCATCAAAGTGCTTAGCAACTGAAATTGCTTCTCTTTTTAGTATCAGCATTCCCTTGTATAGTGGTGATTTTTTAAGTGCATTTAAGTTTCCTACAGCTATGTGATTAAAGCTTAAATTGCACTCTCCATTTCCAAGTTCTGTTGCTTCCTGCATAATGAAGCTATCTGATTTGTGAATTTGTTTTTTATTTAAGTCATGCAAATGACAATAAGCAAGTATGTTTCTATTAGTGTCTCCACTATCTAAAAAGAATAAAGCTTGATGATTAATGTCATCTAAATTGATGTCATTAATCATTTCTGAAGCTATGAGTTCAGGACAATCAAGATTGAGAAGTGTTTGCAATACTTCCTTATTAGTAGGCATATGACATACCTGCTTTCTTAGCTTTTTTCATAGCTTGAGAATACAAATAAGGTCCACTGCTTTTTCCAGCTTTTCTAAGTTCCTCCATTTTCTTATTGAGCTTTTTAAAAGTTTGCACATTAGCTATTGCAGAGTGTTTCATCATCAGTAAATTGCAACAGACTTTTAAAACTTTTGTTTCATCATCATGAACTTCATTTATAGCACCAGTCATGTTGACTACTTTTGCACTTCCATCTTTATTGATTGTAATAAAAATGTCATCATTATTTACAGACTGACTTAAATCATTAAGTAAGCAATAAGTAAGCTG
>Ga0247840_10002755_pt1 | contig 30806 bp, 29 predicted proteins | sample LaCruzMarch2015__FD_192404 | JGI IMG/M metagenome (GOLD analysis project Ga0247840, IMG submission 192404) | Freshwater microbial communities from meromictic Lake La Cruz, Castile-La Mancha, Spain - LaCruzMarch2015_17m | ecosystem: Environmental > Aquatic > Freshwater > Lake | place: Spain...
AAGTTTGCTGTGGATATCTCATAATTCAAAGCTCAAATGTTCTCGTTTTGATTCCCTTTTGATTCCCTTTTGAATCAAATTTTCTACTTTTAAGAGTGTATGTGGATAATTAATAAACTTATTTAATAATTCTTATTCCGTCTTTACTGAAGAATACGTCTAAGACCTTTTGCGTAATATGCTTAGCGTTTAGGCCTGCAACATCATACATTTTCTCTGGGGTATCTTGGTCAATAAAAATATCCGGAAGTATCATTGATCTAAATTTTAATCCTTTATCAAAAATTCCATTCTCAGCTAATAAATTTGCAACGTGTGAGCCAAATCCGCCGATAGAACCCTCTTCAATTGTGATTAATACTTCATGAGTATTTGCGGATTTTAAAATTAATTCTTTATCTAACGGTTTTGCAAATCGTGCATCAATAATCGTTGTTGTTATTCCTTTATTTTTTAATTCACTTGCTGTAATTTTACATTCTTCAAGACGTGTTCCTAAACTTAATAAACAAATTTGTTTGCCTTCTTGAATAACTCTAGCTTTTCCAATTTCAATGGTCTCTTTAATACTTGGCAACTCCACTCCATAACCATTGCCCCTTGGATATCTAAAGGCACACGGTCGATCGTTTATTGTCACTGCAGTATTAATCATTCGAACAAGTTCAGCCTCATCACTTGCAGCCATAACTACAAAATTTGGAAGTGTTGCTAAATAAGTAATGTCAAATGAACCTGCGTGCGTTGGACCATCTGCTCCAACTAATCCTGCACGATCGATTGCAAATCGAACGGGAAGATTTTGAATGGCAACGTCATGGACTACTTGATCATAGGCTCTTTGTAAAAATGTTGAATAAATTGTTGCAAAAGGTTTATATCCTTCTGTTGCAAGTCCTGCTGCAAAAGTGACTGCATGTTGTTCTGCAATTCCAACATCAAAGGTTCGCTTTGGAAATTTTTTTGCAAATATATCAACCCCTGTTCCAGATGGCATTGCTCCTGTGATTGCAATAATTTTACTATCTAGCTCTGCATGCTTTGCAAGGGTATCGCCATATACTTTAGTATAGGTTGGAGTATTCGCTGTTGATTTTACTTGTGCACCCGTGACTACATCAAATTTATTAACACCATGATATTTATCATCTGAACTTTCAGCAGGTTTATAACCTTTGCCCTTTTGTGTAATAGCATGAACTAAAAAGGGTCCTTTATGAATGGAGTCTCTTACATTTTTTAAAACTGGAATGAGTTGATCAAAATCATGCCCATTAATTGTTCCAACATAATAAAAACCTAATTCATCAAATAAAGTCCCACCCACAGCAAGACCTCTAAAATATTCTTCAAATCTTGCAGCTCTTGTTTTTATAGATCTTGGAAATAACGATGCAATTTTCTTTAAAAATCCTCTAAATCCTATGTAAGTTTTTCCTGATAATAATTTTGCAAGGTATGATCGCATCGCACCAACGGGTGGAGCAATAGACATGTCATTATCATTTAAGATAACGATTAATCTTGATTTCATGGAACCTGCGTTATTCATGGCTTCATAAGCCATCCCTGCGCTCATGGCGCCATCCCCAATAACGGCAATCACATTATTATTTCTATCATCTAAATCTCTTGCAACCGCCATTCCAAGTGAAGCTGATATGGAAGTTGAGCTGTGGGCTGCGCCAAAGGCATCGTAAATACTTTCAGATCTTTTTGTAAAACCAGATAATCCTCCACCTTTTCTTAAAGTTCTAATTCTATCTCTTCGCTCAGTTAAAATTTTATGCGGATATGCTTGATGACCCACATCCCAAACTAATCGATCTTTTGGCGTATCAAAAAGATAATGAAGAGCGATGGTTAATTCTACGACCCCAAGGCCAGCACCAAGGTGGCCTCCTGTTACTGAAACAGCGTCAATTAACTCTAGTCTTAATTCCTCGGCTAGAGTTTTAAGTTCAGAAACATTTAATTTTTTTAAATCCTGGGGATTTTTAATTTTATCCAGTAAAGGTGTATGGGGCATTAGTGATCTCGTTTAAGTAAAAAGTTTACAGAATCTACCAAGCATTCCGCCCTTGATCCATATTTTTTTTCTAGTCGATCGGTGATGCTATCTAATAAATAATAGCAATATTCAATAGTTTTATTAACTCCCAGACTTTTAATAATTGTAGCTTTGCCTTTTTGTTTATCTCTTCTTGTAGGTTTTCCTATTTTCTTTTTGTCTCCATATAAATCTAAAAGATCATCGGTAATTTGAAAAAGTAATCCAATATCAAGGCCAATTTTTTTTAAAAATCTACGTTCGGTATTTTTGTTTGCAAGAATTGCAATACTTTCCAAACAGAAGCTAATTAATTCTCCTGTTTTTTTATTTTGCATATCGATGATTAAATTCTTGCTTATTTTCTTTTTTTCAAACTTAAGATCTAAAAATTGCCCTCCTGCAATTCCAGCGTATCCTGCTGAAGAAGCCAGAGCGTGAATTAGATTAACTTTAGATTTAGGGGCAATATTAATATAATTAGAACTTAAAATTTCAAAAGCCAAGGTTAGCAAAGAATTTCCAGCTAAAATTGCGGTTGCTTCACCAAATACTTTGTGGGTACTTTTTTTTCCCCTTCTAAAATCATCATTATCCATACTAGGAAGATCATCATGAATTAATGAATAAGAATGCATACATTCAACTGCAGCTCCAACTGCTATCAATTGTCTATAATTTAAATTAAAAATTTTGCCTGAACATACAATTAGGTAAGACCTAAATTTCTTTCCCCCCGAAAATAATCCGTACTTTAATGCCTCATACAGATGATTTTTTTGTGGTTTTTTTTTTAAATAGCTTTTTAAAAAAACATCGACTTGATTTGCGGCCTTTACGATATGTTTCTGAGTTTCAATCATTACTAGGAATTTTTAATAAATTCCTTAGTTGAAAATTTACCATCTTTATCAATTGTAATTTGTTCAACTTTTAATGTGGCCTCTTTTAATTTAGTTTCGCAATGATTTTTAAGATGAACACCACGAGTATATTCTTCAATGGACTCTTCAAGATTAATTGACCCATCTTCTAACTTGCTTACAATTTCTTCCAGTTGCTCTAGAGCTTCTTCGAAAGATAACTTGGTAATATCTGGAGAAATGTTAGATTTTTTCATATAAATATCAATTTTAAAAAATATTCTTTTATATTAATTAATTAATGAAAAATATCTATTCAAATATTTATAAACCTACAAACAATAATTTACATAAAGCAAAGATAATCCTTGATAAAGGAGACCTCGTTGCAGTGCCAACTGAAACCGTCTATGGACTTGCTGCTAATGCTTATAACTCTAAGGCTATAAGAAAAATATATGCCTTAAAAAAACGTCCAGGCAACAATCCATTAATTATTCACTTTAAAAATATTGAAGATATAAAAAAAGAAGTAGTAATTAATAAAAATTTTCTAAAATTAGTTAAAAAGTTCTCACCAGGTCCTTTAACTTATATCTTAAAAAAAAAATCTAATTCAAAAATAGTAAAAATTGCAAATAATGGACTTAAAACCCTTGCTGTGAGAATTCCAGAGGAAAAAAATATCTTAAAATTATTAAGTATTTTAAAATATCCTTTGGCTGCACCGAGTGCTAATCGATCAAAATCATTAAGCCCAACTTCATCTAATCACGTCTTTGATGAATTTGGAAAAAATTTAGAAATGATTATTGACGGAGGGGTATGTAAAATAGGAGTTGAGTCTACGGTCATAGACTTAACTGGTCATCCTAAAATTTTAAGAGAAGGAGGACTTTCCTCTGATGTTATTGAAAAATTTTTAAAAATAAAGTTTTCTAACATTAAAAATAAAGTCATTAAATCACCTGGTCAAATTGGTCTTCATTACTCACCAGGTATTCCAATTTATATGAATAGAGAGCAAGCAACAATGGATGGAGCATTAATTACTTTTGGCAGTAAAAAACATAATGATCGCAAAACTTTTAATTTAAGTATAAAAGGAAATTTAAAAGAAGCAGCTAAAAATTTTTTTAACACCTTAAGAATAATTAAAAATAAAAAATTTAAAACTATCAGTGTTAATAAAATTCCAAATACAAATTTGGGCAAAGCAATTAACGAAAGATTAAGAAGAGCAGCATATTATGAGTGAGAATATAATTGAGGTTAGAAATTTATCAAAAAAATTTTCTAATCATCATGCAGTTAGAGGTATTTCATTTGATTTAAAGAGAGGTGAGATAAAGGGAATTTTAGGCGCTAATGGTGCTGGTAAATCAACAACGATCACCATGCTGCTTGGGCTTCTAACACCAACCTCTGGAAGCATAAAAATACTTGATACGGATATTACAAAAAATAGATATAAAGTTTTAAATAGAATTAATTTTTCATCTCCATACGTAGATTTACCAAAAAAATTAACGGTTAAACAAAATCTATATGTTTATGGGATGCTGTATGGAGTTGCCGACTTAAATAAGAAAATTAATAGTATAGCTAAAGAATTAGGCTTTGAAAACTTACTAGATATCAAAGTGGGTGAATTATCCTCAGGACAAAAAACCAGAGTATCCCTCGGTAAAGCAATTATTAATGATCCTGAGATATTATTTTTAGATGAACCAACAGCCTCTTTAGATCCAGATACTGCAGATCGTATTAGAACATTTTTTGAAAAATTTTGCAAAACTCACAACACCGCTATCATTCTTGCAAGTCACAACATGGAAGAGGTCACAAGACTTTGCGATAGTGTCATTATGATGAGTAATGGAAAAATTACTGATCAAGGATCACCTGAAAGTCTTTTAAAAAAATATGGAAAGAAAAAATTAGAGGATGTGTTTTTAAAAATTGCACGAGATAAGGATAATTTATGAAATCAATAGGTAGAATTTTTGCACTAGTATTAAGATATTTTTATTTAATAAGAACATCTTTTCCAAGGCTATTGGAGTTAATGTATTGGCCAACATTTCAAATGATTTTATGGGGACTTATTGCAAAATATATTGGCCAATCTAATGATACGATTATTCAGATCGGCGGAGTACTAATTGCAGGCGTTTTATTGTGGGATGTTTTATTTAGAAGCCAATTAGGTTTTTCAATATCTTTTCTTGAAGAAATTTGGTCTAGAAATCTTGGGCAGTTATTTGTAAGCCCATTAAAACCATTGGAGATGGTTTTATCCCTTATGACTATCAGTTTTATAAGAACAATTATTGCAATGATCCCAGCCACACTGTTAGCAATTCCTCTCTATGCCTTTTCTCTTTTTCAAATGGGTTTTAGTTTGATGTTATTTTTTTCAAGTTTATTAATCACGGGTTGGATACTTGGAATCTTTATTATTGCAGCAATTATTCGCTTTGGTGTTTCAGCTGAAAGTTTAGCATGGGGTGCAATTTTTACTTTAGCTCCTTTAAGTGCAATTTATTATCCAGTTGAAACATTACCTGAATGGATTAGGTGGCTGTCATTATCATTTCCACAAACTTATGTGTTTGAGGGAATGAGAGATATTTTATTTAACAATAATTTTAACGTAGATTATTACATCAAGTCTTTATTATTGAACGCAGTGTATGCAGTGATGGCGGTATTTGTGTTCTTGTTTGCCTTTGAGGGAGCTAGAAAACGAGGCGGACTTATTAATACTGGAGAATAATTTAATTAATCTAGATTTTTAATTATCTCTTCAACCATCTTTTTCGCATCAGAGAAAAGCATTAAAGTATTATCTCTGTAAAAAAGCTCATTATCTACTCCGGCATATCCTGCTGCCATTCCCCTTTTTACAAATAAAACAGATTTAGATTTTTCAACATCTAAAATTGGCATTCCATAGATTGCACTTGTAGGGTCTGTTTTTGCCGCTGGATTTGTAACGTCATTTGCACCAATAACAAATGAAACGTCTGTATTTGAAAAATCATTATTGATATTTTCAAGTTCAAAAACTTCATCATACGGAACGTTTGCCTCGGCCAATAAAACATTCATATGACCAGGCATTCTTCCAGCAACTGGATGAATAGCGTAGGAAACTTTTACCCCAAGTTTTTTTAATTTATCTGCCATTTCACGTAGCGCATGTTGCGCTTGAGCAACTGCCATCCCATAACCTGGAACAATAATAACTGAAGATGCATTTTTCATTAAAAATGCCGCATCATCTGCTCCGCCTTGTTTGACTGGTTTAGCATTTTTTTGAGTAGTTGAAGCTGAAGTATCACCACCAAAGCCTCCAAGAATAACATTAAACAATGATCGGTTCATGCCCTTACACATGATGTAAGAAAGAATTGCGCCTGATGATCCAACTAACGCACCTGTAATAATAAGAGCAATATTTTCTAAAGTAAAACCTATGCCTGCAGCTGCCCAACCCGAATAAGAGTTTAGCATAGATACAACAACTGGCATATCGGCTCCACCGATTGGAATGATAATTAAAAATCCAATAAGCGTTGAGATAATAATGATTGCCCAAAATAAATTTTCAGACTGTATTTTAGTGAAATAGAAAATTAAAAAAACTATTAGTAATCCAATAAATAAATTAATTATATGCTGTCCTTTGAATACTATTGGATTTCCCGACATTAATCCTTGAAGTTTTAAAAAAGCAATGCAAGAACCGGAAAATGTAATAGCTCCTATTGCAACACCTAAGGACATTTCAACAAGAGATAAAATTTTAATATTTCCAACTTGGCCAATTCCAAAGGATGAAGGATTATAAAATGCTACAATTCCAACTAATACGGCTGAAAGACCAACTAAGCTGTGAAAGCCTGCAACAAGCTGAGGCATTGCTGTCATCGATACTCTAAATGCAATCACTCCACCAATTAATCCGCCAATAATGATTGGAGTAATAATATATAAAATATTTTCTTTAATTTGATTTATGTCACCAAGCGATAGCAAAGTGACAATGACTGCAACTCCCATTCCTAAAATACCAAGGAAATTTCCAGTCCTTGAAGTTTCAGGAGAAGAAAGACCCCGCAGCGCCATAATAAATAATATGCCGGTTACAAGATAAAGAGATGCTGTAATATTAGCTGAAATCATTTCTTTTTATTTTTTTTATACATTTTCAGCATTCTTTGCGTTACTAAGAACCCACCGAAAATATTTATGGAGGCTAGTAAAATTCCTAGCATTCCTGGGAATTTTCCAAAAAATCCTTGAGTAATTGGAGATAAGCCAACCGCAACTAAGGCACCCACAATTATAACTGAAGAGATTGCATTAGTGACGGACATCAAAGGAGTATGTAACGCGGGCGTTACACTCCACACCACGTAATAGCCTACAAAAATAGATAGAATAAAAATTGCAAATCTAAAAATAATTGGATCAATTTCCATTAATTAATCTCCTTGTTAACAAGAACTGCTTTAATAATTTCATCATTTTCATCTATTTTTATTTTTTTTCCTACTTTGTCATAAATAATCTCTAAAAAATTTAAAATATTCTTTGCAAATAAAATAGAAGCGCTCTCTGAGATTCTGCTTGGAACATTTTTATAACCTATAATTTTAACCCCATTTACAACGGAAATTTTTCCAGCTTCAGAAAATGCAGAATTTCCTCCTTGTTCAACAGCTAAATCACAAATCACCGAGCCACTTTTCATTGAATTTACCATCTCCTCAGTAACAATTCTTGGGGCTTTTTTGCCTGGTATCAATGCTGTGCAGATAACAATGTCTTGGTTTTTTATAGTAGTTTTTAATAACTCCTCTTGTTTCTTTTTATCTTCTGCATCTAATTCTTTTGCATAGCCGCCGCTTGTTTCTAAATTTTTTGAACTTTCAACAAAGACAAATTTACCACCTAAACTTTCAACCTGCTCTTTAGAAGCTGATCTAACATCAGTTGCAGAAACAACTCCACCTAATCTTTTTGCAGTTGCAATTGCTTGTAGTCCTGCAACCCCTGCTCCAATTATAAAAAATTTTGCTGGTGTAATTGTTCCAGCGGCAGTCATCATCATTGGTACTGCTTTATTAAATTCATAAACTGAATCTATCACTGCTTTATAACCTGCTAAATTTGCCTGTGAGGATAAAATATCCATAGACTGAGCTCTTGTTATTCTTGGAAGAAGTTCCAAAGAAAAGACTTTAACATTTTTTTTTAAAAGTTTATTTATTTTATCTTTGTTAAGATGCGGAAAGAAACTACCAATTAATATTGCCCCTTCTTTAATTGAAGAAATTTCGTTTTCATTTGGACAATTTATTTTTACGATAATATCAGATGTTTTATAAACTTCATCTTTAGATAAAATTTTAGCTCCAAGTTTTTGCAGTTCTCCATCATTAATGTTTGAGTTCTTTCCAAAATCTTTTTCTAACTGAACAGAAAAACCATTATTAATATATTTTTTGATGGTATCTGGAGAAATTGCAATTCTCTTTTCATTTATATCGCTATCAATAACCGACCCTAATATCATTCTGAATAACTTTTAATAAAAAATTTAAATAATTAAAAAAATTGAACTCGTCTAATACCAAATATAATTTCCAATTAATAGAAAAGAAAACTCATACACGTATTAATTGTTTTTTTTAATATGTTTTGAAAAGAACCAGTTAATGTCTATAATCTTAAAAAAAATTTATAAATTATTAATCCAATAATGCTCAGTGATATTGAAATAGCCCAAAAAGCCAAAATGAGAAAAATAGCCGATGTGGCAAAAGAGCGTTTGGGTATTCCAGAAGATGAACTTGAAAATTACGGACGATACAAAGCTAAAGTTTCATTTTCTTATTTAGAAAAATTAAAAAATCAAAAAGATGGAAAGTTAATTTTAGTAACAGCCATCAGTCCAACACCTGCAGGAGAAGGAAAAACTACAACAACCGTTGGCTTAGGTGACGCTTTAAATCATATAGGAAAAAAAACTATGATTTGTTTGCGCGAACCCTCTTTAGGTCCAGTCTTTGGAATGAAAGGTGGGGCAACAGGCGGTGGTCTTGCACAAATCGTTCCTATGGAAGATATAAATTTACATTTTACAGGTGATTTTGCTGCAATAGCTGCAGCTCATAATTTGCTAGCTGCCATGGTGGATAATCACATTTATCACGGCAATGAACTTGGAATTGATATCAAAACTATTCAATGGAAACGAGCAGTTGATATGACGGACCGTGCCCTTCGCAAAATTACTTTAGGAGTAAATGAAAAAAAAGAAGGATTTCCACATGAGGGTGGTTTTGACATTGTCGCTGCATCAGAAATTATGGCAATCTTTTGCTTGTCTTCATCTATTGAAGATTTAAAAAAAAGACTAGGTCAAATTGTTGTGGCTTATAATAATAAGGGCGGACCTGTGAGTGCAAAAGATTTAAAAGCAGATGGAGTTATGACTGTGCTTTTAAAAGATGCACTTGCGCCAAATTTAGTACAAACCTTAGAAAATAATCCAGCCTTCATTCATGGTGGTCCTTTTGCAAATATTGCACATGGTTGTAATTCATTAATTGCAACTAAGTCCGCATTAAAAATGGCAGACTACGTTGTAACGGAAGCGGGCTTTGGTGCAGATTTAGGAGCTGAAAAATTTATAGATATAAAATGTAGAAAATCTAATCTTAAACCCTCTGTAGCTGTACTCGTTGCAACTGTTAGAGCAATTAAATATCACGGTGGCACTGAGCTTACGAATTTAACAAAGGAAGATATTTCAGCAGTTGATAAAGGACTTGTCAATTTAGAGCGTCATGTTGAAAATATGACTAAAGTTTTTAATCTGCCTTGTATTGTTTCTATTAATAAATTTGTAAGTGATACTCCAGCTGAGATAAATTTAATTTTTGAAAGAATGAAAAAATTAAATGTTAAAACTGTGCTTTCTTCCCATTGGGGCGAGGGAGGAAAAGGTGCCGTTGAACTTGCAAAAAATGTTGTGGAAATGAGTGAAAATTCAAATCAGAAAATGCAGTATGCTTACGAAGATAAAGATACTTTAATTGAAAAAATTAATAAAGTTGCAAAGAAGATTTATAGAGCAAGTGAGGTAACTATGGATGATAAGGTAAAGTTACAAATCCAAAAATTACAAGACTCAGGTTATGGTCATCTTCCTATTTGTATTGCAAAAACTCAAAGTTCTTTCTCTACAGATGCAAAGTTAAGAGGTGCCCCCTCAAATCATAGCATTGCTATTCGTGAAATTCGTTTCTCAGCAGGCGCTGAATTTATTGTAATGATTTGCGGAAGTATTATGACGATGCCGGGATTACCTAAAATTCCATCAGCTGAGAGTATTAATTATGTTAATGGAAAAATTGTAGGTCTTTAAAATTACTTTCCCCACTTTTCTTCAAATAATTTTGGATTTTGTTGACTGCCTAGGCTGCAAATTTCATAAAGTTTTTTGTATGGAAAGTCCTTGAAGTTACTAGAGTCCTCCATTTTAACTTTAAAACTTTTGTTATTATAAGCCGCATTTTGATCACCCCAGATATATAACACTCCTCCATCTGCACATTTCTCTAAAGCAGATTTTTGTGGCCTAAAATTTAAAATAATCAAAATAACTGCAGCAACTAATATAACTGAGATTATGATGTTTGAGATTTTGGCCTGAACTTTGATTTGATCGTTTCCCATAATTTTGCAAAACCAAGCGGCTCAAAAATCATTAAAGTTATGATTAATCCACCAAATACTATTTGTTCAATAGAACTTATGATTGTTGCATCAATCATACCATGAAATAGATTGTTACCAATAGCATTTAGAACAACTGGAAATAGTAAAATAAAAGCTGCACCAATAAATGCTCCCGAAATTGTTCCAAGACCCCCGATAATAGCCATGAACATTATTTTAAAAGATAAACTAATATTAAAAGCAGCAAATGGTTCTACACTTTTTAAATATGTGTAAGTATAAAGTGCGCCGGCTATACCACATAAGAAAGCATTGATTGCAAAAGCTTGTAGTTTAGTTTTTAAAAGTGAAACACCCATAGACTCGGCGGCGATATCCATATCTCTAACTGCCATCCAGTTTCTACCCGTGGAACCTCTCGCCATATTGATGGCAAGTATGGTTATAATAACCACAATTATTGCAACTAAAATGTACATCATATATCCACTGTGAAAAGGTATTCCATTTATATTAATTTTTTGAAATGTTGTTGACCCAGAAACGTCATAGTTCTTAAACCAACCAAATTTATCTATTACCCAAACAATAAAAAATTGTGATGCTAAAGTTGCAACCATTAAATAAATTCCTCTAATTCTAAGACTTGGCAAGCCAAATATAATTCCAAGACCAGCTGCAATTAATCCTGATAAAACTAATGCTCCAAGAAAAGGCATGTCCTGTATTCGCAGCATCATGTTGTAGCACGCGTAAGCACCGGCGCACATAAAGCCTGCCGCACCTAAAGATAACTGCCCAGTATATCCCATCACAATATTTTGCCCTAAAGCTGCAATAGTTAAACATAGCCAAGGTATTAAAATGGACGTGTACCAATAATCAGTTGTAACAATATTAGGGATCACTAAAAATCCTAACACTAATAAGACAACAAAATTAATAATATCATTTTTTGTATATCTCATAAAAACAGGTTTCATAAACTAAACTCTCCTAATTATTTTTTCTCCAAATAAACCTTCTGGTCTATAAAGTAGAAATAATATTGATAACATGTAAGGCGCCCAAGCCTCGATGCCACCCTTAAAATAAGGCCCTATATAAACTTCTAAAACTTTTTCAACTGCACCAACAAGTAAGCCGCCAACGATGGCTCCTGGAATTGATGAAAATCCACCAATAATTAGAACTGGCAAGGCTTTTAATGCTAACTCAATAAGAGCAAACTGAACTCCCGCTCTTGCTCCCCACATCATTCCAGCAACTAAAGCCACAACACCGGCTGCAGACCAAACTAGTAGCATAATATGCTTTAAAGGAATTCCAATGGAACTTGCAGCTCCAGCGTCATCCGCAACCGCTCTCAATCCAAGTCCAATTTTTGTGAACTTAAATAAAAGAGTAAGGAGAACAATCATGACTAAAGCAACTAAACCAGCTGTTAAATCAAGCGCACTAATAAATAATTTTAAATTATCTGCAATCCACGGAATAGGAAAATCACCAATTCCAAGACTTAATTTTCTAACTTCAACTCCCCATTTTGCTTGCGCAAGACCTTCAAGAACAAACCCAAGACCAATTGTTGCCATCAGAACGGTGTCTTCGCTCTGATTCATTAAAGGACGAAGCACTAATCTTTCTGTAAGCATCCCAACTAATATCATTAAAAAAACAGTTGCAACAAAAGCAACTGCAAATGGCATTCCATATTCCATAAATCCTACAAATGAAAGGACTGCAAAGAATACCATGGCCCCTTGTGCAAAATTAAAAGTAGCGGAGGCTTTATAAATAAGAACGAAACCTAGCGCTACTAGGGAATACATTGTTCCTGATAATAGGCCACCAACTAAAACTTCAAAGAAAAATAAAATCGACTCAGTCATGGGCAACTCCTAGGTATGCATCAATTACTTTTTGATCAGCTCTAACTACATCAGGAATATCATCTCCAATAACTTTTCCATAGTCTAAAACGACAACTCGATCTGAAATATCCATAACTACTCCCATATCATGTTCTATTAAAACTATAGTTGTTCCAAGTTCATCATTTATCTTCAAAATAAATCTACACATATCTCTTTTTTCTTCAACATTCATACCCGCCATTGGTTCATCTAAAAGTAATATAGGAGCTTCAGTTGCAAGAGCGCGACCAAGTTCTACTTTTTTTTGTAGTCCATAAGGAAGTTTTCCAACTTCTGTATTTTTAATATTTTCAATTTCTAAAAACTTCACTATTTCTTCAGATTTTTCTCTGTTTATTTTTTCTTCTCTTTTCGCCCTTGGAAATTGCAAAGCTACTTCAAGGAAACTAGATTTAGTATGCAGCTTTCTTCCAACTAAAATATTATCTAAAACAGACATTCTTTTAAAAAGAGCAAGATTTTGGAATGTTCTAGAAATACCTTTTTGAGCCATGATATTTGGCGTAATCAATTTTAGTTCTTCCCCGTTAAAAATTACTTTTCCTTCCTGCGGTTTATAAATTCCATTAATACAATTGAGCATTGAGCTTTTACCAGCTCCATTAGGTCCGATAATCGCCCTTATTTCATGTTTTAAAACGTTAAAAGAGATGTTGGTAATAGCCTTAACTCCCCCAAAGCTTAAAGAAATATTTTTCACTTCTAGTATAGGTTTGCCTATTTTAAATTTTCTTTTATCAACCATAACAACCTCTTAAATAATTTCCTTAATTAGTTTTTTTTCTTTGACTGTCCCTTATTGCATCTTTAAAATTTAAACGTTTTCCTTTTGAAATTCCTAAATACAATTCTTTTACTTTTTCATTATTTAATAAACTTTTTGCAGACCCTTCTAGCATTACGTTTCCTGTTTCAATAATATAAGCATAGTCAGCATTCCTAAGTGCAATATTAGTATTTTGTTCTGCAAGTAATATGCTCACACCTTCTTTTTCATTTAAATCTTTTACAATATGAAATATTTCAGCAACTAACTGAGGTGCTAAGCCCATTGAAGGCTCATCTAGTAAAAGCATTTTTGGTTTTGCCATCATTGCTCGGGCAACAGCGATCATTTGTTGCTCACCACCTGAGGTAAATCCAGCTTGACTTTTTCTTCTCTCTTTTAATCGTTTAAAATAATTATAAATTTTTTCAACTTCAGCATTTAAGTCTCCTCTAGATAATTTTCTTGAATATGCTCCAGCGATGATATTTTCTTCAACTGTTAAATGTCCAAAACATCTTCTGCCTTCTAAAACTTGAACCATTCCAAGTTTAACCATCTCTGACGGGGTTTGTTTTTTTATTTCAAAGCCATCGTAATTAATTGAGCCTTTAGTAACCTCGCCTCTTTCTGAAGCAAGCATTGTAGATATTGATTTTAGTGTAGTGCTTTTTCCAGCGCCATTTGCACCAAGCAATGCAACTATTTTTCCTTTTGGAACGATTAAAGATACATCATGAAGAGCTAAAATAACTTTATTATAAGCAACTTCGATATTTTTAATTTCTAAAATATTACTAGAGCTCGTTCCCACCTAATTCCCCTTAATTTTATTTACGCAAGTTATTAAATACTAAGGGGAGTGTAAACATGAAATTATATTTACACTCCCCTAAATTAGATAAATTAATCTAAAAAAAAATTAACTACACTTTTTTTTAGTAATTTTATTTTCTTCAGCGTATTTAGCAGCTGACTCTACGATTTGAGCTCTTATAGCTACTGGATCATTAGGTCCTGTCCAATCTCTAACTTTTTTGAAAGCTTGAGCTTTTCCATCCCATTGCATTAAAGCAAATTTACCCGCGCCTTCATGCTGTGAACAAGAAAGTTGAAATGGAGCTAACATCCCCTCGATACCAAGTTCTTTCATTCTAGCCTCGGTTAGGTTGATCATTTCGTATCCATCTCTAAACTCCTCGCTAGTTACTGGTTGACCAATTTTGTTATATTTTTTTTGTGCATTTCTCATTGCTTCAGTCCACATAATAGCTGCGCCTAAGCCTCTATTATAATAAGCCGTGCCCACACGTTTTGGATCAGCCATATTGCCTTTTCCAGCTTTGTAAACTTTATCCTGAATATTTTTAATTAAAGGATAGTTTTTTCCAGGTAAAGCGTTTGAAACGACATAAGTTCCGTTTGAGGAGTCACCAGCAGGAATCATATCCTCTTCGGCTCCGCCGAAAGTAACGTACATCATTTTTGTTCTTGGAAAATTAATTCTTGCAGCGTTCGTCATCGCTGTTGAATTCATTCCAGAACCTGCGCCCCAAAAAGTAACCCAATCAGGTTTTTCTTGTCTTACCTGTAACCACTGAGATTGTTGCTCTAATCCTGGAGGAGCTACAGCGATTTCAACTAATGTAAATCCCCATTCTTTAGCAAGTCTTCTCATGGTTGGAAGTGGTTCACGTCCGAATGCAGTATCAATGTGCATATGAACTATTTTTTTTCCTTTTAATTTTTCAGGTCCGCCACCTTCCATTTCTGCCATCCATCTAAGTTTAACAGCAATTTGTGACCAGTAGCTACTTGCAGCATTAAATACCCAAGGCCAAACTGTGCCGTCAGCAGCATCTGTTCTTCCATAACCATATTGAGCTAGAACAACTTTGTCTTCTGCCATACGATTAATAACTGCGTAAGCACCCGGTGTTCCTAATGTATCGAACACAACCATCTTCTGACCATCTTTAGTCATTAGTCTCTGATAGCATTCAACAGTTTTTGCAGCATTATATTCTGTTTCGCACTCTTGCCATGTTAGCATGACTCCATTTACTCCGCCTGTCGCATTGACGTAGTTCATGTAATCAATTTGCGCTCCGTAATAACCAGTTCCCATTGCTGAGTATGGTCCTACTCGACTGCTTGGTATCGGAAAATATTGCGTCTTAGCTTGAGCAAATAAGTTCTGAGGTAGCAGTGATAAAGAAAAAACTGCAGCGAAAAATATTGCTGAAATTTTTTTTGCTAATTGTTTTAACATTAAACCCCCTTAATTATTTTATGAAGAAATTATATGTTTAAAAAAAATTGCATACAATATTTAATTTTAAATCGCGTTATGGTTTTGGGTCTTCAAATCGCTACTTTTTGTTATTATACAACTCTTGAGAGAATAAATTTATAATTGGCTAAAAATTAATATAATAATTAAAGTGCTCAGAACTAAATAACAAATTAGATGTTTAATACTATCAAAGAAAATTTCAGTAGGGCACTTTTTGCTCTTTTATTTTCTGTAATTACTATCGCAACTCTTTCTTTTCTAAGTTTCAATACTAGTTACGGTTTGTTTCTTGCAGGTTCGTTTGGAGCAACAATGGTGTTGATTTTTGGTTATCCAGAAAGTCCCTTTGCTCAACCGAAAAATGTATTTTTTGGCCATTTAACTACATCTTTAGTCGCTATTTTAGTACTGCAATTTTTACCTTTGGATGATTTTTTACAAATTACAATTGCTGTTGGATTTGGAATTTTCTTTATGATTTTATTCGGTGTTACACATCCGCCAGCAGGGGGTAATCCAATTGTTGTGATCTTAGGGGCATCCTCTTATGAATTTTTATTAAATCCAATAATTTTTGGAACTTTAATCATCATATTCTATGCAATTATTTTAAATCGGTTTATTTTAAAAAAAAATTACCCTGTTAACTGGCCAAGATAATAGTCCTTTAATTTAACCTTCGTGTTTATGTCATATTTACACTGTGCAATAACGGTCTTTTATGTTTAAATAATCTTAATTAAATTACAACAGGGGTCAAAATAATGAAAATATTATGCGTACTATACGATAATCCAAAAAAAGGGATGCCAAAGAAGTACCCTTTAAATAAATTACCAGTTATTAAAAAATATCCTAACGGTCAAACACTTCCAACTCCTAAAGGTAGAGATTTTAAACCTGGAACATTGCTTGGATGTGTATCAGGCGAATTAGGACTTAGAAAATTTTTAGAAAGAAATGGTCACGAATTAGTTGTGACATCAGACAAAGATGGAAAAAATTGTCGTGCGGACAAAGAGTTAAGAGATGCAGATATCGTAATTTCTCAACCCTTCTGGCCTTACTATTTAACTAGAGAAAAAATGCAATCGGCTCCAAATTTGAGATACGCAATCACTGCAGGAATTGGTTCTGATCACGTCGATCTACAAGCTGCTATGGAACACAATATCGATGTGTATGAAGTTACTTTTTGTAATTCAAGATCAGTTGCAGAGCATATTGTTATGATGATCATCTCTTTAGTTAGAGATTACCATAATCAACATGCAATCGTTAACAGAGGTGGATGGAATATAGCTGATGCTGTTCATAGATCTTACGATGTTGAAGGAATGCATGTCGGAACTGTAGCTGCAGGAAGAATTGGTTTAGACGCATTAAGAAAAATGAAACCATTTGATGTGCACTTACATTATTATGACAAGCATAGATTACCTAAGTCTGTTGAAAAAGAATTAAACTTAAGATTTCACAGCTCTGTTGAGTCTTTAGTAAAAGTTTGTGATGTTGTGACTATCAACTGTCCTCTTCACCCTGAAACTGAAAATCTTTTCAATAAAAAAATGATTAGTAAGATGAAAAAGGGTGCCTACATTGTAAATACAGCTAGAGGCAAAATTTGCGATAAGAATGCAATTGCCGCAGCTTTAAAATCTGGCCAATTAAGTGGTTATGCTGGTGACGTTTGGTTTCCACAACCTGCGCCGAATGATCATATATGGAGAAGAATGCCTCATCACGGAATGACGCCTCATACATCTGGAACATCATTGTCTGCACAAACACGTTACGCAGATGGTGTAAGAGAAATTCTAGAATGTATCTTCGCAAATAAACCCGTTCGGAAAGAATATACAATCGTAAAAGATGGTGATTTAGCAGGCACAGGTAAACATTCCTACACAAAAGGTAATGCAACAGGTGGATCAAAAGAAGCCGCTAGATACAAAAGACGATAATCAAAAATTTATACATCAAATACACACCTATAAAACTTGAGTGTTTTATAGGTGTGTTTAAATTTTTTCAAAAAAATAGTACTAATAATCTCACGGTCTTGTAGTGAAATGGATATCATCCTAGTCTTCGAAACTAGAGTTCTAGGTTCAAGTCCTAGCAAGACCACCAAAACTACTAATCATGTCTGCTAACGAATACAAATTTGAAATAACAGAGGAGAAAAATAATACACGATTAGATTCTACGCTAGCTATTTTAATTCCAAATATTAGCAGAACAAGAATTAAAAATATTATTAATGAGGGTTTTGTTAAAATTAATAAAGCTCAAATAACTCAGGCTTCAATTAAAGTTCACTCATCTGACATTATAGAAGTTTCAATTCCAGAACCCAAAGAAGTAAACATTTCAGCAAAGGATATTAAGTTAGATATTCGTTACGAAGATACAGATTTATTAATCATTAACAAATCACCTGAAATGGTTGTTCATCCTGGTGCTGGAAATTTTGATAATACTTTAGTCAACGCACTTATGTTTCATTGCAAAAATAAACTTTCAACCATTGGTGGAGAATTAAGACCCGGCATTGTTCACAGAATTGACAAAGGAACCAGTGGTCTGTTGGTCGTTGCAAAAAATGATCAAGCGCATATTTTTTTATCAAAACAGTTTGCAGAGCATACCATCAAAAGAGTTTATGAAGTTCTTGTTTATGGGAGAATGAAACCAAGTTCTGGTCAAATTTCCTCTATGATTGGCAGAAGCAAATTTAATAGAAAAAAAATGAGCATCAACACTTCAAGAGGAAAAGATGCTGTTACAAATTATAAAACTCTAGAATTTTTTTCAGGTAAAAAAATTCCTGACATGAGTTTTCTTGAATGTAGACTAGAAACAGGGAGAACCCATCAAATTCGAGTACATCTTTCCTCCCATGGTAATCCTATTATTGGTGATCAGATTTATGGAAAACAAAATAAATTTATCAGAGATATCGATCCTGAATTTAAAGAATTATTAGAGGGATTTAAAAGACAAGCTTTGCATGCAAGATCTATTGGTTTTATTCATCCAAGTACAAAAAAAGAGATGGAATTTGAATGTGAAAAACCAAAAGATTTTGAAAACTTAATAAAAACAATTAAAAAGCTTAAGTTTTAATATCTTGTCATAGAAGTTATAATGCTTACATAAGCACTATGGAAAAAATTGAAAAGAATTCTAATCTTCCAACTCTTTCGCCTGAGGGAAGTTTAAATTCATATTTATTACAAATTAGAAAATTTCCAATGTTAGAGCCAAAGCAAGAATACATTCTTGCAAAAAATTGGCGTGAGAAGGGTGATCGGGAATCTGCTCATACTTTAGTTACCAGTCATTTAAGATTAGTTGCAAAAATTGCTATGGGATACAGAGGTTATGGCCTGCCTGTTGGAGAATTAATATCTGAGGGAAATATTGGCTTAATGCAAGCGGTTAAAAAATTTGATCCAGAGAGAGGATTTAGACTTGCAACATATGCTATGTGGTGGATTAAAGCGTCAATCCAAGAATATATTTTAAGATCTTGGAGCTTAGTAAAAATTGGAACAACTGCTGCACAAAAAAAATTATTTTTTAATCTTAGAAAGTTAAAAAATCAAATTTTTGCAATTGAAAGTGGGGATATGACAAATGCACATGTTAAAGAAATAGCAAATCGGCTAGATGTGAAGGAAGATGAAGTGATTTCAATGAATAGACGAATGGCTGGACAAGAACAATCATTAAATGCAAAAATTTCAGATGAGGAACAAGGTGGTCAGTGGCAAGATTGGATTGTAGATGAAAATGCTGACCAAGAATTATTAATTTCTCAGCGTCAAGAATTAGATCAAAAACATGCATTATTGCAAACGGCCTTAAAAGTCTTAGATGAAAGAGAAAAAGAAATTTTATACGATAGAAAACTTATTGATGAACCAAAAACTTTAGAAGAGTTAAGTCAGAAATATAAAATCAGTAGAGAAAGAGTGAGACAAATTGAAAACAGGGCTTTTGAAAAAGTTCAAAAAGCAATGCTAGAAAATATTAAAACAAAACCTTTTATTACGCATTAAACGGATCTTCAATAAAGATCGTATCGTCTCTTTCTGGACTTGTTGAAATACTTCCAATCTTAACTCCTATAAAATCTTCTATGGCTGCAATATAAATTTTTGCTTTCTCAGGTAATTCTTTATAATTTCTTATTCCCTTTGTTTCAGACTTCCAACCTTCAAAAGTTTTGTAAATAGGCTCTACAGCAAATTGATCCTCTGACGCGCTTGGAAAAAAATCAATTTCTTTACCGCGCAATTTATAACCAACACAAAATTTGATCTCATCTAATGTATCAAGAACATCTAACTTGGTTAAAGCGATTCCTGTTATTCCTGAAATGGTTGCAGATTGTTTAACAAGAACTCCATCAAACCAGCCACATCTTCTTTTTCTATTTGTCACGGTTCCAAATTCATGACCCCTTTGACCGATCAGTTCGCCTGTTGCATCTTTAAGTTCTGTTGGAAAAGGACCTTCTCCAACTCTTGTTGTATAAGCTTTAGTAATTCCAAGGACATAATCAATGGTTTTTGGACCACAGCCTGTGCCAACAGAAGCTGTTCCAGCTACAGTATTTGATGAAGTCACATAAGGATAAGTTCCATGATCAACATCAAGTAATATTCCCTGCGCTCCTTCAAATAATATTTTTTTGTTTAATTTTTGAAACTCAGCAATCTTTTTCCATACCGGCTGTGAAAATTTAAGTATGTGTGGCGCAATTTTTAACAATTCATTAATTAATTCTTCTGATTTATATATCTTTTTTTTTAATCCTTTTCTGATTGCATTATGATGCTCTAAAATAACCTCTAGTCTTTGCTCTAAATTTGTCTTGGAACTTAAATCCATAACTCGGATTGAGCGCCTGCCAATCTTATCTTCATAGGCAGGTCCTATTCCTCTTCTTGTTGTTCCAATTTTCGATTTTGCAGCATCTTCTCTAATCTCATCCATCTCTTTATGAAATGGTAAAATTAAAGTTGCTGTATCAGAAATAATTAAATTGTTTTCATTAACATCAACTCCTTTTTTTTTAATCTCTTCAATTTCCTCTAGTAGTGCCCAAGGATCAATAACAACACCATTTCCAATAATTGAAATTTTATCGCCTCTAACTATTCCTGACGGAAGTAATTTTAATTTAAAAACTTTTCCATTAATGACTAATGTATGACCTGCATTATGACCGCCTTGAAATCTAATGACAATATCGGCTTGTTCTGAAAGCCAGTCCACAATTTTTCCTTTGCCCTCATCTCCCCACTGAGAGCCTACAACTACAACGTTTGTCATAAGTAAATTTTTTGATGTCTATAAAATCTAAATTATTTAATTTAATAAAGCCACATGATTAATTGGCCCATGTCCTCGTCCAAATTTTGGATTTAACAAAATTGCTTTATGCACATATTGAATAGATCGTCTGCAAGATTCGGCCATCTTATAATTTTGCGAAACAAAAGAAGCAATTGCACTAGATAAAGTACATCCGGTACCATGCGTATTTTTAGTATTAATTTTTTTATTTTTAAAAATCTTAATATTATTTTTTGAAATTAATACATCTTCAATAATAGATTTATTAATATGCCCGCCTTTTATAAGTACAAATTTTGGTCCGAATTTTAAAATTTGTTTTCCAGCTTTGATTATATCATCTAGCGTCTTAATCTTTTTTTTAATTAAAGTCTCAGCTTCTGGAATATTTGGAGTTACTAATAATGCGTAAGGAAATAATTTTTTTATTAAATAATTAATAGAACTATTACTTATTAATCTATGACCTCCTTTTGCAACCATCACAGGATCTATAATAATATTTTTTAATTTATATTTTTTAATAGCTTTTATAACTTCTTTAATTACACCCACATTATGCAACATGCCAATTTTTACAGAATTAGGTTTAATATCTTGAACAGAGAATGAAATTTGATTAAAAATTTCTTTTGGGGAGATAGAGACAATTGATTTCACCCCTGTCGTATTTTGAGCAGTAATTGCTGTAATTGCTGTCATTGCATAAACACCAAGAGAGGTTGCGGTTTTAATATCTGCTTGAATCCCGGCGCCACCACTAGAATCTGAGCCTGCAATAATTAATAATTTAGACTTAAGTTTCAATGTTAGGCGTAATTAATTATTAATTTTTTAACTTTATTCACGGTATCTTTGATTAATTTTTTATCTGAGCTTTCAACCATTATTCTAATCAAATTTTCTGTTCCAGATTTTCTAACCAATAATCTGCCTTCTTGTTTTAAACTTTTATCAATCTGATTAATTTTTACTTTAAGAGATTTATTTTCAACAATATTTTTATTTTTAACTTTGATATTTTCTAAAACTTGAGGAATTTTTTTAAAAACTGAAAATACTTTACTCGCTTTGCCATTGTTTTTTAAAGAACTTAAAACTTCTAAAGCGACCAATAAACCATCCCCCGTAGTAGCTAAATTTCCAAGAATAATATGGCCTGACTGCTCACCTCCTAAATTATATTTCAAATTATTCATTTTTTCTTTAACATACCGATCACCCACATTGGCTCTATGAAATTTAATATCATTACTTCTAAAGTAATTTTCCAATCCTAAATTTGTCATCAACGTACCAACTACGCCGCCTTTTAAAATTTTTTTCTTTTTCCAATTTTTAGCAATCATTGCAATAATTTGATCACCGTCAATAATTTCTCCTTTTTCGTCACACATAATAACTCGATCTGCATCACCGTCAAAAGCTATACCAATATCTGCTTTATGAGTTTTTACGGATTGTTGAATAAGTTCTGGATATGTTGATCCGCAATTTTTATTTATATTAAATCCATCTGGATTAATGCCGATCGCTACAACATCAGCTCCTAATTCTCTAAGAAGAGCTGGCGCTGATTTATATGCAGCACCATTTGCACAATCTAAAAATATTTTAATTCCAGATAAACTAAATGATTTTGGGAAAATATTTTTTAATATACTGATGTAATTTTCTGTTGCATCCTCTAATCTTTTAGCTCTACCTAAGGCATTTGGATTTACAAAATATTTTTCAACCTTATCATCAATTAATTTTTCAATCTGTTTTTCGACTTTATCAGATAACTTCATTCCATCTGGTCCAAAAAGTTTTAATCCATTATCCGTATGCGGATTGTGTGAGGCCGTTAACATAATTCCAAGATCTGCCTTCATAGATTTTGTTAACATTGCAAGACCATTGGTAGGTAATGGTCCTAATAATAAAACATCCATACCAGATGAAATAAGTCCCGATACTAAAGCTGGCTCAAGCATGTAGCCTGATAGGCGAGTATCTTTTGCAATAATTACTTTATGTCGTTGTTTATTTTGGTTTGAAAAATATGTTCCTGCAGCAAGACCAAATCTAAAAAACATTTCTCCAGTAATATTTCCTTTATTGACTTCGCCTCTAATACCATCAGTTCCAAAATACTTTTTCATTGTTATTGCTTTAAAAATTGAGAATAAACTTTAAGAGCTTCGTTCGTTTCTTGTATATCATGAACTCTAAATAGCTGAATACCTTGCAAATATGAATATATAATTGAAGCAATTGTGCCTCCTAATCTTTGTGGATTATCTTTTTCACCCATAATTTTGCCTATAAAACTTTTTCGTGAAGGACCCGCCATGATTGGGTAACCAAGACTATGAAATAACGAAATTTTAGAAATAATTTCTAAATTATGTTCTAAAGTTTTTCCAAATCCAATTCCTGGATCAATAATAATTTGCTCATCCTTAATCCCGTTATTTTTTAAAAATTTAATTTTATTTTCAAAATAATCAAAAATATCTAATAATACATTTTCGTAAGTTGGGTTATTTTGCATGTTTTCTGGGATGCCCTGTGAATGATTCAAAATAATTGGTTTTGTAGAATCTTTTACAACTAAATAAGATTGTGGATCAAAATCTAGTGCAGAAACATCATTTAATATATCAACTCCAATTTCTATTCCATGTTTCATCACTATAGATTTTCTTGTATCTAAAGAAATTAATTGTTTTGGAAATTTACTTTTTATTAATTGAATTGTCTCTGATACTCTTTTAATTTCATCTTGCTCGCTAACTGATTTTGCTCCAGGCCTTGTGGACTCTCCACCAACATCAATAATATGAGCACCATAATCAATCATTCTCTTAACATGATCAAAAGCTCTATACGTAGTATTGTATTTTCCACCATCTGAAAAACTATCCGGGGTGACATTTAAAACGCCCATTAAAATAGGATTTTCAAAATTGAGATTGGATATATTTTTTCTCTTTGAGGTTATGTTGTTTAAATCATTTTCAATTTCGTTTTTAAAATCTAATTTTTCGAGTTCTAAAACACTATATTCTTCAACTATGTTTCCATCAGAATGTCTTTTTAAAATCTCAAAGGATAAAAAACCAACATCTTCAAGTCCACAAAGACTTTTTGCAGTTTTCTCTTTGATAAAATAATTGGCTTTTTGGCCAAAGACAATATTTGTTGGCCTTATATAAATACTCTTCATGAATGAAAAGTTAGATTAACTTTGTGGATTTGGCTTTAATCCAATTGTACCTAAAACGCTACCTAGTTTTTTCTTAGTAGTGTTTACTTCTTCATTTCCAGTTAATCGTTTTGGATAAATATTTTCAAATACTATTTTTTTAATTTCTTCACCTGATAAAGTTTCATAAGTTAATAAAGCTTTTGCAACTTTATGAAGCTCATCAATTTTTTCTGATAATATTTTTTTAGCTCTAGCATAACCGGCTTCTACAATTTTTTTAACTTCAGCATCAATTTTCTTAGCCGTTTCTTCTGAAACATTTTGTGTTCTAGAAACAGATCTTCCTAAAAATACTTCTTCTTCATTTTCTTGATAAGCAATAGGTCCTAACTCATCGCTCATGCCATATCGAGTAACCATATTTTTGGCCATTTTTGTAACCATTTCAATGTCAGATGAAGCTCCTGAGGTCACATTATCGTAACCAAAGATCATTTCTTCTGCAATTCTACCTCCCATAGCGACCGAAATATTTCCGAACAATTTTTCTCTTGTAATAGATAATTGATCTCTTTCGGGAAGTCTCATGACCATACCTAAGGCTCTTCCTCTTGGAATAATAGTTGCTTTATGAATTGGATCTGAAGTTGGTTCGTACAATGCAATAACCGCATGTCCACCCTCATGGTAAGCTGTTAAGGTTTTTTCCTCCTCATTCATGACCATAGATCTTCTTTCAGCACCCATCATTACTTTATCTTTTGCTTCTTCAAGATCAGACATAGTAACAATTCTTTTATTTTTTCTTGCAGCAAGTAATGCAGACTCGTTTACAATATTTGCAAGATCGGCACCTGAAAAACCTGGTGTTCCTCTTGCGATCACTTTTGGATTTACGTCTGGGCCTGTTGTAATTTTTTTAAGATGTACATTTAAAATTGCTTCTCTACCGATAATATCTGGGTTCGATACAACAACTTGTCTATCAAAACGACCCGGTCTTAACAAAGCAGGATCTAATACATCGGGTCTGTTTGTTGCTGCGATTAAAATTACACCCTCATTAGTTTCAAATCCATCCATCTCAACAAGTAACTGATTTAATGTCTGCTCTCTCTCATCATTACCACCACCTAATCCAGCTCCTCTGCTTCTTCCAACAGCATCAATCTCATCTATAAATATAATGCAAGGTGCACTTTTTTTTCCTTGTTCAAACATATCTCTAACTCTTGAAGCTCCAACTCCAACAAACATCTCAACGAAATCTGATCCTGAAATAGTAAAGAAAGGAACATTTGCCTCTCCAGCAATCGCTCTAGCTAATAAAGTTTTTCCTGTGCCTGGAGGCCCAACAAGTAAAGCGCCTTTTGGAATTCTTCCTCCTAGTTTTTGAAACTTTCTAGGGTCTTTTAAAAAATGAACTATCTCTTCTAGTTCCTCTTTTGCTTCTTCAACGCCAGCAACATCTTGAAATGTTACTCGACCTTGTGCTTCATTAAGTAATTTTGCTTTTGATCTTCCAAATCCCATGGCTCCACCTTTGCCACCTTGCATCTGGCGCATAAAAAATATCCATACTCCAATAAGAAGGAGCATTGGAAACCAAGATAATATAACGCCCCATAACGAAGGGCCTTTTTCCTCTCGAGGACCAGCGGTAATTGCAACTCCTTTTGTGGACAATTTCTCAACTAAATTTGGGTAGTTTGGAGAATAGGTTTTGAACCCTTTGCCATCTCTGAAAGTTCCAGAAATTTCACTTCCCCGAATGTCAACTGATGCAACATTTCCTTTATCAACTTCTGTTAAAAAACTAGAAAACGGCATTTCAGTCTTACCGGTAATAGTGCCTGGATTTTGAAATAGATTGTATAGACCTAAAACGAGTAGAACGACTACGCCCCACATCATTAAGTTTCGTAAATTCATGATTTAAAAGTAATCATTATTATAGATTAAACAAGTACTATTCTCAAATAAATCTAAGATATCGCACCGAAAAACTGTCATTTTTTATATTATATTTCCTATTCTTAAAATTGATAAAAGGAACAAATAACAGCTCACCTTTATGGTTCCAAAATGAGGGGAGCGTTTTTTTCGCATGAAATGGAATCTTATCTAAAGAAGAACTAAATTTATTTTTTGTTAAATAATCAATTCCTGTATTTCCTAACTTTTTAACAATGAATTTTTGTTTATTATCAAAATTCTTATAAACTAAAAAACGATCATCCCAATTTTTAGCTTGTTTTATTTTTTCTAATGTTTCGCTAGTAAGATTCCTGTCCTCTCTGAAAAAAGAAATCCTATTAGAATTTTTCTCAATTAAACAACCTCCTAAGGTTGAGGATTTAAATTTCTTTGATGAAAATTTTTTCATTAACATTTTTAAGCTATCAGATCTTGGTGGATAGTATTCACCAGAAACAAAATGGATTGCTTTAATAATAACTCTAAAAATTACCTCGGGAGCCTCATTTTTAAATAAAGTAGATTTTAAAGTTGCATAACCTTCTTTATAAAAACTTAAATATTTCTTTTCAGATTTTAAAACATAAAAATCTAATGAGTTCTTTGCAATATTTAAATTTTCAATTGTTTTTAAAACTCGTTTTGGATCAAAGCCTTCTTTCTGTAACTTACTTTGCATCTTTCTAATTCGAACTCTTAAAAATTTATCATTCAAATTTGATGGATCTTCGATCCAAGTAGAAAAGATTTTCTTAGTTAAATTCAAGAGTTCTTCTTTTTTAAAATTTAATAGAGGCCTTAAAAGATAAAAATTTTTATTAAGTTCAGATATATTTTGTAACGAAGTTAAGCCTTTTATCCCGCTACCTCTAATTAATCTAATATAAAAATTCTCAATCAAATCATCTTGGTGATGCGCTAAAGTAAGAAATCTTATTTTATTTTTTTTGCAATATTTTTGAAATAGATCGTATCTTAAATCTCTTGCCTTCTTTTGAATGTTAGACGTAAATTTTGTGCCACGATAAGTTAAAATTTCTGCTTTAATGTTATTTTTTTTTAAAACTTTATATGTTTGTCTTGCTTCATATGCAGATTCTTTTCTTAATCCATGGTCAATAATTAATGTGGCAAAATCACTATTTTGTTCTAGTGAATATAATTTAGCAAGAATACTTAAGGCTAGACTATCGCTCCCACCTGATACAGCAATTGCAAACTTTTCTTTACCAATAAGGGGTAAAATATTTTCTCTAAAACGAAAATAAATTTGATTTATCTTTTTATCTTCTAATAATTTAAAATTAAGCGCAGTTAAATCTCTTCTTTTCATAAGATGATTTTTGTAAAATTGAAGCATCAGTCTTTGGGTAAGCTTTTTTTAGATTTGCAATCATCTTACAACCCTGTTCGGTTTCACCTAATTCAGCAAGGGTTACTCCAAGTTTTAATAAATTTTCAGGAGCCTTAGGACTATTTGGATATTTTTGATAACCATCTAAAAAAGCAACTGCTGCATCTTCATAAAGTTGCCTAATATAAAAAGTTTCGCCATACCAAAATTGGGCACTACCGGCTAATTCATGCTTTGCGTGCGCATCAACAAATTCTTTAAAGGCAATTTCAGCTTTTTCAAAATCTCCGCTCTTCATAATATTCATAGCAAACTTATATCGTTCAGCTGCTGAGGCTTTAGGTAAGATTTTAGCTTGTGCTTTATTAGGTTTTTCTTTTAATTTAACACTTCCAGTATTTACTGACTTATCTTTTAAAGAATTGTCTTCATCAGCATTAGTTTCTTCTACTTCTTCTTTATTCAAGACATTTTGATTACTAATCTTTGGAGGTGATATTTTCTTCTCTTCTATAACTTGTTTTGGAGAACTTACTTTATCACTTGCAAATTTATTATTTTCTAATTGTTGTAACCTTAATTGATTATCATTCGATACTTTATTTAATTTATCTGTTAATTGCTGAAGTTGATAACTATTCTCTTCGTATCTTTGAGTCATTTGTTGAATTTGTTTTTCTAATTCTGAAATTTTACTTAATTGTTTTGTTAAGGCTTCATTTAATAAAATATTATCAGAAGGAAGATTTACATTTTTAGTGTAAACAGCTTTTTCAAGAGTTTGAATATCTTTTTGAATTTTTTCTAATTTGTCTAACAACTCATTCATTTTATCTTGTTGTGCAAAACTAATATTTGCAAAAAAGATAAAAATTAAAAGATGTATTAAAAATTTATTTTTAAATAACATTTTCTTTATTTTATTTTATTTAACTCGCAAAAAAAAGACCCTAATGAATCTAACATTAGGGTCTTTAAGAAAGTACTTAATATTAATTAGTTTTAACTGTTACAGCTCGTCTATTTTGAGACCAAGCTAAAGCATTTGATGCTGGATTTGCAGGCTTTTCTTTGCCATAACTAATCACTTTAATTCTATTTGCGGCAATGCCATTGCTTATTAAATAGTTTTTAGCAGCTGTGGCTCTTCTTTCGCCAAGCGCCAAGTTATATTCTCTTGTTCCTCTTTCATCCGCATGTCCTTCAAGAACAACGCTTAAAGTTGGGTTTGCTTTTAAATAAGTTGCTTGTTTTGCTAAAGTTGCACTTGCTGCTGTTGTTAAATCTGATTTATTTGTAGCAAAAAATACTCTATCTGGAACACCATCAGCTAAAAATTTTACTGTTTCTGTTCCTGTATAAGCATCGTCTGTTGGTCCTGACGATGGAGCTGTTGCTTTTTGTTGTGTAGTGCAAGCGCCTAAAAACAAGGTCATTACTAACGCTAGTGTGATTTTATTTAATTTACTTAATAACATTTGCTAACTTTCGTTGATTATTTATGAAAATTACAATTAATTAAAAATAGTCATTAATGCAACCTAAAGTTTTAAGTTTTTATAAATTTGCCTTATTTTGCAGATAATAATCCTGACCAAGAAGGATCGGAAGCATCAGTTTCGGTCGAAATCAATCTTTCATTATAACCTGTCAGATCAATGGACCATAATTTTGCACCACCGCCTCTGCCCGCCGTATCAGATGCAGTTTCGCGATAAAAAATAAGAACTCTTCCATTAGGTGCCCAAGAAGGAGCCTCTTGATAATAATTTTCAGTTAACAATCTCTCGCCTGACCCATCGGACCTCATAACACCGATATAAAATTTATTTCGATATAATTTAGTAAAAGCAATAAGATCTCCTCGTGGCGACCATACTGGAGTTCCATACAAGCCATCACCAAAAGAAATTCTTTTTACATTAGTACCATCACTTTTCATTATATAAATTTGCTGAAAACCACTTCGGTCAGAATTAAAGGCAATTTGAGTTCCATCTGGAGAATATGAAGGAGAGGTATCTATGGAGGGATGATCAGTTAATTTTTCAACAACTCTTGTTTTAATATCCATTGTATAAATATCGGAGTTCCCTTCTTGCGCAAAACTCATAATAATTTTTTTTCCATCTGATGAAAAACGTGGAGCAAAAGTCATGCCCGGAAAATCTCCAACTAAATCCTGCAATCCAGTTTCAATATTTAACAAATAAACTCTTGGTAGATTTTTATAATATGACATATATGTAACAAGTTGATTTGTTGGGCTGAATCTTGGAGTTAAAACAATTTCATTTCCTAATGTTAAATATTTAACGCCAAAACCATCTTGATCCATTACAGCTAATCTTTTTTTCTTATTTACTTTAGGACCTGTTTCAGCGACATAAATAATTCTAGTATCAAAGTAACCTTTTTCTCCAGTTAACCTTTCATAAATTTTGTCAGATATTAGATGCCCTACTCTTCTCCAGTTATCTGGGGTCGTATAAAAAGCTAAAGCGGATAATTCTGTTGCAGATACCACATCCCATAATTTAAATTCAACTTTAAGCCTTCCGTCTTTTTCTAAAGAAATTTTCCCAGTTACAAGAACTTGCGCCTTAATAAACGACCAATCTTCAAATCTTGGTTTATTATGAGCTACTTCTGGTTTTTGGATAAAAGATTTTTTATCTAAAGCAAAAAATAAACCTGATCTTGTTAAATTATTTTGGATTAATTCTGGTATCTTATTTTCAATATTTGTTTTTTTTAAATTGCCATCAATATTCACATCAAAATAAAAATTTGAGATTGCAACTGGTAATGGATCCAAATTTCCTCTTGTTATATCAACAGAAACAAGAGCAAAAGATTTTGTAGTAATTAAAAAAAATAAAAAAAATATTTTTAAAATATTATATTTCATTTTAACCTTTTAACATTTCTTTAGCATCAAAGTTGAGTTGCATTTCTTTCCATTTTTCATATTCTGTTGGTGGAACTTTTAAAGGATTACATAATTTAACAGCCCTTAATGCGCTTTCTGCTAATATTTTATAATAAGTTTGTCCACCCGCATTCATTCTCGATTGATCTAGAATCTCACTACTTATCAATGATCCATCTTGATTAAGTTTGATTCTAACTTTTACAGTTAAATTTTCATTGTATGGAAGTCCAATAGGAATATTCCAACACTTAAATATTTGAGCTTTAATTGCATCCTCTTGCGTTATAGTAAGTTTAGAAACAAC
>Ga0247840_10002756_pt1 | contig 30805 bp, 43 predicted proteins | sample LaCruzMarch2015__FD_192404 | JGI IMG/M metagenome (GOLD analysis project Ga0247840, IMG submission 192404) | Freshwater microbial communities from meromictic Lake La Cruz, Castile-La Mancha, Spain - LaCruzMarch2015_17m | ecosystem: Environmental > Aquatic > Freshwater > Lake | place: Spain...
CGTGATACCTTGTTTAACGAGCTTGCAACTGCTTCCTTGCAAGATCACTTTGCCAATGCGCCATGCATTGGTTTCAGCATTCACTGGAACAACAATGCCACCTCTCACAATAGTATTGGATGAACCACCATCATCCACAAACTCCACTAACATCACGTCATCGAGCAGGTCAGATAAATCATATCCTATGAAAACACTGTTGAAAGTGTTCTTTGAATGTGAACTCAAATCAATGTGACTCTTCTTTGTTGCTAATTGATCAATGGCTGGTCTGCTCATAATGACACTTATAATGGTAATGCTTGGAAATCAAGCATCTGTCTTGGGCTTTTTGATGTAATTGATTCTCTGTCGTTTATACCGTGGAAGAACATTGACGAGAAACTTGTATTGCTCTGCAGGTGTGAAGACCTGTCCAAAACGATTCAATGTTTCATTGACAATTCTGGCTGCAGAACCATCAAGCATGGAGAGCCATCTGTTAACCAGATATGGTGCATAAGTCTTCTCATCTTCAGCTTGACTGAGAAGGTCGGCCTTCTTGTCAAAAGCCACGCCATTAATAATATCGAATATGTTCAATGACTAATAATCTTTGTTGTGGCAATAAAGATATCGTCATTAATCTGGTAGAAAGAATTAATGACATCACTCATGAAGCTGTGCACATCAGGAACTGACAATTGTGTACTAAATGCAAATGCAGGGGCCTTCTTACCAGCTTGAATATTGATACCGGTATGACCTAATGCAGCATTATCCTTGACGTGCACTATACTCACACTGCACTTGCCCTTTTGTTGTGTAATACCACCTTGGGTGAATTCCTTGTGTACCATGAGATCATCACCATCCACTTCAATTGGAGCCTTGAGGTACTTGGAGCTGAGAATATTTGCAATATTGGTATTGAAAAGTCTTTGAAAACAAATGGCGCCAAAGGCTTCAGTGATCAAAGGAATTTCATACAGGAAGTGAATCATGTCTTCACTATAGATGAAGTCTTGGCTTAAAGCATCTTCTTGATCGATGAGACCCTCTGTCTCTACTTTGGCAGGAGCTCTGAAAGCAATTATGTTGCCAATGGGTAGGCATTTCTTACGAAAGTATTTGTAGGCAAAGCGATGATGCAAAAGGGTTCCGTCATAACAGGAGATATTTTCTAGAATCATATATAAAGCATTATACAGTGAAAAAACCAAGTATCAAGTAAAAAAAACCTTCGAGCAAAATTCCTTCTCTCTTATTATCCATGTTCATAAGGAACCGTCTTTATCAACCACAATCTATTATAATCAAATTTTTAAAAAAATCAACTATGTTTACCGCATTATTTTCAATTGAACCTTAGTTTTTTCTCATAAATAACCGATATGGCTGATAATGCTGATACAGGACGTGGGAATACAGTTGGTCGTTCTTTAATGAATTATGTTAACTCCAAGTTACCATACCAGAGCTATACTGTTATAGATACCCTCAATAAGCTTAATCCCAAATATAAAGTCTTCCAAGATACAGGAAGCAAGCGAACTGAAGCACTATCTCGTCAAAGTATTAGCTCTAATACAGATTTCAATAGCATTGATCCTGCTGGCATTGTGGGTTTGGACAACAATTTCACACAATACATGTATGCAAACATACAACATGATAAGATCACCCGCTTACGTGATTATAGAGTCATGGCGGCTTTCTCTGAAGTTGCAGATGCTATTGATGAAATTTGTGATGAAGCAATCAACAAAGATAAAAATGGCAAGGTAGTTTATCTTAGAACACCAGATGTTGATCTGGAGATTGACGATCAAGAGACTCTGGAAAAGGAATTTCAGAAATACATTAACTACTTTGATCTACAGAATAGAGGGTGGGATTACTTCAGAAGCCTCCTAACCGACGGTGAAGTGTATTTTGAACATATCGTCCACAAGCAATATGAAGAAGAGGGTATTCTTGGTGTAGTAACTATTCCAACAGAATTTATTGATCCTATTTTTGGCAATGTACAGAACATGATGGTTAAAGGCTTCTTATTACGTAAACCTGTATTTGATAAGACGAACCCATCGAAGATCCTGGACTATGAACTAGTACCCTTGGATAAAAACCAAGTTACATATATTAACTCTGGTATATGGAATGAAAACAAGACAATCAGATTGCCCTTTATTGAGAATGCTCGTCGTGCATACAGACAACTAAGCTTAATTGAAGATGCTATTGTTATATACAGATTGGCGCGAGCTCCAGAGAGATTGGTATTCAATGTGGATGTTGGTAACATGCCCCCGCCCAAAGCTGAAGCGTATCTTAAGAAATTAATGAACCAGTATTGGTCTTCAAAAACATATGACAATACTCAAGGTAGTAGCGCTGTAAAGAAATTTAACCCTCAAAGTATTCTTGATAATTTCTGGTTTGCAAAAAGAGCGGGTAGTGAAGGAACAAAGATCGATAGACTCGCTGGAGGTGAAAATCTCGGAAAACTAGAAGATCTAGAATATTTTTTGAAGAAGCTTTATAAGAGCTTAAAGGTTCCTGTATCGCGTCTCAATTCTGATGATGGATATAAGGATGATATGAACATTCTCCGCGAAGAATTAAAATTTGCAAAATTTATCGTGCGAATGCAGCAACAATTCTCTGAAGGGCTTAAGAACGGCTTTATTACTCATCTTAAGCTTCGACAGATCTGGAACAAGCTAGATCTAAAAGAAAATAACATTGATATTGAATTTAATGTGCCTGTCAATTTCTTTGAAATGCGTGAAGCGCAGAAGCAAGAGTTAAAGACAACATCATTTAACAACATCACACAATCTGATGCAGTCAGCAAAACGTATGCATTGAAGAAGTATATGGGTTGGAGTGATATTGAGGTGCTTGCTAATAGGGAATTCATGCGCAAGGATATAGGCTTCTTGTGGGAGTTGGAACAAATTAAATCAGGTGGTCCTAATTGGAGAGACAATATGCAAGCTGCTGCACCTGCTGCAGGTGGTGAATTAACTGCTGGTGGTGGAGGCGGCGGAGCACCTGCTGGAACGCCTCCAGCCTTTGGACCTGCACCTGCAGCAGGCGGTGAAGCACCTGCTCCAGCCCCGGGGCCTGAGGCCACACCAGGCGCTGCAGCACCATCACCTGAAGTGCCTCCTGCTACGCCAGCCGCTTAATAGCTTTGTAGGTCGAACCTAACATCTGTCTCTCGTATTTACGTGCATCTATCTCATCTGGATCATCCCAGTAGCGAGAGCTATTCAATGTCACATCACGATAAGTGTAGGTGAGTGCAAAAGGTTTGTTATGTATTCGAAATTGAATGAAATGACGAAGTTCATGCAATAAATTGCGCAACATTCTCTTAATCTTAAGATATCTTGGATCTGAGCTTTTTGATTGCACCGCAACATTAAGAGTGTTCGTGTAGTAATCATAATTACTGTCTATGGCTCTTGGCATAATATGAACACGCATTCTTTTAACTCTGGTGCTTCCCTCTCTTTTACAGAGCTTGTGAATAATTGTATCTAAGGATTTTGAGGATATTCCATTTCTATCCAGCCATCTTAATGATTGTCTACTAAAATTTATCTTCATTTAAGCCAAACAGTTGTTGGATCGAACACCGTAGTATTTAGGAAGTTCCATACTCGATACTCCGGTTTGGATTCAATATCTGCTGCTTTAATTAAATTGTGTAGAAGTGTTTCAAGATCTTCAATATGCCAAACATCATCTAGCAATCTCTTACTTGATGTTCTAGATTTGTGTGCAACATGGTCTGCATATGAATACGCAAAACCTGCAAATGGAGGTATCATACAGCCAAGACTAACAAGATTCCCCAGAATTCTAGAACAGACTTCTTTACCGCCCACAGAGTGCATGGTTACAATTGCGCATGCTGGTTTCCCGAGAAGATAATCCGACCCTTCAAGAATTGTCATTTTTTCAAAAAGCTGTTGCATCGGTGACCCCCAACTATCCCAATAAGTTCCAGTTGAAAATATCAAACAATCTGCTTTTTTAATATTGCGCTTAACGGCATTCCAGCAAAACGTAGGATATAATTGTATTATCTTTACCCTCACGTTATCATGTTGCTTGAGAATAGTCTTCTTAACCTTCTTGAGTAACATGGATGTATTACCGGTGCGGCCACCAATAGCACCATTAATAATTAGGACATTTTTCACTTATATGAGTATACATGATAAGTACAATCAAATCAAATTATTATTTTTCTCTGTCGACTGAAAAAAATATCTTGACTTAACACAACTATCAATTATTATAGATAAATGGAAACGTTCACAGTAGTAATAAAAAGCGTTCATAACGCTGATAGAACCCGTACCGTAAAAATTAAAGCGGAAGATACATGGCTCGCTCATAAGGAAGCCCTTTCCAAATATAATGAATTTCGTGAAAATATTGCCACCATCAAGGATAGCAAAGGTAATGAAGTCTTTAACCTGGAAAAAGGCTTTCTTTTTGAATCTTAATACCAGATACTAGCATCAGAGCAAATAAATAATCGACACATCATGCAACAATCTCTCGTTCGATGAATAGTATCTCCCTGATAGTTACAGATCAGTCAGGAAGCGGATCGTATCATGTGAAAATGGTTGTTGATGAAAAAGAATCTGGCATACTTTATTTGACACCTGAGCAGTTTGCTTTTATTTCTAAGTCACTCTGGAGGTCCTGCACCCAAGACGGTGTCACATTTAATGTCGAAAATCCTTTTGACTGTGAAGACTTAGAAGACGACGAGTAGCGAGAATAAATATTTGAGTGAAATACACTCAGTCAGTTGGGAAATTCTTCTGCGAAGAATTCAGCTCACACGTCTACGAAGATAGTAGACGGCACAGTATTCTTGTTAATATTGATCATGAGTGGTTCAGCCAGCTTGTAACTGGCATGGAAAAGAGAAGATACAAACTTGTACATGTGACAGAAATGCCAAAAACCATTACATGCGTTTTCACAAAGCCTTGACTTTTTATTTTTTTCCTTTATAATTACGTAATAATGCCCAAGGATAAAGTGCCTGTTTTTGATGGCCCGTCTCATACGTATACGGACCCAGATGATAATTTTAAATATACCAGTGTAACTAGGTTTCTGGATAGATTTAAACCTCATTTCGATGAACAGACAATGGCCAAGAGGATTGCACAGCGTGAAGGAATATCCGTGGAGTGTATTCTTGAAATGTGGGAAGAGAAAAGGGAGAAGAGCAAAGTGTTTGGCACCCGGGTGCATAAAATTCTTGAACTGTATCATACAACAGGAAAAAATTCCGATAAAGAATATGCAACCATACTAAACAAATTCAAAGAGCTTGATGTAAAGCTCGACAAGAAAAATACTTTCTTTGAGAAGCTCGTGTACAATCGCAAATTTGGTATTGCTGGTATGTCAGATGTTATCATGCATAATGCAGACAAGAAAACGTTCAATGTGTATGATTTCAAGACTAATAAAAAACTCCGATATCACTCTCCATTTAATGATCAGCTACTAGGACCAGTATCCAAATTTCCTTGTTCAGAATATTTTAGTTATTCCCTACAGCTTAGCATGTATGCATACCTGTACAAACTCATGTCTGGGTTGGAACCTTTGCGTTTAAAGATTTTTTGGTACTCTCGCGAAAAACCTGAAGATTATACCAATCTAAATGGTGAGTGGTTAACCATTGGTGTCCCATACTTGGAAGAAGATGTTATAAAGTGTTTGCAGCATGAGTAGAAGAAGCTGGGAACAGCACGCCTTAGCACTTGCAATAGAAGCCTCAAAAAGAAGTGAAGACCCCTACATCAAAGTAGGAGCATGTGCACTTGACTTCAGTAATCGTGTGCTGGGGGTTTCATATAATGGCTTGGCCAGCGGTAAAGTTGTCAATGCTAGCTTCTGGAACAACAGAGACAAAAGAAGACCTTACATGATTCATGCAGAGCAGAATTTACTAAGTTTGTTTGGCAGAGGTGAAGCTAGACTTATTGCATGCACTCTATTGCCATGTTCAGATTGTGCCCGTCTAATAGGATGTTGGGGTATTCCCATGGTTTGCTATCTTGATGATTATAAACGCGATTGTGGAGCCATAGATATCTTTAAATTCTACGGAATTCAGCTTAAAAAAATTAAAATGTAATACAGAATTATAGTAGACTGGCATAAATAACGTATATGGCCGTAGCTACAATTTCCGTAAATTTTGCCAGTCTTGCTGAAATTCAAGCTGGTACAAGCGCAGTACAAAGTATTAATCCATTTAATCTCAAAAATGCACTAACCAGTGGCACCAGTTTATATGGTTTGAATGTAAATGGCGCCACATTTAATAATAACGTTACAATCGCTGCCGGTAATCTTAGTGTTGCTGGCAATATCACTGCCATTGGTGCTGGATCCAGTTTCAATGGAATCACTTCTTCTGCAGGCTTAACTGTTACCGCGGGCGTTGCCACTCTACAAGCTGGTCTCACAGTGACCGCAGGCGCAGTCAATGTGCAGTCAACCACACCATCTTCAAGCTATACTACAGGTGCATTAATTGTTGCCGGTGGTGTAGGCATTGGTGGCGATGTTAATATTGGTAATAATGGTGACTTAATTGTTGGTGCCGGTGGTATCATTCAATCTGCAGATTACGGTATTCTAAAAAATATGGCTTCTTTTGCCGCACCACGTATTAATTCCGGTTCAGGTATTCCGCTTTTCAGAGCCACACACAATATGGAATTGACAACAGGCATATCTGGCTTAGGAAGCATAGTGCTCAACATTGCAACAACCGCCGGGACAGTCATACCTGCCGGTACACTTGTGACCATGACTGTTGCTACAGCACCAACAAATGTTTGCATTTCTTTTGGATTTAAGTACATCTAAGCATAAATTAATTATATGCTCGGTGGATTAATAGGAGAAGGTGAATTTAGGGTAAATTTTGGTTCCTCAGGCAACTGGTTGGGTTCTATTAATTTGAGGAATATCTTTAACGCTGCATTTCCTGGTATCACTGGGTCTGTTCGAGTTGTTTTTACCCAAGCTGGTAATGTTGGTGCCACAAATCGCTCTTTTGCATTGCGCACAGGTACTTGGGATGCAGGATCAGAAATTGTGTTAAATGTGCCATCCACAGCAGGTCAAACTGAAGCTGCTACCAACGGTCTTATTTTGGGTGCAGGGCAAGATGCAAATAGGAATGCGGGCAGCCCAGCCATAATATTAGATTATAATTTAACTCTTGTAAACAATGGAATCATTGGTGGTGGTGGTGCGACTGGAATAGATCGTGGTGGTCCACGTGGCAATGGTGGTGGTGGTGCAGGTTACCCACCAGGTGGTTCTTCAGAAGGATCAGAACCAGGTTCATTATTTAGAGGAGGCACGGGATCTGGTGGTTCTGGCGCTGGTGGTGGATTGGGCAAGGGATCCACTTCCGCCCGCGGAAGTGGGGGTAACTATCCAAATAGCACATATTATCCTGCTTTAGTAACCCAGGGATGGACATACAATTTTGATCCTGCATCCACAAATCCTTGGTTCGCTGGTGCTTATAATCTTGGGCAAACTTGCAATCCAATTGCAAACCCAGCTGATCGTTTTGGCCAGGTTAACGTGTTCAGTATCCCGCCTGGCTTCACGCCCATCCCCTAGGGTATGCAGAATTTTTAATTTAAATTTATTTTAAAATTAGCGCAGTTGTTTGCTGTCTATTGATTACCCCGCGCAGGTACGTGTTGAATGCAAGTGAGATGCGTGTTATCGATGATTGATTTGCTTCTACATTATGCAATGTGCGTGATGGAAACAAGTATAACTCATATTTTTTTGGGGTAAATTTCCATGCATTTGAATTAAGAATATTATGCCCAGTTTTTTCATATTCCAGAGGTGTGTACTCAGGAGATGCACAGGTAAAATCACCTGTGCGCTCATTCACCTGGTAATAGAAAGTGCCACTAACAAAAGAATTTGGATGAGTATGTGCATGGTGATAATCACCAGGTTTGTTTATATTTAGCCAAGATTGGGTTACATATATCTCTGCATCTCTCGAAGCCATGAGAATATCGTGAAAATATATATTCAAATGCTTTGTTATTGTTTTGGCAAGCACACTGTTCTTATGTTTATCTAAAAAGTATTGTTCTGCTGTGTGTGCATTACCAGTATTAGTTACCAGCTTATCTTTCTCACGAGTGAGTGTACCTTCAATTATATCAGTTAACTCTGACATATTCAACTCATTCTCTATTACTGTTTGATAGACCGGGTAAGCAAACAAAGGTGTCAAGATTGTACTCATATCATGTATGATAACAAATATTCCTCAGAAGGCAAGAAATTACTTTAAATTCAAGCTTATAAGCTAAATAGTACAGTATGCATCACTTGCCTTACAGTAGAGGATTTTGGCCTATTACCGAAGAAAAATCGTATACACGTATTGACTGGAACGGATTAAATACCGCCATAGGTGAGGCAATATTACAAACATCCTATCCAGAGAAGTACGCTCAAATGGTATTGCCTATAGAAAAGCGGCCTCTTTTTATTGAATGGGCGCAAAAATATAGCGGCAAGGTTACTAAATGTACACCACCCGAGCCAATCTCTATACAGCTGGAATGCTATTGCTCTGAAGACGGTAAAGATATTCAATATTTCAATAAACAAAAATCCCCACACGGTTTCATGCCTGTGGTTCAGAAAGAAAATGCAGGGACACCACATGCACTAATACGTCACCCTGTAGATAGATTTCTATCTTTTATCAACACGTACACACCAGCACTACACAGATATACAGAAGGATTTGACATAGGATACCAGTTAGATCAAATATTTTTTATTTTAAAAAGCATTGCTCCAGGTGAGGAATACATGTATAACGCTAAACAATTTCTATCTCAAGACCAATTTATCGGTGGCGATAAATCAGGAGTCAAGTTTTATAAGTATCCCGAACATGTGTCAGAATTAATAACAGATTTAAGTTTAAAAGTACAACCCAAAAAAGCGCCCTCAACATTAATACAATCTTTTGAACTCAAGCCTGCCCATAAGGAAATTATACTAGAAAAATATAAGATAGATCTTGATTTGTACAATAGTATAGAATACCCAGGCATCATACTAACAACATGACGCTCTTCCAGGGAAAGAAATTCTGAATTTAATCACATGTGTGTGCAGAGTAGCTCTTCTCGAGAAGTGACTAGAATATAGACCCTGGAAGGTACAGGGGGATAGCACCTCAGGCTACTTTAGCATAGGCTCTGTACTAACGACGTCCACCCTGCTGACAATCTTATCCCCTGTTAGGATAACTATCGGTGCCAGTGCCATCTTGCTATCTATAAGAATCTTTTCGATTTGATTCTTTACATTTGCAACTTTCTCTGTAATTGTGACAGTTTGTTTATACGGGTTAGTTTTTGTTTTTTTTGCCATAAATATATTATAGACTTTACGTATTAAAAATCCATCTTGATTATTACAAATAAATGGTATAATACTGAATATGAAGCAATTTAATTTGACGTTTTTGTCATCTTTCTGGAGGCATAATGTCTTTTTTAGAAAATAAGTATTGCGTAGTTAAAGAGGCTCTCTCGGAAGAAACTTGTACTATAGCAACAAAGTATGCTTTACTCAAAAAGCAAGTAGAGTTCGCCCCAGAAAATATTGAAAATAGAGAGAAGACACACGCAGTTTATAGCGATAGTCTCATGGAAAGTATTCTATGGGCTCTTCATCCTAAAATAGAAGCAGCAACAAATTTAACCCTGTTTCCTACATATTCTTTCTATCGAGTCTATAACCCCGGTGATAGTTTGGAAATACACACAGATAGACAGGCATGTGAAATCAGTGCAACATTGTGTGTTGGGGCAAAATATATTACACAGACACCTGATTACAATTGGAGCATGTACGTAAAATCACCTGCAGGTCGGATCGAGAGACCGAGATGTGAACCAGGTGACATGGTTGTATACAGGGGCATAGAAATAGAGCACTGGAGAGAGCCATTTGACGCTGAAGAAGGATCATACCAGGTGCAAGTATTCTTGCATTATGTTGATGCAAACGGTGGTCTTAAGCATCTTAAATATGATCGCAGACCTGGCCTAGGGTTGCCTATTACAAGCAGAACTAACCTACAGTAGGTTTATCATTCAAACTTATAACATCAATTCTACTGACTACTTTATCACCAGAGATAGTTACAATGGGTGCAAGTGCCATTCGATTCTCTATTCTATCCTTGATCTCACGAACCTTCTCCACTGCTGATGGTGATGTTGCATAGGGTGGCGGCGCCTTAGTTTTTTTACATCTTGTTGCCATATTAAATTATTATATTATAATTGTATTAAAAAGCAATACATGAAAGACAAGCTACCACTTTACATTTGTTCAAGCAGATATGACATATCGACAAAAAAAGATGTGATCGATCATATCGTTAACCAATATAAAACCATTGATTTTGAGAATAAGGAAAGCAACTTTCCGCTAGTAGACACTTCAGATCACGATTTGCTGCATCTATATGAGCATTTTGTTGATCAAGCACAACAATTGTTTGGCCCATTTAATGTGCTACCAGAAAACTCTACACAATGTTGGGGAGTGGTTACAGATAATACAAGCACCGATTCTAGATCTATACATAGCCATAAAAAGACCTCAACAATTAATAGCGTTTATTATGCAAACATCCCAACAACATCATCTTATGAAGATGGTTCTATTAGTTTTTACTGGCCAGATGCTGATACGAACAACCCACATGAGGTTTTTTGCTACAAACCTAGAAACAATGATCTTATTATAATGCCCAATTACTTGAAGCATGATAGAAACTACTGTAGTTCTCGCGAATATAGAATAGCTATTAACATGGAAATAAAATGTGATAAGAGTTGGTCAGAAAATATATTCAAATAACATGCTTCCTAACCCGAAGATAACCTATGGTAGTTATGACTGGACGCGAAAAGGGTACAGTGATGGCATAGGTCCTCTCATTCGCCATGGATTTATGGGAGCAATACACGATGAAGATATATACGGTAAGTGGTTCTGTGATATCACCCAAGCCACACACGGAGATATCGGACACACAGCATCCAGCGTACGATTCAGATATTTACCGTACTATAAGAATGGTACCATAGTATGGACAGACAAAGATGATGCTGTAGAGACAAATATAACTAACGTTTCTGCATTTATAAATGTTCGAGGATGGCCCCTGGGGGGTAGACTCTGTGAAGAAGTTGTGGTTGTCGATAGATTAATTCTTGAAAAATACGGAGTGCAACCCAAATATAGTCACGGGGATGTTCCGAATATTCCGAAAAGGGCCTAGATTTACGCTGTAGTTAGTTTAATATTAGATTATGGGTGAGTTTAATTTAATCTTTTCTCCTTTCTACTGGAAAGCGCATGTGGAGGAAACGCCTCAAATTATCGACAAGTGCTTAGGTAAAATAGAAAAAAATGTCGATCGAGCCCCTGTGTCGATTCCACCTGGCTGGGAATGTATTGTGCATAGTAGTTATCAAAGCAACGACCCCAGCATGAAGCTTGATAATAAATACCTGCACTCTGTATATTCAAAATATGTAATTAACTTCTTCAATGAATATCGCCTCAAGCAAGGTCAATACAATATACATGATCCCTGGTATAACGTTTTTTCAAAGAGCCAGTTTCAAGAATTTCATACACACCTACCTTGTGACTTCTCTGTAGTACATTATGCGAGTTTTGATGAAACACAGCATCTTGCAACAACCTTTATACACCCCAACCCAGTCATAAGTCAAGCCACAAAAGCATTTCGACCAAAATTAATGGAAAAGCTTACCAATAGTTTACCTGCACACTCGTGTTATATGAGTTTCTTCACACCACAGAACATCAAGCAAGGAGATCTTATTATTTTTCCAGCATTTCTAAATCATTTCGTAAAACCTAATGCTTCAGAAAAGCGCCGCATTACAATTACCTTTAATATTGAGATGATGTAGAATAAATAATAGGTGAAGTTCGGCTGGCAACCACCTATTGATCAATGGATTCCTGAGAGTTATGCAGGAAATACTGAGCGCATGCAGCAGCCATATGATTATGCCCCACCTATTAGCGATTATGTAGGCACAACAAGCTATGCACCTGGTGAAGGTGAAGAAATGAAGATGAATATTACTGGTTTCGGACACATGACTGCAAAGCAAGCGAAAGAGAAAATTCTGGATATCCTAAAAGACATAACCATTGCTGCAGAAAGCGACAATATATCCAGTATTGAACAATTAGAACACAAACTTTTCTCCTCACCCGAACTTAATAATCTTGTCAAAGAATATGTTAAGAATATTAAATTGTTAAGAGCCAAAGCTTCAAATTGATTTACCGCTCGAGCGGTATACAATATTTGATATGACGGGGAAAGCAAAGCAAAAAATTACCGCGGATTACGTCCTCGATATCTATTTGGAAAGCAAGAAGAAAAAAGATAAAGAGGCCACGATTCTTTTGAACGCGGCAAAAGAATTAAGTAAGCATCTTAATGAATGGCTTGTTGTACCTGAGGAAATTGCTAAATTAAAAAAGAAATCTTGATATAAAGCAAAAAGCATTTATATTAAGAACAATGGTAATTGACAAAATTCACTTTGATTGGAATACAGTTAAAAATCTTATTTCCGATATTCATGAAAAGACTTCCTCCAACGATAAAGGCAATATCGGCATCATTGGCATAAGCCGAGGCGGCCTGGTGCCCGCAGTTCTCTTGTCACACTATAAAGAAAACTCACACTTCTTCACCGTTGGTGTGAAAAGCTATTCTGGTCAAAATCGAGGCAAAGAATCTATCTACCAAGTACCTTCAATAGACGTGCTCACAGATTTAGACACAATTTATCTTGTGGATGATATATGTGATACAGGCATGACGTTTAAACATTTAATTAATAAAACTTTTAATGGTTTAAAGGTATACACCATCTCTTTAACCTACAGATCGAACAGTTTATATCAACCCGATTTCTATGGCAAAGAAATTGTTGACGACTCATGGGTTGTTTTTCCATGGGAAAAGGAATAAATATATATGAGCAACCCGTCAAAAACAAGCTCACCTTTTAATAGCTAAACTAGCTATCTTTTCTTCTCTTTTATGAAAACAACCAAAAAAATACATAAGCTAATCGGATTGATCGTGGTGCTTGCAGCGTCTACTGCACCTGTATGCTACAACGATCACATCTTTAAGAGAGAGAAAAGCATTAAAGATCTAAAAGCTGATCTTACAACCACGCACCCCACGGAAGAAAGAAAAATAGCTAAAAATATTGCTATTAAAAATAATGGAATCAATTACAATGAGACGTTCATACCTAAAACTAATAATGGTGGGTTTCGTGTTCTAACTGTCAGACTCACGGTATATTGGGCCAAAGGTGGAGATACAGATGCAGATAGCAGGAGATTGCGGAGTTCTACTGGATACACCCTCAAACAGGGGGATTCTATTGCTGTAGACCCAAGAATTATACCCTACCAAAAAGAGGTAATCATACCTAACATTGGTCTTGTAAAAGCTGTCGATACTGGTACTGCAGTGCGTGAAAAGAAAGCTTCCAATGGTAAACTACCTGTTATTGATGTCTTTTTCACACACAAAAAAGATGCTATAGCATTTGCTAATGCATATCCGAAAATAGTTAAAGTAGCCGTTTTAAACTAAATACTAGATGAGGTTCAATAGCCTTGTTGAGAGTATTCTTGAAGCTGTAACTCTACCGCCACCACCCCCTGCCTATGTGCAACAGGTAGATATTTCTGAACGGGATAAAGATATTTTAGCTACTCTCCTTGTAAAGGAAGCAGGTGGTGAAGCAGATTATATTGCCGGCATGGCTGCAGTCATGAATGTAATTGCAAATAGAGCAAAAAACAATCCAAAAATGTTTGTTAAAGAGGCCATTCGAAAATATCAATTCAGCGCTTTCAACAATATTAAAACACCCCAACAGATGGAACAGCTAATAGCTGCAACCAAGCAACACAAAGCTTACAATGCAGCGAAATCCATAGTTCAAAGTGCTGTTCGAGGCAAGCTTACTGATATTACAGGCAAAGCGACTCATTATTATGCAGCATCTGGACCCGGTAAAATAAAGCCACCAAAGTGGGCTACACCAACCAAGACTACAAACAAAATTGGTCATCACCAGTACTATACTGGTATTAAATAGTTTTCTTCTTTTTTTTCTTTTTAGATAACTTGAGCAAAACCATCTCTTGTCGACCTGGTGCTATGCCAGGTAGCCCCGCACCCTTGAACCCAGCTGGTAGTGCACCTTGTGGAGACATGTCCTTACCTATGAAGGTATTGGGGCCTTTTACCCTGGGAAAAATGTTGAAATCTTCTAAAAGCTTCGATACCAAACCATCGAAATTAAAATTCATAGCGCTTTTTAATTAATTCTTTATCATGCTCTTCAGAATAATACGCAAATGCTTTGCTATTTTTATAGGATTCCATCTGTAGGTTGGCTTTCTCGCGCATGGGTCTCAAGATGTCAACCATTTGATTAAACTCTGGTGTTTTCTCAATATTAGATTTTTCAAGCATATCAATAATAATATTGAGTTGTTTGTGGTAAGGGTAATATTCTAGAATGTCCGCAGAAGCATAGAAGCGAATATCTTTTTCGCTAATGTATGGTTTTTCATCAGTACTAATAACTTGACCTGTTTTGTAATCACCAAAATAATATTCATTAGCACCCATTTCAACAACCTTGGTAACAAACTTATCTTTACTAATAGTGGCTAAATGAAGATTGGGATCAATCCTTCCAATTAATGTGCCATTCGTCTTATTAAAGAGAAGTACGTATTTTTGCTTAGTGCTCATATGTTATTTATATCAGCGTAATCCCCATGCCATGACTAGACTATATTTAGGTTTCTCATCTTGTCCAATTTGTGTTACTTCATGCATAATATCTATGGGCATTACAGCTAGCGCTCCTGGTTTTTCTTCAATAAGCCACTCTGTACCATCTTCCTCGTAAACCTTTAAATGTGGTTTATCACAAGTTAGAAAAATTAAGTGAAACTTCCAATACGACCCTGCTGAATCTCTATGCTTGGGCAGATAGGCACCGGGTAGATATTTGTTTATTGTGAAACTACTCGGCAGAAGCGTCATCTCTTTCTTAGGTATGGTCTTGAAAATGGCTTCTTTGAGCTGTTTACTCATCTTAAAATCAAATAAACTGTGCATGTTGCTCTCACCGTGTATGTTCTTGAATTCATACTCTTCACCTGATTTTCGCGACACAAAGCTACTATCTTCTTTATAGATAAGATCTAAAATCTCATCTACATTTGTAATGTAATTGTCTCTTAATGCTACGGGGCACATATTTTATCCAGAGACGTATTCCCATGACGTGCGTGATGCGTTAATTTGATATATTAAATCATTATTTCTTGTGGGATTGGCCATTCCCTCAGCGGTAACAAGTCGCGTTATGGTTCTGCTAATTTGTCTAACACTTGTATAGACTGCTGGCTGATAATTTTGAATAGTAGCAGCAATATGGGCTCTTAGACCAGCGGGAAAGTTACCTGGTGGTGCTAGCTCGTTAAGAAGAGCAGGCACAGAGCCAGAGCCAGAACCTGTGACATTCAGACCTCTTACATCTAATGAAAAATATAAATCTTGATACTGTAAGATTGATGATATTGGAATATCTTGAGGTACCCCTGCAGTTGTGAGTCTGCCTTTGAGAGTTGCCCCAGGCATATTAGCTAGTTTTGCGTTCGTAATACCGCTGTCTTTTACATTAAGAACACCACCAGTCTTTTCGATTGTTGTATCGTCAACAGGCACAACTTGATCAAGAGCTATATCTTGAGGTGTACCAGCAATTGAGAGCACCCCTTTGACAGTATTTGGTGGCATGACTGCAAGTTTAGCATTAGTAACACCGGCTGGTGTAATTTGTAATGAACCTGTGGCAGTGAAACTTAATTCTGCTTGTGGGTCGATCACCCGAACAGTCTGACTGCTATTAATTCTCTCCAAACCTCTTCCTATAGCTGTGGATGTCAAATATGTACAATCTAGAGATTCGCGCTTGACTGCAAGCGATATGCCTGTCCTTTCAATTGTTACATTATCACCTTGAATATTGATTCCAATGGGTCGATAATTACCTACTAGAGAATAATCTGCAGCTGTGAGTGCATACAAAATGTTAGAAGTATTGTCAAAAACTATATCATTTACTGCAGGTGCATTGGTTGCTGGTACATTGGACGCGATTGCACCAAACCCTATAAACCCTAGAAATTTCGTCCCAATCGGGACACCACCATAAGTTGTGCCATCACCAATATAGAGTCTCTTAGAATCCACTGCAAACCCTGGTTCGCTCTGCAATAACAGAACACTGGATCTCTCTGCTTCGGTACCTCTTCTAATTATGATTCGCGTAATAGGTTCTGGTGTGGGCATATTGTTATATATTTATTGAATTTGATTTATTTAGATGTGTATTTATAATAGCAATAATATATGAAAGGTTTTAACGTATCTTGTATTGTTACAGGTGAAGAGAAGTATATAGGTGGGGCTAGTCTGCAGAATAGATTAAAGAAATTTGGCACACAAGAGGTATTTGAGAAATACTATGTTTCACGGCCTGCAGCCAAATTACTTAAATCAGGATTATCTGTTGATGAAGTTCGTCAGAAACTAGGGAGCAATTTTACAAAAAGTGTTGATTATGAAGTTCTCTTCAAGCTAAAATTACTTAAAAAGAAGAAATCCCGCGGTAAGATCCTTTCCAAGGAAGAGCGTATTAAAGCAGAGGCTGAGAGTCAAGCCAATCAACATCGCTATGAATCACATGTTGAATTAATCAAATCAGATAAAAAAGCGTATGTTGAGTGGGCCACAGGTGGTCCAAACAAATGCCAAGTACCTTATGGTGGAACATGCATTCGACCTGACATATACTATAATAACGAATACAATAAAGCAGGTAGATGCAGCACTTGCCCCTATAGTGAGCATTGTCTTTGCACAAGCAAAGAGGTGGTATGAAGACACGCAAGTTAAAATGTATCATTACAGGGCGCATATTGACAGCAACCGCTGATTACTACAGCAAAAAGCTCGAAAAGGCTGGCTCCGAGGAAGAGTTACACAGAACATATATCTGCAAAGAAGCTAAGGACCTACTTGTGAAGGGGTTTAATATTGAACAAATACAGAAAGAACTGGGTATCGAAGGTACTTTGGCGGCTGTGCCAGCCGATGTTATTGACAAAATTACACTGAATGAGTATGGATTAAAGAGAAATACAATGTTTACTGAATTAACATCTTTTACGCATCAAGAAACGGATCCAGAGGTACGCGCTTTCATAAATAACCTGTGATACCAGTACAGAAGAATTTCACAGTAACTAGCACTAATAACTCTCTCCGGTGTATTGACGCTAATACCGGGACCCAATACAATGAGTATCGCTTCACCGGTATGCTTGTCTCTGGTCCTATTGTCACAGGAGATCGCGCAACAATTGTTGTGCGTCGCGGCAACACAAATTTTGGTATAGTACTCAAGCTACCCTCTTTCGTTCTCACATCAACTTTCCGTGGTTAAACTACTTGCATTACATGATTTACATCTTATCATGTGTGCATGGAAACGTTAATTGATCACCAGCTTGTCGAACAAGCACCTACAAAGAGCTACAATCTTCTTGGTGAAGATTTTGAAAGTGGGTATTTTGCAGGTTATATAATTAAAAATCATTATGACGAACAACGTTTTTCTATAAACAAAAAATATAATCCCGAGAGATTTTGTTTCAACACCAACAACAGCACATATAACTTATATGGGGTGCTTAAGCAATCAGAAATTACCGATTTGTTTATCAATCAACTAACAGTGACACCTCCAGAGAATATTGGTGAGTACTGTTCCGCTCTTACTCTCAACGGCATGTCCTGTTATACTTGCTTTCTACATTTCAGCTCCGGTGTATATCCTATTGATACAAACTATATGAAGAGGATTTTTCCAAGCTTAGAAATAGAAGATTTTAATACGAAAAAAAATATTCCATCCTTCCAGCGGATTGGTCATATTTATCTTTTTGCCCTCGTAAATCATACTTATTCTTCTTAAAAAGAAATATTTTTTTTAAAAAGAATAAACCAGGATTTATTATTCATAAATATAAAATAATTTTCACAAATTTAGTTTAATGAGCACGCAAATTTTAGTTAAAAAAAGAGGGGGTGATTTAGAGAAGTTTAATATAGATAAGATCCATAAAGTTATCTCCTGGGCAATCGAAGGCTTTGACGGGGTAAGTTTGTCTGATATTGAAATCAACGCCAAGCTAAACATGGTTGAGAATATTACAACCAGAGAGATTCATCAGAGTATTATTGAAGCGGCAGCCAATTTAATTTCAATAGAGAATCCAAACTATCAACATGTGGCAGGTCGACTGCTAAACTATCAATTACGCAAAGATGTGTGGGGTGGTAAACACCCACCACGCTTAGTTGACATGGTTAAGAATGGAATTCAAAAAAAGATTTATGACCCTACTCTCTTAGAACAATACTCTGACGATGAACTCAATAAACTTGGTGAATTCATCGACCATGAGAGAGATTTTTTATTTACATACGCAGGCATAAAGCAGCTTTGTGACAAATACCTAATTAAAAATCGTATTAGTGGCATCATTTATGAGACACCACAGTTTGCTTATATCTTGATCGCTGCTTATGCTTTTGCTAACTACTCCAAGGACATCAGATTGAATTATGTGAGACGCTTTTATGATGCTATTTCCAAGCACAAGATTAATCTGCCCACGCCCATCATGGCTGGTGTGCGCACACTCTCACGTGGCTATGCAAGCTGCTGCTTAATTGGTGTTGATGATACCAAGGAGTCTATTACAGCTTCTGGCACTGCAGTTTCACTTGCCACCGCCAGTCGTTGCGGTATTGGAATTGATGTATCCAGAATACGCGCAATTGGAGCTGCAGTAAACGGTGGATCAGTTGTACACACAGGTGTTATTCCGTTCCTAAAAATATATGAAGCCTCAGTAAAAGCATGGCAGCAGAATTCAATCCGTGGTGGATCGGCCACAGTCAATGTTCAGTGGTGGCATTATGAGATAGAGGATATTGTTGTTCTTAAGAACAACGCAGGGACCGATGATAATAGAGTGAGAAAACTTGATTATACCGTGGGTATGTCAAAGCTATTCTATGACAGAGTAATAAAAAATGAGAACATTACATTATTCTCGCCCCATGAGGTTCCACAGTTATGGGAAGCTTGGGGCACTTCAAGATTTGACAAAATGTATGAAGAGTGTGAGAGTGACAGAAAGATTAAATTTAAGAAGAAAGTGTCGGCAAGAAAGTTATTCTCTCTCATTGTAAAGGAGCGTGTTGAAACAGGTCGAATCTACATTCTTAATGTGGATAGTGCCAATGAACATGGCGCCTGGCTTGACCAGGTTACAATGTCAAATCTCTGCACAGAAATTATACACCCCTACATACCATTAAAAGATTTCCACGATCCAGAAGCTGAGATTGGTATGTGCATTCTCTCTGCTGTTAACATGCTGGAGGTGAAAAATTGGTCTGATCTTGAAAAGGTATGCGACCTTATCGTTAGATTTTTAGATGAAATTGTAGACATTCAAGACTACTTCAACAAAGCAGCAGAAAATTTTGCTAAAAAACGCAGAAGTTTGGGTATTGGAATTACTAATCTCGCTGCATTTTTAGCTAAGAACGAATTGAGTTATTCTTCCCCCAAGACACTACCGGTTGTTGATGAATGGATGGAACACTTTCAATACTATCTCATCAAATCAAGCGTTCAATTAGCCAAAGAAAAAGGAAAGTGTGAGAAATTTAACAGAACAAAATATTCCAAAGGAATACTTCCAATTGATACATACAAAAAGAAAGTTAATGAACTTGTGAAGCGTAAGCTGTCGCTGGATTGGGAAGCGCTACGCGAGGAAATCAAGGAACACGGCATGAGACACAGCACAATGTCTGCAATTATGCCTTGTGAATCAAGCTCTGTGATACAAAACTCTACAAACGGTGTTGAGCCAATCAGATCTCTGATAACCTATAAAATGTCCAAGATGGGCAAGCTGCCAGTTCTTGTGCCCGGTATTGGCAAGTATCATGAAAATTATGAACTCGCCTTTAGTCTTGCTGATAATACAGGGTTAATCAATATTAATGCGGTACTACAGAAATATATCGACATGGCAATTTCAACAAACATATATTACAATTACAATCATTACCCCAACCATGTTCTACCTGATGCCAAAGTAATGAAAGAACTCATGTATGCTTACAGCACAGGTTTAATTAGCTTGTATTACAACAATACAGATGATGGTGATAAAGAACAGTCCATGAAAGAAGATTCATGTAGCGGTGGAGCCTGCAAACTGTAGCGTTATAATAAATAATACACATGAAGTCTGTCTTAAATTTAAAGAACATCGACCACACCAAACAACCGTTGTTCTTTGGTGAAGATCTAAATTTACAGCGATACGATAAATTTAAATACCCTGTATTTTTCGAGCTATTCAAAAAACAAGAAGAGTTCTTTTGGTGGCCTCATGAGATATCTCTGCAAAAAGACAGGCACGATTATCGCGAACTTAAAGGTGAAGAACGCTTTGTGTTTGATAATAATTTAAAATTTCAAACCTTAGGAGACAGCATGCTATCCCGTTCAATTCATTCTCTCAAGGATTATGTATCTAATCCAGAACTGGAGATATGCATGAACACATGGCAACGGTTTGAAGGTATTCATAGCTACAGCTATTCCTATCTCCTCAATAACGTGCATCCCCATGCTTCAGCATTTTTTGATAGCATCATGGAAGATGAAGAAATTGTCGGTAGGGCCAAGCTCATTCGCAATAACTTTGATAAAATTCTTGGAGACGATTCCAAGAAAGATATTAAAGAGAAGATTTTAGATTGTGTTCTAGCTGTTAATGTAATGGAGGGCTTAGTTTTTTACGTTAGCTTTGCATGTTCTTATTATTTTGGATACCGAGGAAAAATGGAAGGCAATGCAAAAATTATTAAATTTATTCAACGCGATGAATCTCAGCACTATGCAATTACACAAAACCTCTTGAAGATCATGAGAGATGAGGACAGTGAAGGCTTTACACAAGTAGTGAAACGGAACGAAGATAAGATATATGCATACTACAAACAAGCTGCCGAGAATGAAATTGAATGGGCACAGTATTTGTTTAGCAAAGGATCTCTTTTAGGATTAAATGCTGAGGTGCTTGGTGGCTATACGAAGTGGTTGTGTGACAATAGACTGCGCTCCTTGGGTTATAAGAAGATCTTCAATCAAAAAGACAATCCTATTGCTGGTTGGTTGGATAGTTACTTGGATAGTAGCAAGGTACAGGTTGCACCACAGGAAGCTGAAATAGGTGCATACAAGATAGCCGCCAGAGACACGACAATCTCAGAAGAATCATTTGCTGACATCAAATTGTAATAAATATACTATTACAATGATACCCGTACTCGACACAAAGAGGTTGGCGGCCAACCATTTATACCCTACTCTATTTGGATTTTCAACCAAAAATAAGGTACCAGCTCAACTTTTAAACTACATTTATGGTGTTGTGATGGTTGTGGCCATGGCTTTTGCATATCACGCTCTTGGATTAATTCTTTCGGACTGGAATAAGCTCTTTGTTTTTCTTGCCAGCTTATCTGTTGTGGGTCTCCCGTATTGTATTAAGATAGTATTGTTCGGTAATGAAAGGTTTGAAGCAAAGCATGCATATCTTTGTCTAGCCATCAGTATTCTCCCGGCTATCTTTGACTTTGTTGGATTTTATAGCGAGACAAGCATCAAGCAAACGCTAACACAAACAAAATTTCAGATTGTAGAGAAGATAAGTTACTTTAACACTGAAGCCAGAGAGAAGCTTGAGACAGAGAAAATAGATATTATTAAGAAACGTAATAATGAAGTATCGAAATTAAGAGCTGATACCGCTCAAAGAACCTCTAATCTTGAAAATGCATTAACTGATGCCAAGCAGGTTTATATTGATGAGACTGAAGGCGTGCGTAGTCAGAGTACTTCAGGCAAACCTGGTACAGGTCCACGTGCTAAAGAATACCAAGCCGAAATACGTAAAACTCAAGCCAAAAATGACTTGGAGGCCAGAAAAATTAATCAAGAACAACAGATCGAAGAAGAGAGAATAAACAATCAATACCAGCAATTGATCAATCAATGTGATGCTGGGTTAAAGGAAATTGATACTCTTGTTTCAAGCGATGCAAAAGCAAAAGGTCTGCTATTTCAAGTAAACAACGCACAAAACTTCTTCGAATTATCGAAGATTATAATTATTGTCAATAACAGCATTTCAACTATCAGCTCAAAGATGAGCTTAGAGCCAAAATTTGTATCGTACACAACAGATGATGTTATACAGCTTTCTTTTAGCGCTTTATTGAGAGGAGAAATTACTGCGCTCATTTGCTGTCTTCTAGCATTCTTACTTGAGATGGTTGATATTATCATTGTCTATATGATTAGAGGCACAAAGAAACAGGATGATGATGAAGATAACAAGAAAGAAAAAGAAAAAGACAAAATTTTCTTTAAAAAATACGATACAAACATTATGCCTGAAAAGAATCAGGAAATGATAGACAGTTTCTTCCACCCATATAAAAATTACACAAAAAATTAACCCCTAGAGAACTAAGTAAGTAAGAAGGGGTATTCAAATAGGGGTGGGAGGTGGGCTCGAAAGTGTTTTCGAGACTATTTGAATAAATATTACTATGGTCAGCGCAGAAGTGCCATCGCTCTCTAGTACCAATCTCTACAGGTATTTCACGGCCATGAGAGAAGAGATTCTAAAACACAAGTGGTATGAGAGTGAAAGAGCTGGCAGGGATGTAGGTTTTGAATATGCGCTAGTTAGCTGGACGATGAAGTTTCGCAGTAATTGGCAGGCTAAAATCAAGGCCCCTTCTTAGCATTATTTTGTGACGTTGCCACATTGCGCTCTACCCCGTTAGTGCCAGCAGCAGCATCCCGTACATCAGAATTGCTTGCAACCAGGGTTAGTGGCAGATTGCGGAAATGATGACTATGTGGGTAAGTAAACAAGCAATTGGGTGAAGGTCGACCGTTTCCACTTGGTGTGCGCGCATATACACGGGTCCAATTGCCACAAGAATCACTCACAAAGTCTCCTGGGCATGCGCTCACATATCCTATTACAGGATATTGTGAGAGTGAGAATAATTCATCATTAGTTTGACCATAAATTTTGGTGTCTTCGGTTTCCTGAATTTCAACTGGTGCAGTAATATGATTGATTGTGAGCTCACCTTCTATATGAGCCCCACCACCAACAATTAGATTTCTACTGACACCCAGGCTACTATCCACCAGCACTTGCTTCATTTGTCTCTGCTTGAACACCATTATATCTGCTGTTACAGTTAAGCGCTTGCCACCATCTATATTGGTTTCACTGCTGCTTGCTAAATTAACTTGTTCACCACTCATATTAACAACTGTGCCGCCAATTTGTACAGGCCCAAAGGACTTCATGCTTATGCCACCAGCTCCAACTTGCACAGTATATCTGTTGCATACATTCAGAGTATAGTTACCACCAGGTAAATCATCCACGTGAACATATTCAATAAGAGGACTTGCCTCTTGATTCTCAAACACCCCGCGTGTACCGATTGATACAGCTGAATTGTAAATTTTTCCTTGACTGTCAACACGAATACTACCGAAATCATTCATTATTGTTCCAATAGTCTCAATCTTGTGCTTGGTGATATCTACAATTTCATGTCCACCAAGACCTAGATCTGCCTCTGCTTTAGCTATACTAGATATTTTTGAATTAAGCAATGCTTGTAATTGCTGCTTTGCAGGATCAGGTGACCATTCACCGCCCATGCTACTAACACTCTTGCCTGTACCACCGCAACTTGGACACTTCCCTGTGGGTGGAAATGCTAGATCTTGAGGTTTACCAGGTTGCTGAAATCCAATTGCGTCAACGGTATCATACAGACGCACACCGTCTCGAGCTTGATAACCACCACCACCTGCGGTAATATTTGGAATACCAACAGCTGCAAACGGATTATTTTCAAGTGTACTATATTTTCTACCCTGTTGACACACCGGGCATTTGCCGTAGCTACCCGATTGCTTTTGTTCTACACTATTAAATAACTCTTTATTCTTTACTCGCTGTGTTTCGAACCGCTGCTTAACATCGGCCACTCCTTGCATGATATCTTTCCATTTTTGAACAGCACCAGAATCAAGGCTACCAATTTTGCGATATACATCCCCACGAATTGTTACATCCTTATCACCATCCACATAGAAGTTATCTGAACCTCTTACTGTTTCAAACTTATCTCCCTGTACCAAATGCTGTTCATTTGCTGTAGCTAAGTATATTGTGGTTGGGTTTGTGAAAATAATAGAACTACCACTGTAGTGACTAAGCTTCAAAGCTTCTTTGTTATCTGTGTTTGTAAATTCTAATGTGCCACCCTTCTGATTAATGAGATATTTGTTACGATATATCTCCACATTATGGTCTGTTTCATTACTAGGTTTCTTATTTTCATAAGAATCTGGATAATCTGTAAATTCATATACTCCTTGCCACTCTTCTGCACCGTGACTAGCAGCAAAATAAATTGGATACATGGGGTTGCCATCTATAAAGAACACCCATAGATGTGAGCCCACTGGTGGTATTGAGAAAGACCCTTTAGCTTTGTTGCTATATGAAGCCGGGCGGTAGTTCTGACCATACACATTGGCTTTGTTTGTACCTGAAGCACCTGGCGATACAAATGCATCCTTTAAAGCAAAATCTCCTTTTTCAAGAATATTAGCCGGTTTTTCACCCGTACCATCAGGGTTCTGACTATACTTTGTTGGTTGAAAATTGTCCTTAGGCACAGAAGAATCATAATCATTACTATCACTAATTGTAGATTTACGATTGGAACTATTGTACCTGCCTGAAGAGACCTCACCTGCTAAAGGTGAAGCACAGTCTGCCCACGGGAGGATATCCTTTAGGTCATCTACAATATCATCTATTGGACTATCCACATTCTTACCTAAGAATTTAAATTTCTTATCTTTAAATGTAGCATTCCAGTTTTTATATACGCTTGGTGACAAATGCGGTACAAATATCTTTACACGCCCCTTCTTCAGCGGGTCATTGTTCGCTACAACTATACCAAGATAATTTCCGTAAAGTTTGTTTTGATCTGTCATGCTATACCATATAGAGGGGGAGTATTTTTAGCGTATTTATACTTGCTTGTTGGAGGATAAACTCTCACTGTTACTTCTGATCTTATTCTGTCTGCAGCAGCAAGTGCAGCTTCTTTCTTTTCATAATATACGTCAATAATTGGTCGACGCCCACCGCTTGCTGTTCTGGCTTTCACAGCCCCACCAGTGTCTGTTGCAAATCTAGTTCCAACATCAGGTATATCGATTCGACTCAAGTAAGGTATAATATTAGGATCAACAGCCACACTCACGCCCTCGGCAAGTCGACGCCCTGTTGAACTGCGTTTTGCGGCAGAATCGGCATCAGTGCCTGATCCTTGTGACCAATATACAGTCAACCGCACAGCAAGATCAAAGCCATTCTTGTTATCGCCACTGAATTTTGGTGAGCTAAGTTGCTGAAGAGGGGCTTGACCTGTTTGACCAAATACAGGATCATTTGCCTCGCTTGAAGCCATTTGCGTAGATATTTTTGAAACGTTCTGTGTAGAATTATTCACTGCACCACCAACAGCTTGATTAAATTTATCTGAATACTTCAAATCCCTGATACCTTTTGGTGAAAGATTTGAAGCTTTATCTATACCGCTTTGCACAGCTTGACTAATATTTCCAAATTGACTTCCTTGCGATTCATTCTGAAATACACCAAGCATCTGTTGTGCAGACTGGGTAGAAAAACTATCTGCTGCCTTCTGTAATTGTGATGTCAAGCTCTGAAAACCACCGCCTGATACAAGACTATTGACACCGGGAAAAGATTTACCAGCCAACGCCTCTAGCTGCGAGGTGGCTTGATCTGTGATTGACGGTAATACATTATTCAGCCCCTTTGTTAATTGATTCTTAAAACCTGTTGGGTTCAGCAGACTACGCAACCCATCTGGTGCTGTATTGATGAAATTGCCTGGCAATAGACCTGCCGCTTTATCGCTAAACTGATCAAAACCTGGAATGGATACCAACCCCTGAAGATCTTGCTGCGTTATGCCGTCAAGCTTATCTTGCAAAGTTTGTACCGAATTTACTATATCTGGTGCGCTATAATACACATTATTATTTAAGAAATACTCTTGATTTGAAAGATATTTATTATATCATTACTTGATGAAGGTTTCACATGAATCTCCTATTTCTATTCTTACTGCATCCAAGAAATACAATGATTTTGATTATGCATTAGTACATCTATTTGAACAATATCCTGAATACTATAACTACTTCAAAGCGGCACGATCAGTATATGATAGAGAAGTACTCTTGGACAACTCTATATTTGAATTAGGCAAGTCCTTTGACTCAGCTAAGTTTCTAGAAGCTGCCATTGATCTTAAGCCAAATATGTTTATTGTTCCCGATGTACTTGAAGACAGCTCATCAACAATAGATAGTTTTAAGACATGGCAAAACGGGAATATTGATGCTGTAAGAGATGTTTGTCTTACAAAATCAATAGGAGCCGTACAAGGTAAAAATTGGCACGAGCTTAAGGAGTGCTACAAATTCATGGCAGATAATGCAGACATGATTGCCATAAGTTTTGATTTTAGCTACTACCAGATTATCGGCGAGGGTAAGACGCATCTAGAAAAATGGTGCACCGGTAGGCAGCGTTTTATCAACGATCTTATAAATACAGGTGCATGGAATTGGAACAAACCGCATCACCTACTTGGGTGCTCGTTAGCAAAGGAATTTAGATATTATGTGGATAGAAATATTTGGAATGTTGTTAGTTGCGATACTAGCAATCCCGTTGTTGCTGCTATTCATGGATTGAAATACGATGCAGACTATGGCTTGCAGAGTAAACCCAGCACCAAATTAGCAGATCTGATAGAGCATGTATTCACTGAAGACCAGCTTGCTCTTCTTGAATATAATGCTACAATGTTCAAGAGGATTATTCGTAGATGAGACCTTGGATTTGTTGCTTCAGTCAGACCGGGAGCGAGATTTATAATATCTCTAATGCACTCGGGAGATATCCCGATGCTATTATTACAAATAAACAAGACATAAGTCAAATCAATTCCGATTTAATTAATTTGATAAAATTCAGAGAGCAAAAGCTTAATACTGCTATTTTTTATCAACTACCACAAAAACCAGAATTAAGTGATTATGCAGCTATCTTGGATAAGTTTGTTGACCCGGTTATCACATTGCATGGTTACTTGAGAATTATTCCAAAAGAGATTTGTGACAAATATGAAATCTTCAACTTACACCCCGGCTTGATTAACAAGTACCCCGTTCTAAAAGGATTTAATCCACAGGAACGCGCCTTTACTGGTGGATACAAGGACGCAGGGTGCGTCATACACAAAGTAACCCCAGGGGTCGATGAAGGAGAAATTGTTGCTTCTGGTGAGATTGATATCGAAAATCTTACATTGGCGCAAGTGTATACTGAACTTCATGATTGTGCATTTAATGTGTGGAAAAACTTCCTAACAGAGTATAATATAATTCAAAGTGAATCCTGAAGATCTCATTAAGCTAGTTGAAACCACGTATCCCGAGACGTGCAGAGAATTTAAGAAAATTCAAAGTGAACAATACAACACTTTCTGTAAAAAACAAAATGATTACGGACCGCATAATATTAGCTTAGGGTCTGACTTGCACAGAGAAGAGGATATTGTTGCATCTATTTCTGCTATTGTGGTGCGACTTAATGATAAGATTCAGAGATTAATCAACATGGTGTTAAGAAAGAAGACATTTGAAACGGCCAATGAGCCTATTTTTGATGCTTTTAGTGACACTGCAGTGTACTGTATTATTGCTGAAATAGTCAAGAGAAAGAAATGGTGCAAATGAAACAACCTCGTACAAAGCACACCTGGATAGATGATGAGAATCATCCGCTCAAGGGATATCCCATTGATGAGCTAGATTTTATAGAAGAGACATGGCTGGAGATCGTCAAAAGAAAACTTAGTGAGATCTTTAAGAAATAGCTTTACTTCTTTAATTTGTCTAGTATAATTGTGTTATGATATTTACTTTTACTGGTCCGCAAAGTTCAGGTAAGACTACTCTGCTAAAGAAGTGCAAGGAGTATTATGGTTCAAAGCTTTTTTACATAGACGAAGTTACTAGATTGATTAAACGCGAGTATGGGGTTGATATAAATGAAACTGGTGCAAATGATGTTACACAGACATTGATTCTAAATAAAGAATTTGAGAATTTGCTTTATGATTATAAAGGATTTGGATTTCAAGGAATATTGCATGATCGCTGCATAATGGATGGCATGGTGTTTACAACTTATTTTGCTAGAGGAAAACTAAGTGACTTTCCTGTGGCTAATAGCCTGGGGTTAATGTATTATGTGAATCATATTCATAGATATGATCATATCTTCTATCCAAGCCCTCATGATGTCCCGTTAGTGGATGATGGTGAGAGAAGTGTTAATAAGGAATTTAGAGATGCAATTATTGATTTGTATGAAAATTATTGGTTGTCAGATGAGAGACTAAAAGATAAAGTAACTATTTTAAGAGGAACAGTGGAAGAACGCATGGAAGCGATTAAAATAAAACTTAATGAATACGGAATTAGATAATAGTAACATATCAAAGCATCTGGGTAAAATAACTGGGTACAAGTGTACCTATGATCCCTCGCTCTTGGTTCGTGAGCCTAGAGCTAATAACAGAAAGCATCTGGGCATTAGTGATGAGAATCCACCTTTCTGTGGTTATGATGTGTGGAATGCTTACGAAGTATCCTGCTTAACAAGCGAAGGAATGCCAATTGCAGCTATAGCCAAAGTCGTCTACCCGGCTACAAACAAATACATCGTTGAGTCCAAGTCTATCAAGCTCTACATGAATTCGTTCAATATGGAGACATATCAAGGCAATATTATTAGTGTGTTGCAACAGCTTGAGGCTGTGATGGAAAATGATCTTTCTAAATTGCTCGAAACAGATGTTGAGGTGTGTGTCAGACTCACAAAAGCAATTGACGATAATATATTTTATCCTTCTCTGTTTCCGACTAGTTCTTACCCTACACTTGAGAATAATGTTGATGTCACGACAATCAAGGCAAGAGGGTATAAAGAGGATCCAAAGTTATTGGGCTGGTTGGAAGGTGACTCAAATAAAGTGCAGCGCTTTCATTCAGCACTATTAAAGAGTAATTGCAGGGTCACATCTCAACCGGATTGGGGGGATGTTTATATTCATTACAAAGGACCTTATGAACTCAACCAAACCTCTTTATTACAATACATTGTTTCGTTCAGAGATGAATGTCACTTCCATGAAGAGATTTGTGAGACAATTTATAAGCGGTTGTATGATCTGGCTAAGCCAGAAGAATTGATGGTATCGTGCCTGTATGTTAGACGTGGCGGAATTGATATTAATCCTATCAGGGCCAACAGCCCGGGACTCTTGAAGCAGAACAGTGCCATGTGGGATAAGTGGAAGTACTTTACCAAGACTGTTAGACAGTAATTAAGAGAGTTTCAACAGATAACAGGTTTGGTTCAACAAACCGAGCATCTCGTCTCGTATATTGAGCAAGTCAGAATCAATTTCTGGATTAAGCTTATTATTGATATCTGAGAGAAACGTTTTGTAGGTATCAAGAGCAGTACAAACCTCAAGCTCTTTAATATCAAAAAGCTTGATATCGATGTTGCCATTAGAAAAGCAGGCTTCTTTTCTTCCAAGAGCTGTTTCTACAAAGGTATCAATGAGGCCGTCTAGCCCCTCGTATGCTTTGCCAAGAGCCTTGTGAGCCGCATAACTCTTTGTTTGCCAATGAAAAATTCTTAACTGATTCTGCATTTGCAGCATATCTCTGACTACATCGTGCATATTCTTATTTATATGTACTATATCAAGTTATTCGTGGATCCGTTATTGCTTTTAATTAAATAACATGTGAATCTATATAATGTGCTCTTAAACAATAAGATTCCTTTTGTTTTGCACGAAAGTGATGATTCAGAGAATGTTATATATTGTAAGTCATTTTCTGATTATCTGTTTAACGTAGGTACGTTTACTACCAGGACTAAAGAAGTTATACTTGAATATGTTGTAGATAATGCAGAAAAATATGTAGTAGCTGATGTAACTTTTGACAATGGCGATTGTTATAGGGATGTAAGATTTAAAGTGGTTGTTAATGAAAACACTGAAACACCGTACTCAACTATCAACTTAAATCTTCTCAACAACAAGACACAGGTAACCATACCTCAACAATCGCAGCAAATAGTTGAAGACGTAGAAGAGTTGGTT
>Ga0247840_10002763_pt1 | contig 30771 bp, 30 predicted proteins | sample LaCruzMarch2015__FD_192404 | JGI IMG/M metagenome (GOLD analysis project Ga0247840, IMG submission 192404) | Freshwater microbial communities from meromictic Lake La Cruz, Castile-La Mancha, Spain - LaCruzMarch2015_17m | ecosystem: Environmental > Aquatic > Freshwater > Lake | place: Spain...
TGGAAACGATAATTTTTTTAAAATTCAAAGTAGTCATGTTTGAATTATACAAGAATTGACCGTATTTACAATCTAAAGCATCAACTTATACCACACTTATTGAGTATTATCCCCAAATATCTGCAAATGCATTGTTGAGGAACATTCCTCCGGTCAATGATACTCGAATATTGAATGAACAAATGAGCATGTTTAAGAATTTGGCTGAAAATGGAGTAAGCTTGTATTGTCAACATCTTCAAGAAAATCTACCAAGATTAAAGTAATAAAAAGTAATAATTAGATTATCTAAATACTACTCTAGATATTTTGCCATATTCTTAAATTATTTTTACTTTTCTTTTAAGTTTAGTTTGTGAAACCATTTTTTTCTATACATCAAGGCAATCACTGCATAAACGCCAATATCAATCCACGAGTCGTCAATTGATTCGTTATCCGGACATTTATTATTTGCCAGTAAGTTCTTTAAACGGTTTAGTTTATCGCTCTCCCGAAACGCAATCCCCAACTCTCCCGTATCAAGGATGTTTCCTTTTCCATAATCCCGGTGTTTTTTTATAAAAACTTGAGTCATTTCTTCACAAATCGTCTGAAACGCTTCTTCTAAGTATTTTGGATTTTTCATAACACTTGATATTTTATCAAAAAAAATCAATTAGCTATTAAGCTTTTTCCAGGTCCAAAAACGTTAATTTATATTTTTCTGTATTTAATATTTCTTTAGAAATTTCTCTTTTGAATTCTGAGTAATCTGGAAAAAATGTGTCGGCGTCAATTTTTTCTGCCTTATTTCGTGGTTCAACGATTGTCAAATATAATTTATCTACGACCTTAATTGCCTGCTTGTAGATCTGTCCCCCACCGATGATAAAGACCTCGTTAGTAGTTAGGGAATAGTAGTTGGGAGTGAGGGATTTTGTAAATTGAATTGCTTCGTCAAGCGATGAAACAACAACCAAACTTGTCATTCTGGCTTGCCCAGAATCTGATTCTGGATGCGCTCCCTCACTTTCGTTCGGTCGCTTACCAGAATGACGAAAATAGCTTTGGTATTTTTTCTTAAATCCCTCAACATCTCTTGTAATCACAATATTCAATCGATTTGGTAACGGTTTTCCGATTGACTCAAACGTCTTTCTTCCCATAATTACCGCATGGTTTTTCGTTAACTCTTTAAACCGTTTCATATCTTCAGGAATATGCCAAAGAAGTTTGTTGTCTTTTCCTAATTCTCGACTATTTCCAATCGCAGCAATAATTGATATTTTCATTTTGTATTTTATTTCTTAAAATAGCCACCGGAAATACTAAGGTTCGCTTTGATTGGAGGGTGGAAATTATATCCCACAAGCACAACATGCTCAGGTTTAAATTCATCAATCGTTTTAAAATCATAACTGACCCGTATTTTGGGAAATGGTTTTGGTTTACGTTTTAATTGTTCTTTAACTTGATCAAGGTGCATTTCATAAATATGCACATCGCCGAACGTATGAACAAATTCTCCTGGTTGATAACCGGTAATCTTCGCAAGTATGATTGTTAACAAAGCATAACTGGCAATATTAAATGGAACTCCTAAAAACAAATCCGCACTACGTTGATAAAGTTGTAAAGACAGTTTTCCGTCAATAATATTAACTTGGAACATGTTGTGACAAATTGGGAAAAGCGATGTGTCTTTTTCCAAAGCCATTGTATAAAGATATTCCGGATTCCAAGAGTTAACGATTAAATTATGCGCCCCTGGATCATCTTTAATCTCTTGAATAACCCATTTCAATTGATCTATTGTCCGTTTTGTACTAGTAGGATAGCGTCGCCACATTTCTCCATAAATTCTTGGTAGTTCTCCCCACTTCTTTGCAAATTTTACGTCAGTTCGTATCTTCTCAATAAACTCTTCCTTTGTTAATTCGTTTTGAATTTGGTATTTGGAATTTAGTTGGGATTTAGAGTTTAGGATTTGGGATTTAAAAATTTTATAGGGATAATCGTCCCAAATATGAACATTATTATCGACTAAATATTTAATATTCGACTGTCCTGACATAAACCAATAAAGCTCGTGCAAAACCCCTTTCCAATAAACTTTTTTTGTAGTTAATAGCGGAAATCCTTGTGACAAATCAAAACGGATTTGCTTACCAAATAAGCTATATGAAGCATCTCCTGTCCCCCGGTCAACCTTGCGAAAACCATGATCAAGCGCTTCCTGAAGTAAATTAAGATATTGATATTCTGGATGCATAAACAATTTTAAATTTATAATTTTAAATTAAAAATCAATTCTTGTATGCGCCCTGACGATGGGCAATACGCAATATTATAACAAGAAGATAAGATTTAAATATTTCATAAATAATCCGATATGGCCAAACGCGAAGTGAATATTGTGAACTTAATTCTCCTTTTAATCTCTTTCCAGCAAATGGATTATATCTCAGTTGATTAATCGCCTCGTTAATTCGTAGAATATCCTTATTTGGAATTTTTTTTAGTTGTTTTACGACGCTTGGCTCGTATTTGATTTGGTACTGCATATTTTGCTTTATTTTCAGCTACAAATAACCCACTTGCTTGCATGACCTCTTCGAGTGTTGGATAGGTTAAATATTTTCCAGATTGGATGTCTTTATGAACTCTATCGATATCTTTCTGATAATCTGGCCAATCTTCCATCACTTCCATTGTTTCCAACCATGAATCAAATTCATCAGCCGAAAGTATCACTGCCTTGGGCTTTCCTTTTTCGGTTAAAGTATAACGTGCTCCGGTTTTCTCCACATCAGACACAATCTTAAAAATATTCTTCCTGGCATCGGTAATTGATAAGGTAGTTCGCGCATCCATATAAGTACATAATACCGTACACTTAAAAAATAATCAAGTGATTTTATTTATCGATAATTTATATCATCGGAACAACCAAACGATTGATTTTAAATCATCATTTGATATAATATAGGATATGAATTATGAAAATAGATTTGTGAGACCTACAGGAATGGACGGCTATTTCAACTTTATTACAGATCGTCTTGATGACCAACAACGAACTCCTCAATCAATAACTCCTCGTGCAATAGACCTATTCCGGCATTATATCACCGAAAATCCAACACCAAATTATTTTGAAAGAGCTGATACAACTAAAATAATTGCATCAAGAACAGGGCTTCAGGCAGACTTGATTGTTCAGGCAACGACCTTAGATCGAAGTCATTTTTTATTTTCTCCACTTGAGGAACAAGTTTTAGCAACTGCTGGTTTATTAACAGACTTGAGAAAAACAATTGAGCTAAAAGGAGGAGTTGATGATTCAGATAAAACGATATTTGGCCTTTTAGGAGCCGATAACGAACTTGCATATGTTTATGCTAAATTAGCTGCTGCAACAACTCATATAGATTCTAACTCACCATGTATCCCTGATGAATTGGTTCAACTAGATTGGGATCGACTCTATGGAATTTTGACTTTATACGAAAAAATGGCTCACCTTAGTACTGCAGTTGATAATTTTCCATTTCCGGAAAGCAAAAATCATGGAATTATCCCCATAAATGATAAACAAAGAGGATTTTCTTTTCAACAACAATTAAAATTTATTGATCGCCGCACACTCACTGCAACAATGGCTGATGGCACTATATATGATCTTGAAGTAGTTAATTTTATCCTCGCAAAAGACGCAATGGATGAAGATTATGCAGCAGTATCTAGACCGGCTTCCTCGCTTTTTAATCCAACGCCTTCCGCATTTGAACTCGTGGACGATCCAAGATTTAAGTATATGAGAGGAAGTATTGCCGCCCTAACTGAAGCAGAAGTAAAACCATACATCAATTATGGGAGGACAATCATTGGCTATCGAGAAAAAAATGGGAATCTTTATCCTGTTATTGAAAGATATCCTTATCAAGAAGTCGAAGATGCTGTAGTTGATGGTCCAGTGCAACCAGAATACGTCGTCTATGACTCTGATGGAAGAGAACATTTGATAGTTGATTTCTTTAGTTCCTAATAATTTAGTTAGATCGTTTCGCTATTATTCTAAATCTGCCTCTCCTGAGTTTCTCACTTTTTAACTTTTAACTCCTTTTTAAAGCTAAATATTTTATTTTCAGGACACTAATGTATCATATATCTGTGGTATTTATCCGTCGGGTTAAAACCAAAAGTGGAGCAACAGCAATTCAAATCGCCTACAAACGATACGGTAAAATCGTGAAGATTGAACATATTGGTAGTGCTCATAACAGACAAGAAGAAGATATTCTCGTTAATTTGGCCAACCATCGTCTTTATGCCAACCAGCCGTCGCTTTTTAATGAAACGGTTAATCGTTTAAAATTAAGCCTCAAATCCTCCTCTTCCAATCTATTAAGAAAAACATTATTTGACCAATATGATAAGCTCGGTTTCAATCAACTAAAGGATGAAATTTTTGCTCTGCTTTGTATTGCTCGAATTGTTGAACCGACGTCAAAATTGGACAGTCTTCGAGTTTTAACTGATTTAGGAATAGATAATATCGACAAAAATGAACTTTATCGATGTTTAAAAAAAGTGGTGCGTAATGATTATCGAAAGACAATCAGTCAATGTTGTTTTAATCACGCTGTCAAAATGAATATTAGTTTGGTACTTTATGATGTCACAACGTTGTATTTTGAAGTTCAACAGGAAGATTCTTACCGTCGTCCAGGATTAAGTAAAGAACGACGATTAGAGCCGCAAATAGTTATTGGTCTGTTGGTCGATCAATCAGGTTTCCCGCTTGGAATTTCCAGTTTCGAAGGAAATACAGCCGAAACAAAAACTATTCTGCCAATCATTGAGACGTTTTGTTTGGAACACAGTGTAGACAAAATTACAGTTGTGGCTGATGCTGCGATGTTGAGCGCAGGCAATTTATCTTCTCTGGAAAAATCAGGTCATTCGTTTATTGTTGGCTCTCGAATGCATAAAGTTCCTTACGATATTGTCAATTACCAAAAGACAAAAAAATTATTAGATGGTCAGATTATTGAGAGTCATTACAAAAATTATCGTGTTGTCTATCAGTACAAAATTAAAAGGGCAGAGCTTGATGAAAAAAATATTGAAAAACAGATAAGCAAAGCTCAAAGAATCATAAGTGGCAAGACTTCTGTTTCAAAAGCCAAATTTGTAACAATTAAAGTTAAGGTTAAAAAACTAAATCTTGATCTTATCAACAAAGCTCATGCATTGGCTGGAATTAAAGGATATGTTACTAATTTAAATATTCCTGCCAAAAGAATAATTGATTATTATCATCAATTATTTCAAGTCGAGGCAAGTTTTCGAATGGCTAAATCAGATTTTAAGGCAAGACCAATCTTTCATCGTAAAAGAGATTCTATTGAGGCTCATTTAACTATTGTTCTTGCTTCTTTAGCAATTGGAAGAAATATTGAGTCACAAGTCAATTCAAGTATTAAACAGCTCGTAAAAACTTTACGTCCGATCAAATCAGGAGTCATAACACTCAATGGTAAAGAATACTCAGTGCCAGAAAACGTTTCTCCGGTTATCCACAATTTACTCGATAAACTTCAATCAGGACACTAATTTGAGAAACTCAGGTTCTAAATCTGCCTCTCCCTTTTCTTCGTTGTCACTCTCCCCCCTTGCCATTGACCTTTATATTGACTACCTCCACCATCAACCCATTCAAACTGTGCATGGACAATCCGGCAACCCATTTCAAGCGTAACCGGCATTGGTCCTTCATTGGAAATTGCAAAGGATAATTTACCGCAATATCCTGGCGCAACATTACCGGTTCTTAAGAAAAGTCCACTACGAAATGTCGTGGTGCGCGGTTTAAAATTTATGGTAATATCTAGCGGAGTATTAACTTTTTCAATGGTTGTGGCAATGTAAAACTCTCCGGGCTTTATAACAATTTTGTTTTTTTTGCCTTTTTCATATGAAACAAGCAGTTTCATCTTTGGTGTTTCACGCTCTGTTTCTCCTAAGAAAGCTTTTCCTCCGTCAAGCTTGTATATTTCTCCAACCCGCAAATCAAAACCTGCCCCCTCTGGATTGTTTAATTCACGTTCACACAAATTCTCCACCAATTTCTTCTCTTTTACCAATTTTAAAAGTAATTTCGGTCCTAATACCATAGGAAATTTAAGATAAAAAATTAATAGCTTTAACTAAAATTGTTCAATTCAAAATTATATAATATTAATTCTGATAAAATTCGATAAAATAGTAGATAAATACTTTTCTCTTATTGTATTGAATAATAAATAACTCTATAATAAAAATTATGAATAAATTTGACTTAACTGCATTTATTTCTTCTTTATCATCATCTTATTCTAAAAAGAAAGTGGGTATTATCGTGCTTATTTGTTCTCTGATAGTATTTCTTTTAGTCGTCATAACAAGCTTGTTAAATGCAAAAAATTCGCAATCTAATAAGTTACCATACTCAACAACCTATCAGACAAATCAACCAATAATTACTGACACAACAAAAAAAAATACTGTTAATTTTTCCAATAAGGATCTATCCGTTTCTGGTTTAAAAACTCCAACAAATAAACCAATAACAACAGTAATGCCGTCTGTTCAAAAAAGGCCAGATGTATCCTCACTTCTTATTAAGAAAGATGATATGAATAAAATCCAACAAGACTATGAAAACAAACTTAAAAAAGCAGGAAAACCCATTCCAACTCCAGTTAATTATAAATTTAATTACCAACTTTCACCAAATTTAAAAAGGACACAATCTTTTAATATATTTCAACCGATAAAGAGTGTCTTTGGTGCAAATATATGTGATCTTTCCGGACTTCCTAGCTCAGTCTCTGTTTTTACCTTAAGAAATCATATTTCAGAAACACAGGCAAACGAAGAAGCTAAAAAATTTGGCTTTGATCCGCCTCCGTATTCTTCAGGTGAAGAAGCCGGAACATTCACCTATCAATATCAAGATCTTACGACAGCATATCCCAAGTATTTTAATATTGTTGAGAGTTCAAGTGTTTATAAATTTCACGATGCCTCAATATCTTCCGGAGCAATCGTTAACGCTGATAAAGCCAAAATACTTACAGATCAAAAACTATTTGATTTAGGACTTACTAGTCTTTTTGCTTTTAACCAAATTGATGGAATTTCGTCTCCTGATTACTTTTTACTTCAATACAAAAAAAAATTGGACGCTCTTATTGTGACCGATACAAGTATATTAAAGTCATTGTCTCTTTCGAAAACAGTTTGCGATATTGGCAAAGGAGACCTCGCTTCTGTTATGAATAATATTGAAGTTCAAATTTCAAAAAATGGTGGAGTTATTTCAAATTTAATAAACTCTACTCGTCAAATTGTTTCAAAAAAAACTGCGATCCGTCAAAGTCTTGAAAAGTCGCTTAGTGATTATTCGGATCCAAACGGCTTAACTCCAATTGTAATTACACAAGGAACAGCAACTGGTGGAACGGTTACCATTGACGAAGCATATGTAGCTTATTACGACTTAGGAGGAATGGCGCCTCAAACAACTTATATTCCAATGTATATCACAAGCGGGAAAACCGGAACAACACGTGTTTTTACAATTTTTCCTGCAATCGATAAATCCAATATTCCTCCAGATGAACAAAAAAAATTAGACGGTGTCAAAACCGTAAAACAAGGAGATGTTACTTTTACAAAACCTGTTCCTCCTACTCCTCCCTACACACCGCCATATGGCACTACTCCAATTCCATGTCCAACCGAAATCCAAGAATATGGCACTTGTATAGCTTGTCCAGGTGGGCAGATTGATAGATTTAAAAGTTGCATATGTAACGGAAATAGTAGAACTTTCCCAATGACAGCAATACCATCAGCCACCTGCCCTGCTGGTTGTACTCAAACAGAAACCACTGAAATAATCCATGGAGAAACATGCACTTGCACAATAAGAGATTGCCCTTGTTAATAAACTATGTTATTTTCTCTCAAACATATTATTAAGATAATTTTAATATTTTTATCAATCGGAACAGTATTGGTAATGTTTTATTGTTGGAATAATATAATTAATTCCGAAGAAGCATCTCCCCAATATACTCAAAACACTTCTTACAACGAAAAGCATATTTGGGGTAAACCTTTAAAGACACTTTTTCCAGATATCACCAACCCGAAATATGTTACCGCAGAAACTGCTTCTTTTTTTCTTCAACCTGGTGACGATGTTTATTATCTTCAGTCAAAAAATAACATATATGTTTTTCCTGTTTTTATCCTTGGTTATCACCACATCGTGAACGACATAATTGACGGACAACCTATTGCAATAACTACTTGTTTATTAACAAACACTCCTGTCACATATAAAAGAACTGTTAGCGGAAAAGTATTGCATTTTGGAGTTCTTGGTAATCTCTACCATGGAAATTTAATCATGTATGACAAAGAAACCGACTCAACATGGATCCAGTTGACTGGAGAGTCTGTCTCGGGTAAATATAAAGATATACGATTAGATATAAGTTATCCGATTGTACAAACAAAGTGGGAAAATCTTAGGAATAAGGAAAATCTTCTTATCTTACAGCCACAATTAGAACTCGACTTTTATCATTCTTTTGTGAAAAAGTATGAAGGAAGAACAACCGGTCTAAGTCTGTTACAAAACGTCAAACTGAGAACTGATCTTGAAAGTTATACAAACGGAATCGGTATTGTTGTTCGTAATAAAGAAGTATTTTACCCGATCGACCAAATTCGTAAAAGACAGGTTATTAACGACGCGATAAACGGATGGCATGTTGTTATTTTTTATAATAAAGATGACGAAACAATACATATTTATCGCAGATACATTAATAATAAATTACCTACCTTTACTCTTGAAAACAATATCCTGCAGGATCAAGAGACTCATTCTGTCTGGAGTTTTGAAGGAGAAGCAAAGTCTGGCAAATTAAAAGGAATAAGTTTAAAAAACCTCTCATACCAGATGGCATATTGGTATTCTTGGTCTTCTTTTTATCCAAATACAACTATCTGGAAATAAAATTATTCTACCTTCCCCATTTCCTCAACTTTAAATTCGCCATTATCCTTAAAAGTTACCTGATAAATCGGTAAGCCCTTAGCCAAACGTGTTACCGTTTCCATTAGATGATTTTCACCGGTTTCACTTAATGCTTCATATAAGTATTCCGCGTCAAATTCAAACGACGCAGTAATTGCTTTATTTTCAATTAATCTTTCTGCAAGAATCTTATGTCTTTCATCAACTAGGGCTTGATGATAGATAAACAACTGTACGTTTCTTTTTCCAACTGCAGTTTCAATTTCCAACTGAGGATAAATCGCCCAATCTCCTCGAATCATGACTACCGCTACCTCTTGATGTTCTCCGTGTAATTCTAACTCCACCATCCCTAATTTTTTCATCTTTGAGAATTGACCATTGATCTTCAATAATTGTTCTGTGGTTATATCATAAGCCTTATTATCCAATCTTATCTGCTTCATATGCCCACAACCACCAAGTACGATATTTTTATCCGCGTGTGAATCTGTATGAAACTGAAGATTTTTTTCTCCACCCACCACCTCAACTAAAACTTTCCAAACTTTTTCTTCATCCATTTCCAATCCGTAATTATTGACCGTTACATAAATTAGCGCCAGTTCTCCTGCATCTGCTCCAGGAATTGCCAACGCCGGTAAATCTTTATCATTAGCATAGCGCCCATCAATGCACCGACTGATGAATTTTGTTTTTGGATTAACCTGATGTTTATTTTTTATAATTAATTCCGTTAATTGATTTTTATCTAAAATTATTTTGTTCATAGATGTATTTTATAACGAAGACAAAAATTTTCAAATGATAATTAAAAATAGGAGAATATTTTACTATAACTTCAGCTTGACATAGTATACAGTATACAGTAAACTGTATACCATGACGACAAAAACAAAACAAAATATCATTGCTTTTATCCAAAAACACGGCAAAGCTCGAGCGTATGATCTATACCGCGATTTTGGCATAACCAGAGCGGCTGTGCATCGACAGCTAAAACAACTTATTGATAAAAATGAAATAACAAGAATCGGAAAACCACCCTTGGTTTATTATGTTATTACATCTAATAAAACGCGACCTTTCCTTACTGATATAGTCGATAATAAAGCTTTTATTGATTCTCAATATTTTTATATTTCTCCACGCGGTGAGGTGCTTTCAGGCACCGAAGGTTTTATTCAATGGGCAAGAAATACAAAACAAAATGATCTCAAACAACTTTCCCAAGAATATGTTTCAACAAGAAAATCCGCTAATAAATATTTTAATAGTCAAGGTTGGATTGAAGCTGTGGGTAGGTTTAATTCAATTTTTCCGGATAAACTTATCGATCAAGTGATGTATCAAGATTTTTACAGTCTTCCCAAATTTGGAAAAACAAAATTGGGACAACTTGTACTTTATGCAAAACAGTCACAAAATGTCGGACTTATTAAGCAATTAACTAATAATTGCAAGCCCGTTATTAAAAAAATAATTAACTTTTATCATATTAATGCAGTTACATTTATACCGCCTACTATTCCCCGTCAAATACAGCTACTGAAAGAATTTCGGCTTGGATTAACTATTAGTCTTCCAACAATTGACCTGGTCAAAGTATATCAAGGTGATATTCCCATTGCTCAAAAATCACTATCAAAAATTGAAGAACGTGTTATTAACGCAAGAGAAACGATTCAAATTAAAAACGCAAAAAGATTTAATAAGGTTTTAATTATTGATGATGCAATTGGGTCAGGAGCAACGATTCACGAAACCGCACTTAAATTGAAAACCCAAAATTTTTGCAAACATGTTTATGCTTATTCCATCGTTGGAAGCTATAAGGGTTTTGATGTGATTAGAGAAATATAACTTGTTAAAATATGACTATGAATCAAGTTCTCGTATTCGACCCAACAGCCAACGACCCCCAGTCCAAAGTCCGTGGGGTTGGGCGTTATCTGCAAATTTTGCGCGAGAACTTTCCTAACTGGATTTTTACGAATTCAATTGATCATTGGTCATTGAAAATTGATCATTCCGTCTTTATTAATCCTTTCTTCAATCTTCTTTCTCCTCCACTTTTTATTAAGCGAAAGTTTCAAAAGCAAATTGCTATTATCCATGATTTAATTCCTTTAAAGTATCCTCAACATTTTCCTATCGGATTGAGGGGAAGCCTCAATGTTTTTTTGAACAAAATTGCACTTATGGGCTATGACATTGTGATAACTGATTCTGAACAAAGTAAGAAAGATATTATTACTATATTAAAGTTTCCACCGGAGAGAGTAAAAGTTATATACCCATGTCTACCGAGGATTTTTAATCAAGTAGACAGTAGTCAGGAATTAGTAGTTAGGGAAAATCCAATCAAAAACCCTAGCTCTTATCTACTATCCCCTCACTACTGTCTTTACGTGGGCGATGCAACTTGGAACAAAAACCTTGTTAATCTGGCAAAAGCAATAAAACTACAGAAACTTCCATGTGTGTTTGTGGGAAAGGTTTTTAACACAATAAAATTCAAAAACAAAAACCCTAAATCCCAAATAAATACAAAATTCCAAACTCAAAATACTAAAGAAAACAATTTAGATCATTTGAATTTAAAAAATTCGGATTTGTTTAGAGTTTCGGATTTAGGATTTCGTGCTTCTCACAATCCTTGGCAGAAAGAACTCCACGAATTTATGGCACTTGCCCAAGATGACAAACGTTTTATCTTTCCAGGCTTTATTTCTGATGAAGAATTAATCCAGCTTTATCAAAAAGCAATTTTTAATATTCTCATTTCCCGTGATGAAGGGTTTGGTTTTTCTTATGTTGAGGCCTCAAGTCAAAAATGTCCAAGTATATTGTCTGATATTCCAATCCTCAGAGAGATTAGTCAAAACAATGCAATATTTATTATACCAGAAGAACCACAAACTATTGTTTCTGCAATAAAAACAATACAAAATGATTCTACTTTGCGAGATAAATTGATTAAGCAAACGCACGAAAGATCAATCTTCTTCTCCCAACAAAGCTTCATTGATGGATTTAATTTGGTTATTTAATTATTTAATTATTTGATTATTTTGACTTGATCGATGATTATTCTCCTAACTACTAACCCCTAACTACTATTTTGTTATACTTACTTTATGGACCTTCTTTTGTATATTGTTTTCGCATCTGTTTATATTATGGTTATCCACTTCGCCGTGGCTATTCGCGACCAATTTAATCTATTTTTCATGATTGGTCTTTTTGTTTTAGGAGCAGTTATTGGTTCACAAATGGATTCGTATTCAATGGGCTTTGTTTTCGCTGTGGTTGCCTCTCTACTTTTTTGGTAGCACCAAAGCCATAAATTCGGCAACCGGACGGGCTATAGTCCCTTTAGGGATTGCTAAGTTTTGGCAATTATTTGAATTATAAAGAAAACAGCGTTTTGGCATTTTCGGTAGTTCTTTCCTTAATCAAATCAATCGGTTCACCACGAAGTTTAGCAATATATTCAGCAATAATCGAAATATTTTTCGGTACGTTAGGATATAATTTTTTACTTCGCAGTGGTTCTGGCAATAAGTACGGTGAGTCTGTTTCCAAAACTAACATTTCCAAGGGAATCTTTTTCACAAACTCCTGTTTCTCCTTGGAATACGTCACATCTCCATCAACACCGATAAAAATGCCATGTTTTTGAGCAAATTCAAGTAGCTCCACGTCTGGTTCGCAACAATGAAATACAACTTTGCCTGTCAAAGCTTTAGCAACATCGGATTCGTTCAACACTTCCAGTATTTCTTTCTTTGCTTCCCGATTATGGAGGATCAAACTTTTTTTATATTTTATTGCTAATTTTATTTGTCCAAATAGTAGCGCTTTTTGCGCGCTGATGAACTGATCATCAACCACATATTTTTCGTATTTAGTATTTTGATATTCATGCTTATCTATCCCCACTTCCCCCACCGCCACTACCTTGGGATGATTAATTAATGTTTCTAATTCTAATAATTGATCGGAAAATCCAATCTCTCCTCCAGATTCTGGCGCAATAAATTGCGCCCCTACACTATTTTTAACTTTTGACTTGAAATTTTGACTTTTGATTTTTGACTTTTGATTTTCATATACATGATGGGGGTGAATTCCCACTGCCGCGTAAACTCCATCGTATTTTTCTGCAATCTCCACTGCTTTTTTTGATGTTTTAATGTCAGTTCCCGGTATGACAATGTTATTAACGCCAACTTTGAAAGCATCTTGAACAACTTGATCGTAGCTATTTTTAAACGCTTTAAAATTTAAGTGACAATGAGTATCAAACATAGGAATAGAATTTAGAATTTGGAATATGGAATATTGAATTATATAATAGTGAGATGAAATTTACATATTTTATTATTCTTATATCGTTGGCATTCCTGGGTTTTTTTGATGCGCGATATCTTACACTGGTTCATTATAAAAAAATAATTTTAGTCTGCCATCAAATACCTCTTTTTGTTGATTGCGGTAAAGTGTTGCAAAGCCCCTTTTCTACCATGTTTGGAATTCCTTTAGCTGTTTTTGGGCTCATTAACTATTCACTTTTAATAATTCTTATCCTTTTGGTTTGGTTGACTAAAAAACGCTTTTTTCAATATTGGTTGATTGTTCAAACTAAAATAGGTTTCTTGGCATCATTATATTTTATGTTTTTGCAAATATTTATTATTAAAAGCTTGTGTTTATATTGTACGCTTTCTGCATTAATCAGTACGCTCTTATTTCTTATAATAATCATAAGTCTTAAATCTGCCATACTCTCACTCATAGGTATTATCTATGTTCTGATTGTAAAAAAAATCCTATTTCTCCTTGACCCCGAATTTATACATGAATCAATGACAAGTTTTGGAGAAACGCTGGGAAGATCCAAACCAATTACTAAAATGATTTCCCAATATCTAATATCTCATAACCAATCACTAAAACAAACTATCGCTGCAATCGATTTTAATAACCCCATTGGCCTAGCTGCTGGTTTTGATTACGAGGCTAAATTAACACAGATTTCTCATGCAATTGGGTTTGGTTTCCAAACAATTGGAACAATCACGAATTATCCCTATGAAGGTAATCCCTATCCACGTTTAGGACGACTACCAAAATCACAGTCGCTTTTAGTAAATAAAGGATATAAAAACCTTGGTGCAAATAAAACAATAGAAAAACTTGAAAAGCTAAATTTCGCACTTCCTATTGGCGTCAGTATCGGACGGACCAACTCACGTAAGCTAACATCTCAAAAAGAGAGCGTTCAAGATATTGTCCAGGCTTTTGTAAAATTTGATGAATCAAAGGTTCAGCATCAATATTACGAACTCAACATTAGTTGTCCAAATTTATATGGGAATATTGATTTTTATTCCATAAAAAACTTAAAAGAATTATTGGTAGAAGTCGAAAGGTTGCATATTAAAAAGCCGGTTTTTGTGAAAATGCCGATTGAAAAAGCCAATCGTGAAGCCCTAAATATGTTGGAAACAATTTCTCAGTTTAACGTTAAAGGTGTTATTTTCGGTAATCTCCAGAAAGACCGTAATCATCCGGTATTTGATTCCGAGGAAATTAAAAACGCAAAAAAAGGCAACTTCAGTGGCAAACCCACTTGGTTACGCTCAAATGAATTAATCAAATTAGCGTATCAAAATTATGGTAAGCGTTTTGTAATTATCGGTTGTGGCGGAATTTTCTCAGCAGAAGATGCATACCATAAAATCAAACTCGGATCTTCTCTTGTTCAGTTGATCACCGGCATGATCTTTCAAGGCCCACAGCTGATTGCACAAATTAATATGGAACTACCAGAATTACTGAAGAAAGATGGATTTAATAATATAAAGGAGGCGGTAGGGTCAGTATATTTATAAAAAGATATTAATGTGGCATTCCATTTTCTACTAGATGAAATATTCCGCATGTTGCTGCTAGTAAACCAGTTGCTATCGCAGTTGCCCAAGCATGACGTATTGCTGTCAAAATTGCTGTTTCTCTATTGATGTCTTTACCTAGCGTCTCTTTTTCTTGAGCTGTCAATGATTTTTGAAATATATTCGTAAGAGGAAGCGGTCTACCTAAAACATAGGCTATTGTTTCTGCAGTTTTTACCTCCCAAGGTTTCGCGTTATTTCGATGCACTAAAAAATCTCGAAAATAAGAATCTCCTTCGATCCTGGCTATTACATGTCCCATAGTACTTTATATTCTACTAAATACTTTTTAATTGTCAAGTTACGCTATTTGTTCATATCTTTAAAATATTGCTTGCTACTTAATACTTAATACTTTATACTATTTTTATGACCATTTTCTTCGGTGCCGATCACCGGGGTTTTGAGCTAAAAAATAAGCTTATTGAGTATCTTCAAGATAAAAATATTCGCGTCCAAGATTTAGGAAATTATGAACTTAATCCACAAGATGACTATCCTGATTTTGCTAAAAAAGTCGCTACGGCAATACAACAGAATTTAGTAGAGTTTTTAGGAATTGTTATTTGTGGGTCGGGGGTTGGCGTTTGTATCACTGCTAACCGCTTCAACAACATTCGCGCTGTTTTAGGTTTTGATCAAGATCAGGTTCAACATGCACGCGAAAACGATCATGCAAACATCCTTTCTCTTCCCTCAGATTATGTTGATTTTGAAAAAGCAAAATTACTGGTAGATACTTTCATTAACTCTCAACCAAAGCTTGAGGAAAAATACCTGAGAAGAGTAAAAAAAATGGATGAACTGCAATAAATCGTATGACAATTATAGTTTTTTGATAATCTTGTAACCGGATATCAAATAACGAATTGCAAATAGTTTTCCTTATTTACCATTTTGAAGGAGGATAATGTTAGTTTTGTACTAGATTTATTGAATTTCAATAGTGTGTATATTTTCATTACCTTTTGCAACGCATCTTTTCTGAAAGCAAATAGGAGTGATGTCACATTCTCTCATGCAAATCTTCCCTTCTGGTGCAATATATTTTTTATTCATAATCTGACAACTACACGTATTAATACCACAGTCTTCATTGACTGCACATTTTAACTCTGCGGAAATTTCAAGAGGTATTTTGGTAACATTGACAATTTTCGGTTTATCTATAAATTTAAAAGTAAAAAGGATTTGGTCGATTGTGTTTTGATGTGCTTCTTCCAGTTTTTCAGGTTCGAGATATCTAATTCTTAGGTAATTTCCGGAGGGTAAGGATAATAAAACAATAACATATGGTTGTTCGGGATTCATAAAACTTACTTCTTTATAGGTATAGCCTGACATGTTGGTAATGTCAAATGTTTTTGGTTTATCAACGATAAAAAAACCACCCACTGGGTGATTAGGTGAAGATAATTCTTGAACGTATTCTTTTAGTGTTTGATATTCTAGTTTGGTTGAGAATAATGAGATATTATACGTATTGTTTTTGTCTGGTGAATTATTGGTTTTATTGGGAATTGATAGATCAATAATATTTTGAGTATCATCTCTTCCTAGTATAAGCCCTACTTCTTGGGGATATTTAAATGAATATCCCCAATTTTTATTTTCATATGTTTTCCAATCGAAAGGGATATCGTTGATTGGGGTAGGTTTGGTTGTTGGTTGAACGGGAATTGAAGATATACTTTGTGATTTTGAAAAAGTTACACCCCATGGGGTATCGCAAAATTTAGGACACCCCAGACAATCTAATAATCTGACGGGAAACCCTGCTTTTTCACAAGAATCAAAGTCATTAATTGTTTTATAGATTCCAAATATCCCTCCACATAAAAGTAAGAAGATAATTAACAACAAGATAGCAACTAGTTTTCTATTTTTATTATTTGGTTTATTTATGTCTGGTTTAAGAACGGTATTGAAAGATTCATTATTGATAATTAATGTTTCTTGAGGCGTTCCTAATATTTCAGTCATAATTTAATAATACACCTAGTAAGCTACAATTTTACAATTGGATAATTCTACGAAGGTTGGTTAAACTCTCTTCTTCTGTTGCTTATCTTTAGTAAAGATTGTAAAGTTTTTAACTTCTTTGACAATAATAACCACCATCCACGCCCAAAGCAATGATGATATTAACAATAATGGAATAATGATAAGATAGGTCTTGATTAGTCGATTATGTGCAAATTGATACTGAAGATGAACCTCGGTTTTGTATTCGCTGGCTTTTTTTGTAACTGGCGGGGAATAAATATCAATTGATGCATGATTCTGTATGCCAAACTGATAATTCAGCAGAATACTCCCATCTTTGATATCGCCATATTCCTCGATTTTCTTTAGATTAAAAAATTCCCCTCCAGGAAAAAAACCAATAATTCTTTCCACTAAACTAAACTGTTGAGTTAGGGACCGGTAATAAGCCCTAACATCCTCGATTGTTTTGTTGGTGCCATAAAGGAAAGAGAATTGGTTTGTCTGGGTGCTATTGCCATCTCTACTTTCAAGCAGAATAAATGAATTATTAATGGGAAGAAAATGTTTTTCAGCTTTAAGGGTTTGCTGATAACAGAATGATAAGAAAAATACTAACGCCGCAAATGAGAAGGTTCTTATCGGTATCTTGGGTTTTTTCCAAATAACAATCAGAAACGAAATGTTAGCAATAAGGAAAAGAAAAACTGGTATTAGATTCAACCACATATGTGCATTTACTATTATGAATTAATTATTTATAGTGCAAACAGGTACGCAATTTAGGGCACAAATTGTTGCTTTGGGGTCGTGACGACAGGCAGAAGCACAGTGGTTGAATTCTCCATTTAACAGGTTACAGGTATTATTAGTAATGCCTTCGCATTCATTGTAGTCAGAAATCCACTTCCCATTGGGACTTGATGCGCAAATTGACTCAGAAGTACTATATTTTTGGCTTGATCCAAGGCAGATTAGCGATCCGAAACAAAAGCAATTGTTGTTTGAATTAAATTCACCTTCTCCTGAAGTGACAATTCCATCTTTACACCATCCTGGTGGCGGCGAGGCTGGAAGAGGGCAGGCTTTACAATAGTTGTTCTGGAATATATTTTCTGGGGTGGTGATGGATATTTCATCATTTGAATCATAAAGTATATATTTATTGATTGAATTTTTTTGGATTGTTCCGCTCAATCTTGCCTGATGGGATTTGCCAGACCGGTCGTAAACTTGAAAAATAAGATGGTAATTCCCAGTATTTTTCCCGATAATTTCGATAGTATAATCTCCGCTTTCTAGTAATCCCGTATTAAAAACCAGTTGAGGATCGGTAACGCGACCAGAACCATCATCGGCGGATAATTGCTCTACTCCATAACTACTATTATCACCAAGCTCATTATAAGTTTTATTACTTATTGGATCTTTCCCTATTTTTAGACCTTTTGGAGAAGTAACTATCAAGTCGGCAATAAGAGTTTTACCTGAAGATAACATAATAGATAGGCTTGACAAGTTATAAGTAATTGTTGGATTGGTGGTTGGAGTGGGTTTAACCGTTGGTTGCGTGGGAGAAGGGCTTGGCAAAACGATCTTTTCATTCCTGTTGATTTTATTCAAATAAAATGCAAAAACTCCTCCACACAAAAGCAAAAAGATAATTAACGATGTAGTGAATATCGGGATTCTCCTTTGTTTGCTTGGTTTATCTTCTGCCTGTTGAGAATTGATTTTGGGAAAATCATCATTGATAGTTGCTATTTTTTGTTGTGCTTCTATTACTTCATCCATGTTGTTGTCCATAATTTATTCTATAAATTTAAAGGTTGTAAGGATCTGATCATAGATTATTTTTACAGATAATTGTTGCGGGTCGTCTGTCTTGTGTGAAAAGTATGGCCATAATTCGATTTTAAGATAATTATCTTCTGAAAAATCGATGAAAGTATTTAGGTAATTATACGTTCCGTCGGGAAATTGTGTTGTTTGATAGGTTTTTTTACCACCGACGATTATCAGGTTGGATTTGAGGATAGAGTTTAGTACGGTGAGGTTGTCTTTTCCAAATGGGATTATGTTCAGACTATATTTTACATATCTTGGTTGATTTGCTTGAGGCGAGTCGCTATAGAAACTATCAATATTTGATACAAGGTGTAACTCACTTGGTAAAGGTTCTGGCGAATCAACAATTTTCCATTCAGATGGATATTGCAATTGATAATTTAATTTTGTATTAGTATATGTTTTCCAATCTAAAGGGATATTGTTGATTGGAGTAGGTTTGATTGATGGTTGGACGGTAGTCGAAGATATACTTTGTGATTTTGAAAAGGTTACACCCCATGGGGTATCGCAAAATTTAGGACACCCCGCACAATCTAATAGTCTTACGGGAAACCCCGCCTTTTCACAAGAGTCAAAGTCATTAATTGATTTATAGATTCCAAATATTCCTCCGCATAGAAGTAAAACAATAATTAACAACACAATAACAATCAGTTTCCTTCTTTGTTTATTTCTAACAGGTTGAGGAGGAACGTTGACAAATGGGCCGTTATTAACTGGTTGGTTTATTTCGTTGGGAATGGTGTTTTTCATAGATTTATTGTACAAATTAACTTTACTCTATGCAAAATTGTGATTGATTGAGCTTCCCTAAATTGTATTTGATATGTTTTGTTAAAAAATCCTTTTTTATTTTAATTCTCTCAACCCTTCACTAATATGAATCTTTTCCGCCAGTTCTGCAGAATTTATATCGTCTGGATAATACTCAAGAATACTTATGACATAAGTATTTGGGTACTTTGAAAGTGGCAGAATTGCCATATCGACAATCATGTTTCTAGTCATGTCTTTTAACCGTAGTCTTATCTTGTCTTTTGTGTATTCCTGAATTGTATCATTGATAAGATAACTCCTTTGGTAGTTTTGGATAATGTCCATCAATCTTTCTTCGGATATCCTCTTTTCTTCAATGATTGGTTGATCATAAGAAAAAGCTACTAGGTGGTAGCGGGGGTAAGTTTGTTTATTAAACAAAGATTTGATAATCTTTACCGCGTTCTTATTGATAATATTCTCAGACATACTAATATCAGTAAAATCCGTCCAACCAGCAGCAAGTGTATAGCTAATAATTGGATTTTCATCATAGATTCCATCAAACGAGCCAATAAACTGTGTGCCTTTATTTCCGGAAATTACAAATTGCTTTATATAGTCGTTTTGTTGGTTTAGATTATTTTGATTTTTTAAACTTATCAGAACGCCATAGTTCTCAGAATCCGTCTGTTTTATTTGAGTAATATTGTCGATAACTTCGTCTTTAACAGCATAAACAGAGTACAAAGAGGTTTTATTCGTCAGATGGTAGTCCATAGTTGAAAATAATCCCTTATATAAGGATTTTTGGGTTATACATTCATTAATAGATGACAGATGATTTGGATAAAAAATGAGAGTATTTGGACTTAGGACACATCCGCAGGAGTTGCCACCATAGCAACGCTGACTAATTAGATCTCGGGCTATTAACCGCACCTGGGACGAATAATACTGTGACAACCGTTTATCAACGCATTCAATGATACTGTTTTGGGTGTATCTAGTTTCTATATATAGACTACGAAAATCTAAGTCCAGGGTTCTATAAACATCACCAATTAGTTTATTAAACTTTAAACTAGAACGTATTGTATTGCTTTCAATATAAGACGTAGTTTCGTAATTACTATCATAGGAAATAGTTAGTTGATGATTCCCCTTGGAAAGATATATAGGTTCAGTTTTGTATATATCAAGTGACTTATTACTGTTTTCGGATATTTTAATTTTTTTACCATCTATTATTAGCGAAGTATCTGAAACTTTAAAAGAAGGTTTAGTTTGGTTTTTATGAAAAACACTAATGTCATCGATATAATATTTTCCCGGATTATTAACATTAATTGAGTAGTTGAAGCCTATAAATTCATTTTCGGTATCACACAACGAGGAAAATTTATTTAAAATAACAACCGATTCTTTTAATTCTTTTTTAAGACTCCAGTCTTGAAAGATGTTATTAATAACATAAATATTCCAACCAAAGCAAGTTAGTATTGCAGGTAAAACATAGATAACTTTTATCCATTTTTTAAGATTCTGACCACGTCGTAAGATAATAAATTGGGTAAACAGAACGTTAATAAGTGAGAGGACACAAGGAGCATAAAAAGCGATTAAAACGGTACCACACGAACCTGCTTCAAAGCAAAATATCGACCCAAAAGAGGCAAACAATAAAAGGATGTCGGAGACAAATATCGTTAATGCAGTTGATAATATCAGAATAAAGATCATATTTTATTTGTGTTTTTTTGTATCAAATAGCAAACTTTCCGGTTTTAATAAAATAGCATTTATTATTTTTTGTTTTGTAGTCATTTGGGGTTGAGGTTCACATAAATTAAAACACATATTACCAAAAGAATTAAAGGTGAATTTATAGTCACATCTGCAGGTTCCGGTACCTCCGAAATAACCCACATTTAACCTAACATACATAACTATAAAAATAGCGAAACCGATAGCTAGAACTGCCTTTACTCTTCTTTTCATAATTTTTCCTCTAATCTTTTAGTTGTCATACGCTGTATTTTAATCATAACAAATCATTGGTTCTGCTTTGCCCTTGTTAATAAGGCTGAAACAACCAAATTCTTTTTTATATTGACTGCAGGTTCCTGACGTAGATTTTGTGTCACTAGTGACACAATCGTAAGCACATTCTGCGCCGTCGATACAGGCATTCCCTGAATCAGTAGCCGGAACTTGACAATAAGTTTGGGGATAATCCCTGCCCCATGATTGCCACACCCCGCCTTTTTGAAGACATTCTTCCTTGTTTGAGGCATCACCTAGTTGGCTGGAGACAGTATCCAGAAACCTAAAAGTGGAGAGGATTTCTTTAAAATCCGCAACCGGTAATACGTCAGTCGTAATGGTTAAATTATATGCTTCTTTAGCGTTATATATTTCAGCGTACAGAAAGCCATTTGATAAATTTAGTTGATCCTGTCTTTTTTTGGTTGGCTTTTGGATTGAAACAATGTTTTGTTGATCAATAATAGCAACCTCATCGACCTGGTTACATAATGTTTCCATGCAAATACTCTCAACGTCATACATCACATCCGGGTTAAACCAGGAAATTGAAAATTTTATTTTATTATTCTTGTCAACCCATTTTATCTCTTCACTTTTTTGTTCAGGTTCACCAAATTCTGGAGGATACTTTATTTCAAAACTAATATTTGTACGTTTGTATGATTTTTTGACTTGATATGTTTTCCAATCGGATACGACATTGGCGATTGGGTTAGATTTGGTAAATAACAAGTAAACCGCAAAAACTCCTGTACATACAAGCAAGAAGATCATTAACAATACAACAATAATCAGTTTTCTATTATGTTTATCTGGTCGATCTATAACTTCATGTAAGCTAATTACAGAATCTTGCTTAATTTGGTTATTGTTTTGATTTTCTAAAATTGTCATATTTATTCTATTATATTAGTATAAATCTTAAGGATCCGCGCCCGGCATAAAAGGAACTGCATCGACTTCCAATATTGATTTCAATGTTTTCAACTGTTTTACACCACTACATATTTCACCATCAGGGAGATGAAAATAATAAACATTATTACCTTTATCTCTCACATCATACGCTTTGTATACTGTTAGAGTTTTAATAGCTTCCTCTTTAGAAACGGATAAATTAAATCTTGTATAAAGCTGATTAGAATAATTAGAATTAAAACATAAAGATAAATCTTCTTTTTTTTGGGAATCGATAAATTTAAAGGTAGAGAGGATTTGGTTATAAATCTCATTTATTTCTGTAGACTTAGGATTGCCGCTATATGTTAAAGATACAGAATAAACTTGATTACCATACTCAAACCATATTACTCTGCTTCCGTCGATTTTATCTTCAAATATTAATGCTTTATGATTAATAAATTCACCATCCTTAAGCGAAAGTGTATCAAATAAATAAGACGGATAAGTTTCCTTATGCCAACTCCTGATATCAAGAAGTTTTTTATTTTCTTGTACCTGAATAGTTATAAAAGGATCTTTGGGGGGGTTATTCGAAGATGATGTAAACCGAACGTAATACGGATTTATATCCATCACCGACCAGCTGTAGGGATATTGGCAATCGTACGAATAGGTGTTATTCAGATATGTCTTCCAACCGGCAGTTGGGTTGGGAGTTGGGGTGAGATTAGTTATTGACTGTGTGGGAAAAGGACTTGAGGATACAATCTTTTCATTCTTAATGATATTGTTATTTATATAGATTGCAAAAACTCCTCCACATAAAAGCAAAACTGTAATTAACAACACTATGATAATCAGTCTTTTATTTTGTTTATTCGGATTTACTATGATCGGTTGAGGAATATCCGTTACATTATTTACAGAATACTGATCAACCTGGTTGTTATTTTGATTATCAAAGATTGTCATATTTTAGTTAATATTTTTACTTTCTTAACCAAACAGTCTGTACCACCGGAGTAATTATAAATGATTTGCCAAAGTGTTCTATTAGATCTGAATAATTATCATAAAGATATACCTTTTTTTCAGTAAAAGGCGGAAGCTGTATATCTTCCACTAAATTCTCTTTGAGTAATAAAGTCTTCTTATTTTCAAGTGAGCCACTATTTTCATCATAATTTATAACAAATTCTACTCTTTCTATAAAAAGATCTCTGATGTTTTTTACAGTAAATTCCGCTTTGGCGTCAGAAACCATTTTTACATCTGACAGTTCTACAACAAAGTTATTCAAGATATCTCCCGATTGCGAAATATAATCCCCCTGCTGATTAAGTTTATATTCTATAGTTTCAAAAATGAAGAAGACGTCTGAAAATACTTTATTTCCGGAAATATTTGATCCATCAGTCATATTAAAAATTATCCTGTATTTTCCTAGTGGGACAAAATTAGAAACTGTTTGTCTGCCGTCACACCACTCTTCTCTCTGATTCCACTTGTTAGATATAAACTGTTTTGGTTGTAATATTAATTGGTTAGCAAAATCACATTCAGCTTCGCAGGGGCATCCGTACCTTATTTTTACTTGTATCCATTTTTGTTGTGCCTCATCAAACCGTTCTATCTCATAAAATGGGTAGCTAATGAATCTTTTAAAATCCGAATTGTTTCTGATAATGTGTTCAACATATTCGCCAGAATAGTAACCTGTTTTGTTTGTGTAAACTAGAATATCATTTAACGTAATTTCCTTTGATCTAATACCGATATTTGCCGTTGATATACTGTTACTTTTATTCCTTAACAGAGCATTTATGTTATATAGTGGCCGGGAAGTGGCAATTTCTATTAGCCATGGAGCAAATAATTTCCAACCACCAAAAATCAGACAAACAAACAAAAAAAGAGTTGTCACTAAAGCTGTAATTTTCAATATCGTTACTATTGGTATCTTTTTTCCATCAATTTTATTATTAATCATGTTATTTGGAAATATATTGTTGACAGTTGCTATTGTCTGTTTTGTTTCTGTTATTTTATCCATAAGTTAACAATTATTCATAATTAAACGATAAGCAATTCTTATTGTAGTTGCGAGGGACTCCTTCTCCCTGGGAAGGTAGTGGTACATTTATTATCCATACATTGACATGCTAAATTCTTGCATTCAAGTTGCACCCAATTACATTTATTAATACCTACACCCTCTATCTCACCAATTTTTTCAAGATAGTTTTCGTTTGTATTTTTATTAAGGCAATACCCACAACCTGCGCCTTCACCACTATTAACACAATCTGCATCAACTACGCAGTCTTGATTTAATTTGGCTGTTTCTATTCGACGTAATTTCTCCAGCTCGGTACAGGATTGTGAGGCGATATTGGAATCGTTGATAGATGACGTATTGTCCAGAAACCTAAAAGTGGCAAGGACTTGGAGTAAAACCACTTTTGATTTTGGATTAACCGGTGTAAGTGAACCACCAACTTTCCGCCCATCAGTAGCAGTAATAGTAATATTAGCAAAGTTGTCATCTTTTGTCCCCCATTCAATTCCGGCTCTAGTCCCATCAGATAAAGCGATTGTTTGACATCTTTCCTCGTCTTTTGGGTAAGCCATACAGTAAGTTTGACCCAATGCATCTTGTGCATCCTCTGGAACAGAGTGAAACTTGATAACCCATTTTTGAGTTTGTTTCTCATCAATAAAATAAATCAAGTTGACTATTGGCGGCAACGATTGTTCCATGCCAACCGTCCAGTCTTTTGGATATTTAAAACTATAGAGAACTTGATCACTAGTGAATGTTTCCCAATCTGATGGTATGTCTATAGAAGAATCTGGTTTTACCCTCGAGAGCCAAAAGCTGTTTTCGCGGCCAAATTGGTTTTTGTAAAGGAGAACAAGAGTATTTCTACTAAATTTATAAGAAGAGACCTTATTTAGGTCCCAAAATTCAACCACATCCCCCAAACATCCCATTTTTGTTCCACCAACCTCAAAGGTAAGTTTATTTCCAGGTTCTGAGTTGTATTTCCTTGGTGCCATTTCATTGCATCCGCCCAAAGCCTGATATGTTCCGTCATTCCGAAATTCTATAGTTGCTCCTTTTCCTTCGGTATCAAATACCATATCGTCTTGCTGTATTGAAACGACTTCCCACTTACCAAGAAGAGAGGTCTGGCTAATAATTAAAGTAGGCTTAATCGTGGATTGTGTAGGAAAAGGACTTGGGGAAACCGGTTTTTCATTTCTAATAAAATTTTTATTTGTACAGATAGCAAATATTCCAATACAAAATAATAAAGCCACAATCGATAGGACAACAACGACATACTTTGTCTTACGATAAAATGATTTTGGTTCGGTTGTTATTGTTAATGCTTCTTGCTGATCTAATTGGTTGTTACTCATATTTTTTATTCTATAAATTTAAAAGTGGCGAGAATTTGGTCAAAGTCTGATGATCTTGTTTTTTGATTATCGTGCCAAACGACAATAAATCCTGGGTTTCCGGATATCCCCACACAAGCAAAGTATTTATTTTCTTTGACATTTTCTAATAAATAAGCCATATGATTATCGACCATAATTGTTGAAGATTTAAAAGTTGTAGTAGGCTCTAAAATCCAAGAGCAATACTTTTTGATCTCTTCCTCACTTTCAAATTTATTACCAAATTTTTCCACATTAATCAGAGGATTTTCTCCGGCTTTATATTTGGATACTTGAAAATTTTCCGCAGTTTCAAAATTGGTTTCTTGATTTTTGTAAGCGTTATTTGGAAGATTCCATTCTGTTGTGAAGCTTACTTGAAAACCCATTCTTTCATTAATATATGTTTTTAAGTTTGTAGTTTCGTTTGGTTGATTTAAAGGAAGAAATTTAAATGTGGAAATGATTTGATTGTGTATTTCATTTTCTCTTCTTTCCGGAAAACCGATGTCTTCCGTAGCTTCTATTTTATATATATTATTATCTCTATAAATAAAATAATAATGCGACCATAAATTTTCTGTAGCAGCATCAGAGTTTCCGGTATATACAGTAACATCGGCGATTGTAATTGGAATTAAACTTTTTCTGTTTTCTGTGGCATTTCCATGACCATAAAATAAATACTCTTTTTCAAGTTTATCCAAAAAAGAGGAATCAGTAAAAACCGTGGGGTATGTCTTCTTAATAATACTAAACGTTGCTAAATTACCGCCTTGTTTTGGATTGGTAGAAGATATACTGAAATTTTCATTACTGCTATTTAGTAAATACCAGTTGGATGGGTACAAAATAGATATTTGCATTGCCTGATTGACATATGTTTTCCAACTTTGTGATAAACACCTGGTTTGACAATCTAACATTGTTGTAAAGGGTCTGACACCATCGCACCCTCCCCAAATAAACTCTTTACACTTTTTCTCTTTCTGGTCAAAATAAAAACTTGGTACGTAAGCTTTGCAGTATCCTGGGTCTGGTTTTAAAATACAGGCACTTTTTGCTTCATCCGGGGTTTGTGTGGTTGTTGGCTGTATGGGAGAGGGACTTGGGGATATACTATTTTGGTTCCTAGTGGTTTTATTCAAGTATGTTGCAAAAACTCCTCCACATAAAAGCAAAAGAATAATTAACGACACAATTATTAGCGGGATTTTACTTTTTTTATTTGGGTTGTTTGTAACTGGCTGAGAATTAATGTTGGAAGATTCACTATCGATAGTTGTTATTTTTTGTTGTGTTTCCATTGTTTCGTTTATAAATTAAACTAATTAAAGATCCGTATAATTCTCATTAATCATACTTTTCATATCCAACAATACCAACATTCTTAAATGCTTTTTCTATTACATTACGACGACTATAATACTTACCCCAAAGTGCTGGATATAAAGGCGAGTCGGAAAAACACATACCAACATCACCAACGAATAAACGAATAGAGCCATCATTTACTTTGCTAAAAATCGTATCGGGTATCAAATACACATAAACCCAACTCCCCAAAGAGGTTGGGCCACCTAAAAAACCAATAAAATCACATTCATCATCGCTTAATTTAATGCCATTTGGTAAAGCCTTTGGATAGTCTTTAGATACGCAATCGCAAGCTTTAAATTCTTTGACTAAACTATCAATAATAATCCTTTTCGCTTCATTTATATCAGGCTTATCCATTTTGAAAACATAACTTGAATATCCTGGGATGGGAACAGAGGTAGGGATTATGCTTTTTTTCCTGATTTTGTATGAATATTTTGCTGTGCCATCACTAATATCGCGCCTGAAACAATATTGATAATCAACGCCTTTACATAGTGAATTAGCCTGCAAACAACTAGTGTCTTCGCCTATTATATTTAATATTTCGGGAGGATTAACCGGATAATACTTTCCATTGAGCTTTTGCTCTTCAAGAGCCTCTATTGTAACCGACCTTTCTTCTATTGAAGTCAGTTTTGCCTTCATGTCTCCAATACATTCTAGATTCATTGCATCCTCTACTTGACTTTTGGATGGGTTAAAATTAAAAGTCGAGCCTAATAATATTTTTTGATTATTAATGATTACGCTCTCTTCAACAAAGCTAATGCTTGAAATAATTTCATCAAAGATTTGGTTGTGTGTGCCCTTATAATCAGTATTGTCATGACTTATAACAATTGTGTGACCATAAAATGGTATCGAGTATATAGTTTCAGGATTACTCATTATTGATTCTTTGATTTCTGTAACCTTTACAGCGGGCATTCCACCAATTTGTATATCTTCCACTTTCCATACTTTTTTATCAACTATGTTTTTAAGTTCTTCAAGCGACGAGTTGCTTGAATTACCTTGGACACTAAGCGCATCACGAAAAGAAATATCACCAGGAGAAAACTTATCAATTTTGTAAGGAGATATAATGACGGTTTTTCTTGGATCGTCTAATACCACGTCTGCATATAATTCTTTTTCATCATAAAAAAACCAGTTGTTCGGATATTTTATGGAGTAATGATACGAGTCGTTGGTATATTTTTTCCAATCGGAAAGTATATTGTTGGTTAAAGTAGGTTTGGCCGTTGGTTGTGTAGGAAAAGGACTTGGGGAAATAGGTTTTTCATTCGTAATGACTTTATTTATATAAATTACAAAAACTCCCATACACAAAAGTAGAAAGGTTACTAACGATACAATCCAAACAAGTTTTACATTTTTTTTGACTGGTTTGCCCATGACAGGTTGAGGAGGAGCGTTGACAAATGGGTCGTTATTGACAGATTGATTTATTTTGTTGGGGACGATGTTTTCCATAGATTTTTTAATAATTACTCATAACTATAAAACCAATCAAAGCTGACAATTATTCCTTTCTCAACATTAAAATATAGATAATCATGCATGCCACGCCAGAAATAGATTAATATTTCTTCTGGTTTATTGTTTCCTTGTTGGTTTGACAGAACAAGTGATTGATATATCTTATCGCTGCTTCTGGCTGTCATATCTGGTGAACCCAAGAGATCGATAACTTTAGATTTTGTATAACTTCCGTTACCTAATTCTTTTCCAAGTTTTTCCATAACTTGCTGTTTTTTACCGCCCCACTTATCTATATCATCATTCCATTCACCATTACCAAAGTAGCTAGGAATTTGTTTAAGTGCTTTGTATTCTGCGGATAACGTTTCAAGACTGGTATTATTATTTGATCGGGTAGAAGATGCATTTGAAGTGTAATCTTCTATCTTACAAATGCTCCCTTGGCAATACCACGAGGCTAAAAAAGGGGTGGATTTTTGACTTTCTTTAGCTTCGCGGTCGCCCTGTTTTCCCGTATCACCATTTTGTAATTGCAGGGTAGCAATTATTGGCGTATTGAAGTCCGAAAGTCTGTTGGCAGTAACATTAGTTTTGTCGGTAAATTGAGCATTGTAAAATAACCTTTCAATTTTATTCCAAGGAATTGTTCTGGTAAGTAGTTGTTCTGTTTGGCTTAAGTAAATTATTTCTTCGATAACGATGATATCGCCTCCATCGTTTTTACCTCCAATTATAGCGTCACTAAGCCTCAAACCAAACAGGTACTTTCCAGAAACTCCTCTGTCAATAAATAAAGAGATGCCTAAACTTTTGTCCGTAGTATTTAGTTGAAGATCTTTAATATTTCTGGGAACCAGTAATTGTTCAAGTGTTTCGCGATTGTTGTTTTTAAGATTTACATACTTGCTGTAAGTAAATAAAATAGTAGGGGTAACTATTAAAAGGATAAAGGTTATAATTGCCAGCCTAGGGTAAACCTTATCTTCTTTTAACAGTTCCCGTTTTTTTCCAAAAAAATAACCTTGAACAGCACAGATAATAGTGACAGCTAAAACTATAACTAAAAAGATTACCGGTACTAAGATGGAAGTAACAAAGTTCCATATATTGAAAGGATCACTGTCTCCGACTACCGTAAAATAGAATATGGCCATTATAAACATCGAAACCAAAAACCCAACACATAATGACACAACAAATCCTAAAATTCCAAAAAAAAGAGAATATTTTAATCTTTTTTTCATAGCGACTAGTTTGGCAACGGAACTGGAGCAGATTGCCTTTCTACATATTTAATAATTTCTAATTTCTTAAGTTGATCAATTAATTTCTCCATATCAATTCCATTTTTTGCAGTAATACTGCACCAATAATCTAAACCTATATCTGATTTATCTATTCTTTCAATTTCCTGCGGGTTAAGAGTAGATAATGGTTTTATAGATTCAATTGAAAATTGGATATCTTTATGTAATAAAGACATAGGGTTGGTAATGTCCGTTCCGTCAACAAATTTTATATTTATCCTATTTCCTATTTCATTATTGTCTAAAAATTTAAACGTGGAAATGATTTGAAGCAGAACCTCTTTTGATTTTGGATTAACCGGTGTAAGTGAACCGCCAACTTTCCGCCCATCAGTAGCAGTAATAGTAATATTAGCAAAGTTGTCATCTTTTGTCCCCCATTCAATTCCGGCTCTAGTCCCATCAGATAAAGCGATTGTTTGACATCTTTCCTTATCTTTTGGGTAAGCCATACAGTAAGTTTGACCCAATGCATCTTGTGCATCCTCTGGAACAGAGTGAAACTTGATAACCCATTTTTGAGTTTGTTTCTCATCAATAAAATAAATCAAGTTGACTATTG
>Ga0247840_10002765_pt1 | contig 30765 bp, 34 predicted proteins | sample LaCruzMarch2015__FD_192404 | JGI IMG/M metagenome (GOLD analysis project Ga0247840, IMG submission 192404) | Freshwater microbial communities from meromictic Lake La Cruz, Castile-La Mancha, Spain - LaCruzMarch2015_17m | ecosystem: Environmental > Aquatic > Freshwater > Lake | place: Spain...
GATGTTTTGCGTCCAGCCTACGAAACTGAAGACCATCGCGATTAATAAAAATAATAATTTTTTCATAAGAGATAAAAATTTAATTAATAAATATTGATTAAATAATTGTTTTGTTTAAAATTACGTTATAAAAATAAGGACAAGCCTCATCACCCTTATGGGGAGGCTCTATATAAATCACTCATAATAATATATTTAGGTTAATACTATGTTTATTTTTTATGTATTTATTTATAAGTGCGTAAAATTAATATATATATTTACTTTTTTTCAAAAAAAATTGTTATATTACTGTTAAACAATGTTCTACTTATAAAATCGCTACTAATCAAACCATTTAATATATATAAGTTATTATATTATTGTATTTTGCTACAAATTAAGGGTTTGCCTAACAACATAATTGTCAGCAATTTAATACTACTAATTGATCATTTATCTTGTATTTATGACATACTTTATCGATTTGAAATTTCTTTATTGAATTTCGTAATATAAATAAAGGTATTAAATCTAAAACTTGTCGATGCATTTGTTTTTTTTTGCTCAGTTTGTTTAGTTTCATTATTTCTGTTTTTATTTGTCTAATACAAAAATATGAAATTCTCAGGCAATTATTTTTAAAGTTTCGAATAGTTGTGAAGTTTAAATAAGATAAAGCAACAATGATTGTTAAACATTATAGTACTTACAACAAATCATTCGCCAAATTAGCCAATTCGGAACGTTCGCCTTTTTCGAGGCGGATGTGGGCGTAAATTGGGTGGTGTTTTATTTTATCAATTAAGTAAGATAAACCATTACTTTGCGAATCAAGATAAGGCGTATCTATCTGATATATATCGCCTGTTAATATAATCTTGGTATTTTCGCCTGCACGGGATATAATGGTTTTTACCTCGTGGGGCGTGAGATTCTGGGCTTCGTCAACAATAAAGCAGATATCCGATAAGCTCCTGCCACGAATAAAAGCCAGTGGTTGGATTACCAATTTTTCCTTTTCTATATCATCCGTAATAGTTTTAAATTCTTTATCTCTTTCGCTGTACTGATTTTTAATGTATTTCAAGTTATCAAACAATGGCTCCATATAAGGGTTTAACTTGGATTTAATGTCGCCGGGCAAAAATCCAATATCTTTATTACCCAGCGGGACAATTGGGCGTGCCAAATAAATTTGTTTAAACATTCTTTTCTGTTCCAAAGCACCTGCCAATGCCAGTAAAGTTTTTCCTGTGCCGGCAACTCCCTGCATGGTAACTAATTTTACTTCGGGATTCATAATGGCATGTAATGCAAAAACCTGTTCAGCATTACGGGGCATTATACGATAAGCAGCTTTCTTTTCAAGTCTTTCTATTTTTTCGGTAATAGGGTTGTAAAAAGCAAGTACAGAATTTTTAGTGTTCTTTAAAATATAATAATGGTTAGGGATGGTAATTGTAATTCCAATCTCTTCAGGATTGCATTCCCCTGTTTCATAAATCTTATCTATAATTGCCTTAGGAAGACCTTCTATTAATGTTTTTCCAGCATATAGACCTTCTACATTTTTAATTTTCCCCGTTTGGAAGTCCTCAGCTGGCATATTTAATGCTTTAGCTTTCAAACGCAGATTGATATCTTTGGTGACCAAAATCACCTTATGATTAGGATAGTCGCGTGTTATAACCAAAGCGGTATTTAAAATCCGATGATCGGGTTTATTTTCACCAAAAATCTTTTGAGCATCAATGTTGCTAAATTCATCCATGGCAACCTTAAACTTTCCTGCACCCGGATGGTCTAATTGTATCCAATCCTGCAAAGTATGCTCTTCGGAAAGTTTGTCCATAATTCTTATAAACTCTCTGGCTTCAAAATTGATGATGTCATTTCCTTTTTTAAAATTATCAAGCTCTTCGAGTACTGTAATCGGTATTATGACATCATTATCTTCAAAACTATTGATAGCATTATGATTATATAAAATCACTGAAGTGTCAAGTACAAAAATCTTTTTCTGTTTTTTTACTTTTTTTACCATGGCTGTTAAATAAGTTTTTTGTTATTTGGTTTCTATTATAAATATCCAAACTTTGTCTTCCGTCTTCCGTCTTCCGTCTTCCGACTCCCGACTCCCGTCTTCTGTCTTCTGTCTTCCAACTTAAATTATATAAACTTCCAACAGTTTGATTTCCTCTAAAGCTAGCAATTGTATTTTCTTGATTGTATTGGGCAACAGAACAACTTCACCTTTTTTGAATTCTAATTTTTCGCTATCGTAATGCAATTCACCTCGACCTTGCGTACAAACAAAAATTACAAAAGAATCTAATTCCTCATAATTTTTTTCAAGCTTTTTATCTAATTCTAAGATATTGGTGGTAAAATATGGCGTTTCAACTAAATTAACAGTCTTATTTATTATAGACTGATAATCTGTTTTATAATGATCATACACATTAAAATCAATAGCATCTAAAGCTTCTTCCACATGCAGTTCTCGCAAATTGCCTTTGTCATCCAGCCGATCCCAGTCGTAAATGCGATAGGTTGTATCGGAAGTCTGTTGAATTTCAGCCAATAAAAGCCCTGGCCCCAATGCATGAACTCGCCCGGCAGGAATGTAAAAAACTTCATCTTTCTTTACTTTCTCTACATTCAGTATTTGTTTTAAAGTTTTATTTTGTAAATGCTTTAAATAGCTTTCTTTATTGATTTTCTGATTAAAACCGGAAATTAATTCAGCATTTTCGTCAGCTTGCAATATATACCACATTTCGCTTTTCCCATAAGCTATTTTGCGTTTTACTGCCAAATCATCGTTAGGATGTACTTGTATAGAAAGATAATCATTGGCATCAATAAATTTGATTAAAATCGGGAATTCGTTGCCAAACTTTTCGTAAACAGTATCACCTACCAAATCGCCCATATACACTTCAATAAGCTCATTGAGTTCGTTACCTTTCAAAAAGCCATTGGCAACCTCTGATGTATTTCCCTCTATACCAGACAAAACCCATACTTCTCCACAATTGGGTAATGGTGAATAATTCATTCCTAATATTGTTTTTATTTTCATGCCGCCCCAGATTTTGTCTTTAAAGACGGGCTTGAATTTCATAGGGTATAATTGATTCATTTTAAAAATTTTTTTGTTTTGATTCTTACAAATTTAAAAATAATAAAGCCAAAATTAAATTAAAAATAATAATTTTGTAAACAAACAACTATTAATAAGTTTATTTGATAAAATATAACTAATCAGATTATTCATGTTTTTTAAGCTTTTATATTATTGCATCATGTTATAAAGAAAGGATTGACCTAAAATAATTTACGATACAAAACAAGCATTTAAAATAGTGGTGGCATTGTGCAAGCAATACAGAACTATCCAAGTTGTAAACAATAATATTACGAGAAACATATCATGGATAATCTTTGCATACAAATAAATAAAATAAAAAACTTATGCAAAAATAGCGAAGAAATTCAGTCAAATATGCAAACAAATCAATATTTCGCTATAGCTTGTATTGCGTTGGATTTTAAAAGCGTAGTTTTGAAGTAAATTATTTTCAGTCTTGAATTTTTGCAACTTTTTGTTCAAGCAAAAAGTTAAATACAAATAAGTTATAATATATTTCTGAAACATAAACTATAATAATAAAATAAAAATAAAAAAAACGAACTGATTAAATACGATAAAAACAAAGATTTATAATATTATGCTGATAATAGGAATTACAGGAACATTGGGCGCGGGCAAAGGAACTATTGTAGAATATCTGGTCAATCATAAAAAGTTTACACATTATTCGGTAAGAAGTTTTTTGATTGAAGAAATTGAAAAAAGGAAAATGCCTGTAAACCGTGATAGCATGGTGATTGTTGCCAATGAACTACGTGCAAAACATTCGCCTTCTTATGTTACCGATCAATTGTACTTTAAAGCATTGGTTTCAGAAGAAAATTGCGTAATTGAAAGCATCAGAACTCCCGGTGAAGTGGATTCGCTCAGAGAAAAAGGTAATTTCTTTTTGTTTGCAATAGATGCACCTTCTCCATTAAGATTTGAACGTATCATTCTTCGAAATTCGGAAACAGATAATATTAACTACGATACTTTTCTCCAAAACGAGCAAAGAGAAATGAATACCAGCGACCCGACTAAACAAAACCTCAGAAAATGTATTGAAATGGCCGATTATGTTTTTGAAAACTCGGGTACTATTGAAAATTTGCAGTTAAAAGTGGAAGAAGTTCTTAACCAAATTGACAAATAATATGAGCGAAGAAAAATACATACGCCCCACTTGGGATGAATATTTTATAGAAGTGGCCAATACCATTGCCAAACGTGCTACATGCGATAGAGGTAGAAGCGGATGTGTGATTGCCCGTAATAAACAGATTTTGGTTACCGGATATGTGGGATCTCCAATGGGTTTGCCGCATTGCGATGATATAGGCCATTTGTTTAAGCAGCTTACACATGAAGATGGCAAAGTTACCAATCATTGCGTAAGAACAGTTCATGCCGAACAAAATGCAATCTGTCAGGCAGCAAAAATGGGTATAGCACTGGAAGGTGCTACATTGTATTGTCGTATGACGCCCTGTCGTACATGTGCCATGTTGATTATCAATTGTGGTATCAAAAGAGTGGTTTGCGAACGCAAATATCATGCAGGACAAGAATCAGAGGAAATGCTCCAAAAAGCAGGCATTAGTATTGAGTTTGTATTTGATGAAATTCAGCAATACGAGAAGCAATAATATACAAATGAATGATGAATCCTAAAGACCAAAAGATTTTATTCTTTTTTTTATTTTTCCTTACTATTTATTTGAATAGTCATGCTCAGCTTGAAAAAAAAGAATCTTTGGTTTTTAACAAGTATGTAAAAAGCATTGTTGAAGATACATCCAACAGATGGAAAGAATATCCCAAACCACCTGAATTAACTACAGATGTTTTAGATGGCATAAAATCTGAAATTAAAGAAGATTCCGTAAAGTATTATTTAGAACAATTGAGTTTTCTCAATATGAAAACCCATTGGGATTACAGTAAAAGCTTGTCCTATTTTGAGAAGCATCAAAATATCTATTGCATACTTGCTGCAACAGCTCACTGGAATCCGGATACCCGCTTGGCTGCATTAAAATCATTGCAAAACCTAATTAATCTAAGAGTACTTTATCATTTTACAATACAAAAACTTGAAGAACTTAAAACAGTAGATCAGGTCTGCTTAAAATTTTTAATTTATCTTTTGGAAAGCAATCCTTTGTTTATCAACGGAAGCGAAAATGCAACTATACACAACTATTACATTACAAATATTTTATGGAGCCTGGACTTGCTAAGTAATGAGCACATTATAGGTGGAAAATCATTCAGGGAATGGTATAAAAACGATTTACAATATGAAGCAGATGTTTTAAAATGGAAAAGACATTTAAGCAATAATCCATGAAATGTCCATGACAAATAAATACAGACACAAAAGGGAATGATTATTGAGAAAATAGAAGCCATTAAAAAAACAGAACGCTGATGACGCTGATTTCTAAAGGAAAACACAGATAAAACGGATTTAATATCTGTGTTTATCCGCGTTTACGGAACGTATCCGGTATATCCGCGTTCCAAGTTTTAACTTTCTTAATGTTTTGTAACAAATTTTAAATAACTGAATATCTAGAAACAAATAAACTTAAACACATGAAGCTCTTGATAATGCTGCTTTCTTTACTGCTTTTTGTAAATACATCCTATTCACAAAACAACTGCAATTTTTGCAAAGCTGTAGAAAAAGGAAATTTCAACAAAATAGAAAGATTGTTTAAAAAAGAAGTCAGAAAAAGAGAGAATGGTACTCAGTTTTACAACGGACCCGGTAGCGGAGTGCAAACAACCCATTCTTATAACATAGATACATTAACAATGTGGTTTAAAAATCATCCCTGTGTTCTGGATGCTTATCCCGATAAATGTCAGGAAAAAATTGCCATTTACCCCGGACATTCTTCTATAGGTGTAAAATTCAATACCAGGAATGGCATTGTTGAAAAATGTTTTTTATTACAAGAGGGAACAATGGGAACAGTAACTATTTTAGGATGGAGACCTCATCTTTTGGAGGCAAAAAATATTTTAGTTTATAAAAAGATATACGGATGTTCCGGCTTTATTGAACAACAAAAAATGAACTGCAATCCGGTAAAAAAATAATTCAATCTGAATCTTACAGATTTTTTATAATTTCGTAATCAGATTTTACTTAATAAACGTATTGGATCACAGCTGTTTTGCTGTTGATTGAATCAAAAAAAACCAGATCGTATGACAGAAAATGACAGTCTTCAAATCTATACAACTTATTTGCAATTACTTTTTCAACAGGAATTTGATGCAGAATTACTTGATTATTCCCTGCTCGAAAAGCACAAACCTTTATTGCATCAGTTAGCCAGTTTAGGCAACAGCGGAATCAGCGTTTTTGATCTTTATAAAAAAGAACATGTTTTTTACTCTCCTAATTTCTGCAACTTACTGGGTTACGATCTAAAACAAATAGAAGAACTGGGGCATGAGTTTATCGACTCAAAAATTCATCCCGATGATTTTCTAGAACTGACAAAAAACGGGATATCTTTATTAAAATTATTTTTCCATTTCCCAATGGAAGAAAAATTGAATTATAAGCTCATCAATGAATTTCGAATTTTAAATGCTGAAAACAAATACATCAGAGTAATTGAACAACATCAGTTGCTTGAGTTGGATGCAAAAGGAAATATATGGCTTTCAATGAGTATTATTGATATATCTCCTAATCAGGAAATACATGAAAGATTGAAAGCACAAGTATTAAATTTCAAAACCGGGAAAATAATTCCGTTTCAAGAAGAAGCTGCAAAAGAAAAAGTTGACGTAAGCGTTGCCTTAACCAAAAGGGAAATACAAATACTTCAAATGGTAAAAGACGGATTTCTTAGCAAAGAAATTTCTGAACAGCTATCTATCAGCCTGCATACCGTGAATACCCACCGTCAGAGAGTATTGGAAAAACTCTGTGCCAATAATTCAATGGAAGCGGTCGTTTTTGCTTCAAAATTAGGCTTATTATAAGTTTTTTGTAAGGCAAAGTCACAAAGTATTTCTCTTTGAATAAATAATGATAAATCAGTATTGTAGGGTTTTTGATAGGAGCATAATTTTGCAAAAACATTAATCAATTTAAAAACAAAATTATGTTACGATTCATTTTAATTTCAATGCTTGTTATAACAGTTTCAGCAAAATCTTACTCCCAACAGCCAACGCAAACAATACGCGGAATAGTTATCGACAATGCCTCTAATGCACCTATAGCTTTTGCAAATGTGGTAATATTAAACTCAAATCCTCTTATTGGAACTACCACAGACTTCAATGGAAATTTTCAATTGAACAATGTAAGTGTTGGTAGGTACAACTTAAAGTTTAGTATGATAGGTTATGAATCTTTTATCGAAAGAGAAGTGCAGCTTTCATCGGCAAAAGAAGTTTTCCTGAATATTACAATGAAAGAAAATGCTACTACTTTATCAGGAATTGTAGTAAAACCTAGTATTAATAAAGAGCAGGCACTAAATGCAAATGCAACTGTAAGTGCCAAAATGCTAAGTGTTGAAGAAGCCAAACGCTATGCCGGAGGTTTTGATGATCCGGCAAGATTAGTTTCTGCTTTTGCCGGAGTTTCAAGCAATGTGAGTAACAATGCTATTGTGGTAAGAGGTAATAGTCCGCAAGCATTACAATGGAAAATAGAAGGTGTAGAAATACCAAATCCAAACCACTTTGCTGATATGGCTGCTTTTGGAGGTGGTGGACTTACTGCCTTGAGTAGTCAGTTATTGGCGAATTCTGATTTTTTCCTTGGTGCTTTTCCTGCAGAATACAGCAATGCACTTTCGGGCGTATTTGACATTTTTATGCGAAATGGAAATAACACAAAATACGAGCATACTTTTCAACTAGGACTCATGGGAATTGATGCTTCTTCTGAGGGACCTTTTGTAAAAGGCAAACGCTCTTCTTATCTTTTTAATTACCGCTACTCTACATTGGCATTGTTAGAACCTGTTATGCCCGAAAATGCCGGAGGCGTAAGATACCAAGATCTTTCATTTAAATTAAATTTTCCTACCCAAAAAGCAGGCGTTTTTTCTGTTTGGGGAATTGGTTTAATAGATGGTTCAGGAGCCAAAGCTAAGACCGATATGAGTAAATGGGAATACGATGCAGATAAAGACGAACAAGATGTAAAACAATATATGGGTGCATCAGGGATTAGTCATAAGATATTTATTAACAATAACCAATTTGTAAAATCTACATTGGCATCAACAATAAATGGAATTGATTTTACAACAGATAGATTAGATAGTAGTCTTTCATTTTTGCCTAAAAATAGAGTTAACAATACTAACTGGAATTTTGTATTATCTTCTTTTTTGAACACAAAATTTAATGCCAGACATACTAATAAGATTGGGTTTTCTGCAACTGGCCTGATGTATAATATTTTACTTAAAAATGCTGTTAATCTTGGTAATCCATTGCAAATAATAGAAGATAAAAATGGATACAGTACATTGTTAACTGCTTATACTAATTCTACTATAAATTTTACTGGGAAAATCACTATGAATATTGGTATTAACGGGCAATTGTTTACATTAAATAACCACTATACCATCGAACCAAGAATAGGAATTAAGTATCAATTTACACCTAAGCAATCATTGAGCTTTGGCTATGGTTTGCATAGTAGATTGGAACGCTTAAACTATTATTTTGCAAAAAATAGCATTTATGGCAACGAAGTCCTTAATAAAAATCTTGATTTTACAAAATCACATCATTTAATACTAGGTTATGATATAAGTTTTTCAGAATTCACACATTTTAAAATAGAAGCTTATTATCAACAATTATTCAATGTTCCTGTAATTAGCGATAGTTCTTTTTCGCTTATAAATATGCAAAATGATTGGTTTTTCAATGAAAAACTTCAAAATTCAGGCAAAGGTAGAAATTATGGTGTGGATATTACATTCGAAAAATATTTGTCGCAAGGTTATTATTACATGTTATCAGCTTCTCTGTTCAATTCAAGTTATTACGGAGGAGATAAAATTTGGAGAGATACACGATACAACAGAAATTATGCATTTAATTTTTTAATAGGGAAAGAATGGCAAATTGGCACTTCCAAACAAAATACATTAAGTTTAAATGCCCGACTCAGTTATCAGGGTGGTGAACATTATTCGCCTTTAAACGATGTAGCATCATTGGCTACTAAAGATGCTGTTTTTGACGAAACAAAAGCTTTTTCAAAACAATTTGCACCAGCTTTCACGTCTCATTTTACAGCTAGTTATAAAATTAATAAAAAGAAAGTATCACATGAATTTTCATTAAAAATTATCAATACTACTATGTATGAAGAGTTTTTGGGCTTTCAATATAATAATTATAGCAAAACCATTATTGAAAGAAGAGAGGCTTTATTTTTGCCAAATATTAGTTATAAAATAGATTTCTAAAATTTATTATTAATTAAAATACCAGAGATGTTTTTAAAGTGAAGCATGCAGAAGGATTATTTTTCCTTCTGCAAAGTAAAGCCAAAGGTAGTTCCAACTCCTACACCACTTCTAACATTTATTGTTTGTTCGTGGGCTTCAATAATATGCTTTACAATTGATAAGCCTAAACCTGTTCCACCTTCGCCTCGGGATCTGCCTTTATCAGTTCGATAAAAACGCTCAAATAAACGAGGAATATCTGTTTCGCTTACCCCAATTCCATTATCTGCAACTTCCACTAAAATATGCTCATCCATATCAAAAAAACTAATTTTAGTAAGTGCTTTTTCATCAACAGAATATTTTACCGAGTTTTCAATTAAATTGGTCAATACCTGCCGAATACGCTTTTTATCAGCTTTTACAATAATCTGTTTTTCTTTTGTAGGCGAAATAATCAATTTTACCTTTTTCTTTTTAGCTTTAATCTCCAAAAATTCAATCACTTCTTTTGCTAATGAAATAATATCGAATATTGAAAACTCTAGCTTCAACTCTCCCGATTCAAGTCGCGAAATTTCTTCCAAATCTTGAATAATAGCAATCATTCGGTTGATACTCTTTTCTGTACGCAACAAATATTCTTTATTAATAGATGGATCGTCCAAACCACCATCCAACAGTGTTAAAATATATCCCTGTATATTGAAAATAGGAGTTTTAAGCTCATGCGAAACATTTCCAATGTATTCTCTTCGATAAACCTCCAACTTTTTAAGGTCTTCAATTTCCTGACTTTTGTTTTCAACCCAATCCAACACTTCCTGATTTACATTTTCAAGCAAATCGTAAGAACCTTTTTGTTTATCTCTAAAATTTTGTTTTGAAACTTTTAAGTTATGTATTGTTTTATATATAATTCTAATCTTTTCATAAATAAATTTTTCTACAGAGTATCTGATAATTAAAAATGAAAAAATAAATAAAAATACCGAAAGAAATAGAAAAATACCTATTTGGAATTTGACAAATAACAAAGAAAATATCACATAAATTACCATAAAAAACGAAGTAATTAATGTAGCATTATTCAATGCAATAATTCGTGGATTTGAATTAAACATTATTCTTCGTATTTATAACCCACGCCTTTGATGGTTTTCAAATTTTCAATCCCTATTTTTTCTCGTATTTTCCTAATATGTACATCAATGGTTCTATCGCCAACAATTACATCATCACCCCAAACTTTCGAAAATATTTCGCTGCGAGTAAATACTTTATTGGGTTTTGAACATAAAATAGAAAGCAATTCAAATTCTTTGCGAGGTAAAATTATCTCTTTATTATCCTTAATAACAAGGTATCTTTCTTTATCAATTACAATATCTTTCAGTTCAACGACTTTTATATTAGATTGTTCATCTTCCTTGTATCTTCTGAGAAGTGCTTTTACTCGACTAATAATAATCTTAGGTTTAATGGGCTTTGTAATATAATCATCAGCACCAGCTTCAAAACCTGCTATTTGCGAATAGTCTTCACCCCTTGCAGTAAGAAAAACAACCAAAGTATTTGCTAATTTAGGATTTTTTTTAATCTCTACGCAAGTTTCTATGCCATCCATTTTAGGCATCATCACATCAAGAATAATCAAGTGTGGTAAAATACGTGAAGATTTTTCAATTGCCTGCTTTCCGTTTTCAGCAGTATGCACAGTATAACCTTCTTTTCTGAGATTATACCCTAAAAACTCAAGTATATCAGGCTCATCATCCACTAATAATATCACATATTCTTCTGTTTTCATTTTCTTAAATTTTATTTATTCTAAAATTTACAATCACATTACAAAAATAGAAAAATAAACTTTAATATATATTTATTTCATTGAAAATTAATAATTTCTTAAAGCTATTAATGTAAAAAAGCTTATGATAGTATGAATAATAATCTAAAATAGCAATAATTTTTGATTGATAAATTGAATAAGGCAAAAGGACATTATAAAATATTTTTATTCAAACACTTTTGAAATGGGTATTTTAACGGACATTCAATAAAATTTTATAGCACCTTAAATCCGCAAAGAATACTGTAACTTATTGGTTATAGTCCTGTCAAGTTTTAAAAACCTGACAGGATTGGCGTATATAAATAACAGAATACCAATATTTCATCTATAACTTAGCAGATTTAAGATAATACTAAATTATCATTAATTTTATGTAATTAGCTTGTTTCTTGTGCGTTGAGTAATTAAATAATTTTTCTTAAAATTGTATGACTTATAATATTTTGTATTTTTGCAAAACCAATCAATCAAACACAATATGAAATATCCATGAGCGATAAATGGCACACCAACCGAGTATGATTAAGAATGCAGATAACCGCTTAGCGGTTTTTAATGAGACCTGTTAATTATAAATTCTTAAGTTTTTAACCGCTTAGCGGTTTTCTTATGCCATTAAATATCAATAAATTTTAAACACATGAAAATACTAATTATCGAAGATGAACAAGCTGCAGCACGTCGCTTATGCCGACTATTAAAAGAAATACAACCTAATGCTGAAATTATCGACCATATTGAAACTATTACCGATACAGTAAAATGGTTAATGCTCAATAAGCAACCCGACCTAATATTTATGGATATTCATTTGGCAGACGGTTCGTGTTTCGAGATATTCAAACAAGTACAAGTAACAACAGCCATTATTTTTATTACGGCTTATGACCAATATGCTATTCAAGCCTTTAAGGTAAATAGTATTGATTATTTACTTAAACCTGTCAAAAAGGAAGAACTGCAACAAAGTCTTGCAAAATGGGAAACTTCCCGACGCGAAGTAGATTTTACAACTTTGATGGAGCAAATCGTTCAAAAAACAAAAGAACTACCTCATCGCTTCGTTGTAAAATATGGACAATATCTTAAAGCAATTGATAGTAAAGAAATAGCACTTTTTTATGCAGAAGATAAAACTATTAACATGCTTACTTTCGATAAGCAATCTTATCCAATAGATTTTTCGTTAGATAAACTTTCTGAAATGCTCGATGCTAAAACATTTTTCAGGATAAACAGAGGGGTAATTATTAACTACAAATCTATAGGACAAATGTTTACCCATTTTAAAGGGCGCATAAAAATTGAATCTATAATACCCAGCCCTGTTGAAACCTATGTAAGTGCAGATCGTGCTCAAACATTTAAACAATGGTTATCGGGTAAAAGTAGCACATAATATTTTATAATTAAAAATGTTTCAGTTTAGGATTTGAAAAATTGTAACTTCATAAATATCTGTATTTTTTAAGATTTAAACTTTGAAATAATCTTTAGTTAGTAAGCATGAAAACGTGCTGAAAATCATTAAGAAAACTTTTTATAAAAAAAAATTCACCTTATTCACAAAAAAACATCTGAAAATTACTGATAAAATTATATTTTTGACAAAAATTAAAAACGATATCAATTATGTTTAAAACAAACGAATATTTTGATGGAAAAGTAAAATCCATTGCTTATCAAACTACAGAAGGTCCTGCTACTATTGGTGTTATGGCGGCTGGCGAATATGAATTTGGCACCTCATCGGTAGAATACATGACCGTTACTTCAGGAAAAATGATTATTCAATTAGCTGGTGAAAACGAATGGAAAGAATACATAGAATTTCAAACTTTTGTTGTGCCTAAAGACAGTAAATTCAAACTAAAAATTGCAGAAGACACTACTTATCGTTGTTTATACAGATAAAATCATTCGTTAAAAACTAAAATTGAATGATGAACAATGATTTTTGAATATAAAAATCATTGCTTTATGTCTTTTTTATTTCTTAATATGTATTTTATGGTCGTTTAGAATATTTTTCTGAACAAATAATTTAATACCCAATCGTCAATTTGCAATCTATAGAAAAAATAGCAATAATTGGAGCAGGAAGTTTAGCAACAAACTTAGCTATTGCATTGCATAATAGTGGAATAAATATTTTACAAATTGCAAACAGAACGCTTCCTAATGCAATTGTGCTGGCAGAAAAAGTGAATGCAACTTTTACAGATAATTTTACTGAAATAGATAAAAGTGCAGATTTATACATAATAGCTGTTTCCGATACAAGTATTTACAATGTTTTGCGAAAAATAAATCTAAATGGGAAATTTATAGTTCACACCGCTGGCACTATTGATATGGATATTATTAAACCCTTTTCCGATAATTTTGGTGTATTTTATCCATTGCAAACTTTCTCGAAAACAGATGTAGTTTCTTTTGATAAAATACCTATTTGCATTGAAGCCAATTCAATAAAGAATGAGAAACTACTTATTCAACTAGGAGAAAAATTATCTAAAGATATTCAAAAAATAAATTCAGTACAACGGAAAGTTCTTCATGTTTCTGCCGTCTTTGCTTCCAATTTCAGCAGTTATATGTATTTTATAGCTCATGAAATTTTGGAGAAAAATGAAATTTCTTTTGATATTCTTAAACCACTTATTCTTCGAACTGCTGAAAAAGTACAAACACATCAGCCCGAGATTGCAATTACAGGTCCTGCACGACGCAACGATACAGCAGTTATGCAATCACATTTAAACCTTTTAAATAAGCAAAAGGATTTCAAGGAGATATATAAGCTTATCAGTAATAATATTATCAAACATTTTCATCAAATCTAAAAAAATAATGTCAAATTATAAAGAAAAATTACAAGCAATTAACACGTTTATTTTTGATTATGATGGAGTGTTAACAGATGGGAAAGTATTGGTAATTTACGAAAATGAACAACTTCGTTCTTCAAATGTGAAAGACGGTTATGCTTTGCAATATGCTGTAAAAAAAGGATATAGAATTTGTATTATTTCAGGCGGTAATTCTTCATCAATGTCTCAACGCATGGAAAGTTTAGGAATAACCGACGTTTTTCTTGGCATTCAAAACAAATTAGAAACCTATAATAATTATTTATCTGATAATAATTTAGATAAATCACAAATTGTCTATATGGGAGATGACATCCCAGATTATGAGGTTATGTTAAATGTTGGAGTAGCAACATGCCCTTCAGATGCAGCCAATGAAATTAAATCAATAGCCGATTATATTTCCGACTCAAAAGGTGGAGAAGGTTGTGTTAGAGATATTATAGAACAAGTATTACGTTTACACAACAATTGGTTTCATAAAGAAGCTTTTCATTGGTAAGCATTCTTATTTTTATTGGTTATTAAGCTTTAAGTCAGAAAATATTGTAGTTCGTGCATTTTAATTGTTTACTGCTTCCTGTTTTTAAGCCTTTGTACTTGCATTTCGCATCGACATAATATCTTTATCAAAAAGATACAAGCTATGTGATCCAATCAGCTTTAGTTTATCAAGAATACCCCTAACAGATTTTTCTTCTTCAATTTGTTCGTTAACAAACCATTGAATCCAATTATTTGTAGAAAAATCTTTTTCTTGTAAGCAAACATTAACAATTTCATTGATGGCTTTAGAAATGTATTTTTCATGTTTAAATACCTGATCAAACAAATCACGAATATCAACATATTCAAAAGGAGGTTGTTTAAGTGCAGGAATAATTGATTTTCCACCCCTTTCGTTGATAAAAGCAATAAATTTTAATTGATGCTGATGCTCTTCTTCTGCTTGTGAGTAAAGCCATTGTGCAGTTCCTTCAAAACCACTAATTTCTGCCCAAGAAGCCATCGCTAAATATAAATTTGAGGAGTAAGCTTCTTTTTCAATTTGAGCAACTAATATATTTTCAACATTTTGTGACAACATAATTTTGATTTTTTTATATTACTACACTAATAAACAAACAAAAAAAATCTTTGTTCAATTTATTTTTTCAATTTTTTCATTCTATTTAAAGCTTCATTAAAATCAATTTTTGATTTTAACTTTAAACAAAACATTATTTAGAATGATTCTTTTTAACATTGCTTACATCTTTTTATGTTTTTTTAATATTTTTTTTCCTACTTTTGCGTTAATAAAAAATAATAAAAATTATCATACTATCAATTGTTTGAATATTATATTTTAATCAGCTGATATTATTTTAATTAGAAGTATTTTAGTTCAGATAAAAAGTAACAAAAACAGTTTTTTAACAATAAATATTTTGTTGTTTTAAAATATATTTTGTTATTTTACAGTCTCGTTTGTGAGCTTTTACATAAATTTATTACTATGAGAAGTAAAATATTTACGTTTTTACTAATTTTATTTGTTGCAAATAACTATGTTTTTGCACAACAGGAAGCTCAGTTTAGCCAATATATGTTTAATACAATGGCTATAAATCCTGGCTATGCCGGAAGTAATGGAGCTATATGCCTTAATACTTTCGCAAGACAGCAATGGGCAGGATTTAAAGACCCGGATGGCAGTAGTACTGCACCACAAACCTTTTTGTTTTCCATTGATGCACCCATTAAATTTCTCCATGGAGGCTTAGGGGCTGTTATTAGCTCTGACAAAGCTGGTTTTGAAAAAAATACAAATTTTCGTTTAGCTTATGCTTATCGGTTGAATTTGGGAACAGGTTTTCTTGGTATTGGTGTAGAGGCTGCATTTTTAGATAAAAAAATAGATTTTTCGAAGTTCAGAACAGGTGATGAAGACCACCCACTAGGAGATAACGATGCTGTTTTGGTTAGTGGAAAGGCTAATGGAAGTGATTTTTTTACTGATTTTGCATTTGGAATTTATTATAATGTACCTGGTAAATTTTATGTTGGAATTTCTGCTTTAAACCTAAGTGAACCAACAGGTTTTGCTTGGAAACCATTAACTGGAACCGGAGCTGGGGGCAATGCAGTTCAGCTAAAAAGAACTTATTTTGCTACAGGAGGTTATGAGTACATCTTCCCCAGTAATCCTTCTTTTGAATTTAATCCTTCATTCTTAATAAAAACAGATTTTGTATCAGCACAATATGATATTGCTGCCTTATTAAAATATGATAATAAATTTTGGGGTGGCTTAAGTTATAGAGTTCAGGATGCTGTTACTCTTTTGATTGGTTTAAACTGGTCAAATTTTAAATTTGGATATTCTTATGATATTACGACTTCAAAATTAGGTGGGTCTGGCAAAAGCAATGGTAGCCATGAGTTATTTTTAAGATACTGTTTTAAAATAACAATTCCTACTTACGTAAAAAGTTATAAAAACACAAGATATTTTAGGTAACATTGAAACATTAAAAAAAATATTTCGTTAAATTGATTTACACAAAAAAATACCAAACGAATAAAAAAATCGTTATGAATATCAAATCAAAATCTAATATGAGAAACGTCTTTTTTTATCTTATCATTATTCTGCTACTTTCAAGTTGTGGAAATTCTGGTAATGGAGAATTAATCGGTGTTCAAGACAGACCGAGATTTTATCAACCCGATCCTTATGGAACTATTTTCATCCCACTAGGTTCTTACACAATGGGTGCTGGTGACCAAGACATTTTTTATGCAAATGTTTATCAATCAAAAACTGTTAGTGTTGAATCTTTTTACATGGATGAAACCGAAATTACCAATAATGAATACCGCCAGTTTGTAGATTGGGTTAGAGACTCAATTGCACATACAAGATTAGGCGAAGGAGGAATTGTTGACCACTTAATTGATCAGGATGAAGATGGCGAACCTATAGACCCTCCATCTGTTAATTGGGATACAGAAATTGAATGGGATTCTCCTGAAAACAAAGAAGCGTTAGAAGATATGTATCTTCCTGAAAACGAAAGGTTTTACAGAAGAAAAGAAGTTGATACTCGCAAATTAAACTACATTTATTATTGGATAGATGTACAAGCTGCTGCTCAAAAAGACTATTCTCAACCAGCAAACTCACAAAATGCTTCATTTATGAATCGTCCACAAGGTTTAAAAGATCGTTCGGTTTATATTAGAAAAGAAATTATCAATGTATATCCTGATACTCTAAGTTGGATACATGATTTTACTTATTCTTTCAATGAACCTATGACCAAGTCCTATTTTTGGCATCCTGTTTACGACAACTATCCTGTTGTAGGTGTAAGTTGGAAACAAGCCAAAGCTTTTTGTAATTGGAGAACAATGCAAATGAATAGTTTTCTTGAAAGCAATGGAGAAGTTGGTGTAAATGATTTCAGATTACCAAATGAAACTGAATGGGAATGGGCAGCAAGAGGTGGTGCTGCATTAAGCCCATTTCCATGGGGTGGTCCTTATATTAGAAACAGTAATGGTTGTTTTTTAGGCAATTACAAACCATTACGTGGTAATTATGTTGATGATGGAGGTATTCGTTCACTTATTGTAGCACATTATGCTCCTAATGATTTTGGATTGTATGATATGGCAGGAAATGTTAGCGAATGGTGTGCTGATGCTTTTGATGAATCTGCATATAATTTTGCACATGATATGAATATGTATTATAATTATGATGCAAAAGATAATGAAAACGCTGTTCAGAAAAGAAAAGTTATTAGGGGTGGTTCATGGAAAGATGTTGGCTATTACATGCAAGTTTTTGCACGACAATATGAATATCAGGATACATGTAAATCTTATGTAGGGTTTAGATGCGTTCAATCTTATTTAGGACGTAAAAAAGGTGATAATCCTAAAACAGAATCTAATGTTTACAATTAAAAATCAATAAATCAAATAATAAATCAAATTAATTAAATTAATTAAAATTTTTAATAATCATGGGTATAAAAAACATTGTAGGTAGTAAAGGCTATAAACAATTCATGGCTAAACTTTACGGATGGGGAGCTTCAGTAGTAATTTTAGGAGCTTTATTTAAAATTAATCATTATAATTTTGCTAATGAAATGCTGATTTTGGGACTTGGAACAGAAGCATTAATTTTCTTCTTTTCAGCTTTCGAACCATTGCACGTTGAGTATGATTGGAGTTTAGTTTATCCTGAATTAGGTGGTATGCTTGAAGAAGATTATAAAAAAGGAAAACAAAAGAAAAGTGGTGGTAGTGTTACCCAAGAATTAGATAAAATGTTAGCAGATGCCAAAATTGGACCTGAACTTATTGACAGTTTAGGAAAAGGATTAAGAAACCTTTCTGAAACAGCTGCTTCATTAGTAACTGTTACTGACGCAGCTAAAGTATCAGAATCTTATACAACTACATTGAAAACTTCTGCAGAAAAATTAGCATCATTAAATGCTGTTTATGAATTACAATTGCAATCTGCAACTGCACATATGGAAACAACTGCTAAAGTTCAAACCAATATGGATCAATTCGTAAGTCAATTAGAAGAATCTTATGAAAATACCGTTAAATACAAAGAGCAAGTTGATTCAATTAATAAAAAAGTTGCTCAATTGAATAATGTTTACGGTAATATGCTTTCAGCAATGAGCATGGGAAACAAATAGTTAAAGCACAATATACATTTAATAACTAATTTAAATAATAAGATATGGGAGCAACAAATTGTCCGGAAACGCCGCGACAACGAATGATTAGTATGATGTATCTTGTATTAACTGCTTTATTGGCGTTAAACGTTTCTGTTGAAATTATCAATGCATTCATCATTGTTAATGAAAGCGTAGAAACTACAAATGCTAACTTTGGTAAGAAAATAGATGGTACTTACGCGAATTTTGAAAAAGCTTTTTTAGCAAACCCTGGTAAAGTTAAAGAGTTTCATGATAAAGCTTTAAAAGCAAAACAATATTCTAAAGAATTAGTTGATTATATCAATGGTTCAAAATATGAATTAATTTCTAAAACAGAAGAAATTTCAATTGCAGAAGCTAAAAATCTAAATATTAAAGATATTAAAAGAAAAGATAATTACGATACTCCAACAAATTATTTTATTGGAAAAGAAGGCTCAAAAAGTGGTAAAGCTTATGAGTTAAAAAACAAAATAGATGATTATCGTAATAAAATGCTTGGTTTAGTTGATCCAAAATATAAAGTATTATTAGATAAAAGTTTAGGCTTAAAAACAGATGAAGTTTATAAGGATAAAGAAGGTAAAGTTCAAGATTGGGCTGAACACAATTTTTATCGTACCATTACAGTAGCTGCAATTACAATTCTTAACAAAACAGTTGCAGATGTGCTAAATACTGAATTTGATATTGTAAATCAATTGTTTTCTTCTGTTAATGCAGATGATTTTACATTTGATAAAATCGGAGCTAAAGTAATAGCTTCTTCAAATTATGTATTATTAGGTGATCAATATCAAGCTGAAATTTTTGTAGCAGCTTATGATACCAAATCTTCTATTACAGCAGAGATAAATGGAGCAACCATTCAAGGTGATAGTGGTATGGTACTTTATAAATCTGGAGCTTCTTCAGAAGGTTTAAAAAAATACAAAGGCCAAATAAATGTAAAAACTCCATTTGGATTAAAATCTTATCCATTTGAAAATGAATATATAGTAGCTAAACCAAGTGCTACTGTTTCTGCTGACAAAATGAATGTATTTTACATTGGTGTTGACAATCCTGTTACAGTTTCTGTACCTGGAGTTGCAAACGAAAAAGTAAGACCTACTATGACTGGAGGTACATTATCACCAAAAGGTGGTGGTAAATACATTGTGAATGTTACTAAAGGTGCACCTGGTACAAAAGCTATTATTTCAATTAACGCTGATTTTGATGGCAAAATGAAATCAATGGGTAAATCTGAATTTCGTGTAAAAACAGTTCCAAATCCAATTCCTTCTATAGGAGGTGTTGAAGATGGAGCATTAATTGATAAATCCAGAATTACAACAGCTGGTGGTATTGCAGCTCAATTAAAAGATTTTGATTTTGAATTACAAATGTTTGTAACTTCTTTTACAATGCAAACTACTAAAAGTGGAGATTTATCACCAAAATTAATATCAAAAGGTAATAAGTTTACACCTGAAATGATATCAATGCTTTCGCAAGCTAAACGTGGTCAGAAATTTTGGTTTGAGAATATTACGGTTAAAGCTCCTGAAGGAAATCGTAAACTTAATTCAATAAATTTAACTATTAAGTAGAAACATCATCTATTGTAGGATAATAAAGGATTCATTAATTAAAATTATATTTTCAGATAAAGTAATCATAATTAAAGCATTAATCAAAAATAAGCAGTTTATTTGGATATTTTATTTGACAATTAAATTAATAAAATTAATAAAAATGAAAAAAGTAATTTTAATAGTATTGTTAGTTTTCAATGTAGGAATAACAATCGAAGCATTCTCACAAGTATTTGATAGTCCTCCCAGAGATCTTGCATGGGATAAATCTCATTCAAGAGATCGAAAGGTTGTTCCTTATGCACCAGTGAGAGAAGCTGATGTAACTTGGTACACAAAAATATGGAGAATAATTGATTTTAGAGAGAAAATGAATCAAGTATTTTATTATCCTGATGAAACCATTAGAGATCGAGTAAGTTTTATGCAAATGATTATGGATGGCTTAAAAGAAGGTTCTTTAACTGCTTATGATGCTATCAATGATGAATTTACAAAACCACTAACCTATGAGGAAATGATTGCTGGATTTGAACGTTCAGATTCAACTCAATTGGAAAGGCTTGACTTCCCTGGTGAATTCTATGATACGATTATTAAAATATCATTGGATCCAACAGATGTTAAACAGCTTAGAATTAAAGAAGTTCAGTTTTTTGATAAGCAACGTTCAGTATTAGATGTACGTATTTTAGGACTTTGCCCTCTTTTACAAGTTAGAGACGATAAAGGTGAATTAAAACCAGGTTTTCAACCCATGTTTTGGATTTATTTCCCTGATGCACGTCCAGTATTTGCAAGAACTGAATTATATAATCCTAAAAATGGTGCAGAAAGAAGAACTTTTGATGATATATTTCAAAAAAGATATTTTCAGAGTTATATAACCAAAGAAGATAATACTTATAACAGAAATATTTCAGCATACAAAACAGGTTTAGATGCTTTATTGGAAGCTGAAAGAATTAAAGAATACATTTTTGATTTGGAACATAATCTTTGGGAATTCTAAAAAAAAAGTCCGATTAAAAATCGGACTTTTTTTTTATCTTATTAATAGAAAAATTAATCAAAAAGCAAAACCTTAAATAACAAATACTATATAAATATATTAACTTTGTAGTTCAAAATTTAAATATATGAAATTTTTAAAAATAACATTATTCTCTATTTTAACTTTTTTTTGTAATGAAGTGAAAACCCAAACTCTTCAAATTGATAATATACAAGCTAATTTAGGAGATACTGCATGTGTTTCAATAAATATCTCTAACATTGACAGTTTAAGTGCTATTACTTTATCTATTAGTTATGATACAACAAAAGTAAATTTTATTAATTATAATAATCTTAATCCACATATTTCAGGAATTATGATTAATGATATACATAACATAACTACCAATGCTCGTCTTGGAAAAATTGCAGTTTCTTGGGCAGATTTAAATAGCGTAAACTTTAACACAGAAATATTAGTTAAATTTAACTTTAAAATATTAGCTGGAGGATATTGCCCACTTATTTTTTTACCAAATTGTGAATTAGCTAATTACATGGGTCAAATTATTTCAACAAACTATATAAATGGAGGTATAACTATTACTGAATCATCAATAAAAGATAATGAACGAATAAATTTTAAATTTTATCCTAATCCTAGCAACGGCATTATTTCGATAGAAAATAGATTTATAAATGAAAAATCTGAATTACAACTTTACAATATGCAAGGTGAAATTTTGTATTCTGAAATTTTTTATAATACTAATTTACTTTTTGTTAAAGAAATTAATCTTAATACATATCCAAAAGGAATTTACTTTCTTAAAATTAAAAATAATAAATTTGCAAGAATAGAAAAGTTAGTACTTCAGTAAAAATACAAATAATTTTAAAATTTTGCAGTTACCTCTCACCATACCATTTATACCTATAAAATAAATTGAAACACGAAACAATAATTTCATTATTTTTATTAAAAAAAGACAGTTAAGTATTTTATTTAATTAATTTTGCAACCCCAAATTTTCGAACTTGAGTTTATTAGAATTAATATTAATTGCAATAGGTTTATCTATGGATAGTTTTGCCGTTTCACTTACAAGTGGAACCTTAAAATGTATAACCTATAAAAAAGGACTTAGAATAGCCTTAGTTTTTGCTTTATTTCAAGCTATTATGCCTATATTAGGTTGGTTATTAGGCATTACATTTAAAGATATGATTGAACGAATTGATCATTGGATTGCTTTTTCATTACTTTTTATTATCGGATTAAAAATGATTATTGAATCGATAAAAGTGAAACCCGAAGAAAGAAAATTTAATATCAATAAAAACTCAGTTTTGATTATGCTTGCAATAGCAACAACAATAGATGCTTTTGTTGTAGGTATCAGCTTTGGATTCTTAAATGTTTCAATACTAAAAGCAGCTATTATAATTGGTGTTGTTACTTTTATTATTTCTTATAGCGGGATTTGTTTAGGAAAACTAAATCGCTTTATTAAACCTCGAACTGCAGAATTACTTGGTGGATTAGTTTTGATAATAATTGGAATTAAAATATTAATAGAACACAATAAATTAATATAAACAAACACTTTGGTAAACTTATAATCATTGAATTTGTTATAATTATCCAAAGATTTATCAATAGAAATAAATATAAAAAACAACATCATGTTAAAGAGATTTTTTAGCTTTCTTACTATCATATTTATTATTCAATATTTAGCAATCGCCCAGATTCCTGCAGGATACTATAATTCTGCAACCGGAACTGGAGCAATACTTAAAACACAATTGTATAATATTATAAAAGGACATACAGTAAGAACCTACGATAATTTATGGACAGATTTTCAAACCACTGATAAAAAAGCAAATGGAAAAGTCTGGGATATGTATTCTGATATACCTGGAGGAACACCTCCTTATCAATATACTTTTATTTCAGACCAATGTGGAAATTATTCTGTAGAAGGAGATTGTTATAATCGCGAACATTCTTTCCCTAAAAGTTGGTTTAATGATGGCACACCAATGTACTCCGATTTGTTTCATTTAGTACCTACCGATGGAAAAGTTAATGGACAACGTAGTAATTTCCCATTTGGAAAAGTAAATAATCCAACATGGACTTCACAGAATGGAAGTAAACTAGGTACTAATGCATATCCTGGTTATACAGGAACAGTTTTTGAGCCATTAGATAGTTTTAAAGGAGATTTTGCACGTAATTATTTTTATATGGTTACACGATATGAAAACGTCCTTTCAAGCTGGAGTTGTGATATGATAAATAATACAACATTCCCATCATTTACAACTTGGGCAAAAAATATGCTTATCGAATGGAATAATCTTGACCCTGTAAGCCAAAAAGAAATTGACCGAAATAACGCAGTTTATAGCATTCAACACAATCGAAATCCTTATATTGATCATCCTGAATACGTAAACTTAGTTTGGGGAGGCGGAACTTTAATTTTAGTTAATTCTATTGTAGTACAGGGTCAAGGTGGGGCTACTTCTATTTCAACTCAAGGAGGAACTTTACAAATGTCAGCAACAGTTTTACCTACCAACGCAACCAATAGTACTTATACATGGTCGGTAAAAAACGCCAAAGCTACTATTAGCTCTACAGGTTTGCTTACAGCAGTAGCAGATGGTATTGACACAGTTGTAGCTACAGCTAATGATAATTCGGGCATTAAAGGTATTATTGCAATTACTTTTTCTAATCAAGGTAATGGAGTTAATTATATTGATTTAAGCGATAAAGTATTAATATATCCAAATCCAGCCAAAGAGGAGTTAAATATTGACATTACACATTTACAAACCCTTCCTGAAAACATTACAATCACTGACATAAGTGGACGTTATTTTTATCAAACATCAAAAGTTTTAACTCAACAAAAAATTAATGTTGCAAATCTCGAAAGCGGAATGTATTTTGTTACCATTAGCGGAAAAAATTGCAAATCAGTATTTAAGTTTACACGATAATGTCAAAAATTAGAATTACCAAAGAATTCAGATTTGAAAGTGCCCATGCTTTATTAGATTACGATGGACCGTGCAAAAATATTCACGGACATTCTTACAAAATGGCTGTAACTCTAATCGGAGAACCTTTAACCGACACTAATTCTCCTAAAAACGGCATGGTAATGGATTTTGGTATCTTAAAACAAATTGTAAATGATTGTATTGTAAAACCATTCGATCATGCTCTGGTATTAAATGCTGATACAAAAAATGTAAATTCGATTGAAGTTAAATCATTATCTGAAAAGCTGATATTAGTTAAATATCAACCAAGTTGCGAAAATTTTTTATTAGATTTTGCCGAAAGAATCAAAAATAAACTACCTGATAATGTAGAGTTATTCAGCATTCGTCTTGACGAAACTTCCAATTCTTATGCCGAGTGGTTTGCATCGGATAATGAGTAAAAGAACAGAAAAGAAAGAGGGCAATGTTCCTCTTTTTTATGCAAAAAATGCACGCCTTTTAAATTCAGCACAAACGATAGCTGTAGCAATGGATGCGTTCAATGATTCGGCTTTATTATTTGAATTTTCAGCAAAAAATGGAATATACAGTTTATTGGTAATAAAAGGTAAAAGTTCGTTAGATATTCCTTTGGATTCATTGCCGATAATAATAATCCCATTTTCACTTAATGTCTGATTGTAAATGTTTTCTCCATTCAATAAAGTGCCATAAATTGGGATATCTTTAGGAATATTTTTTAAAAATATAGACAAATCAACATATTGTATATTAACTCTTGCTATTGACCCCATAGTAGCTTGCACCACTTTGGGATTATACACATCTACACTGTGTTTTGAGCATACAATATCTGAAATTCCAAACCAATCGGCTATTCTGATGATGGTTCCTAAATTTCCTGGATCTTTTATCTCGTCTAAAACAAGTATTAGTTTTTCAAATATAAATGTATCAATGCTTTGCTGTTGAGGAATTTCTACTAAAGCCAATACCATATTAGGCGTTATAAGACCACTTATTCTTTCCAATTCGGAAACAGTAACTTCTGTAATAGCAACATTATCTGATATTTTATGTATATCTAACCATTCTTTTACAGCAAATATTTCAATAATTTTGAAATTACTCGACAATAATTCAGTAACCAATTTATCACCTTCAGCAATAAATTCTTGGAATTCATCTCTGAATTTGTTTTGTTTCAGAGCATTAATATGTTTTATGATATTTTTTGACAGCATTTTTACAAAAATAAAAAAAACCCGGCAATATAACCAGGTTTTTTATAAAATTATATTCAAAAACAAACTATTCAGCAATTACTTCAAAACTGATTTCAGCTTTAATTTCTTTGTGTAAGTTAATTTTTGCTTTGTAAGTACCTAATTCTTTGATTGATTCGCCTTCAATATGAATTTTTTTGCGGTCAATTTCGTAATTGTATTGTTCTTTTAATGCTTCAGCAATTTGGATAGAATTAACTGAACCGTAAATTTTACCGGTTTCACCTGCTTTTGCACCTATTTTCACTACTACATTTTCGAGTGCTTTGCAAAGTGTTTCGGCTTGTGTTTTAATTTTTTCCAATTTGAATGCACGTTGCTTTAAATTTTCAGCGTGTATTTTTTTATTGGTAGCTGTTGCCATTATAGCAATGTCTTGAGGGATAAGAAAATTACGAGCATATCCATCTTTTACTTTAACTTGGTCGTCTTTGTAACCTAAGTTTTCTACGTCTTGTTTTAAAATTACTTCCATTGTGTTTCCCTCCTTATTTTAATAAATCTGCTACGTAAGGTAATAAAGCAAGGTGTCTTGCTCTTTTAACTGCTTGCGATACTTTTTTCTGATATTTATTAGAAGTACCGGTTAATCTTCTTGGAAGAATTTTACCTTGTTCGTTGATAAATTTCAATAAGAAATCAGCATCTTTGTAATCAATGTATTTGATTCCGCTTTTTTTGAAACGGCAATACTTTTTCTTTTTGGTTTCAACCGCTATTGGGGTTAAATATTTGATTTCTGAACTATTGTCTGCCATGATTTTAAATTTTTAAATTAAATTATTTCGTTGACTTCTAATTTTACTTCTGCTTTTTTACCAATTGCGATGTTGCGTCTTTTTTCGCTATAAGCTATAGCGTGTTTATCAAGTTTTACAGTTAAGAATCTTAATAAACGCTCATCACGTTTGTAAACAGTTTCTAAATCAGCTACAAGAGTTCCTTCGGCTTTAAATTCAATAAGATAATAAAATCCTGTTGATTTTTTTTGAATAGGGTAAGCCAATTTTTTTAATCCCCAATTGTTTTCATAAACAATCTCAGCTCCTTTTTCTTTCAAAAAAGACTGGAATTTTTTTACAGTTTCCTTCATCTGATCTTCAGACAAAACGGGAGTCATAATGAAAACTGTTTCGTAATTGTTTAACATTGTGTTTTAATTTTTAAATGATTATTAAATTGATTTTAAAAATGGAGTGCAAAAGTACGAAATGTTTTTCAAATACATGGTATATATTTGATTAAATATTTTAGGGATATAGAAAAGATCTGCAAATAAAATATACGGGTTGAGAATGTAAGTGCAAATAAAATAGCACTTTCCTATCAAGTTAGATAAAAGTTAATGACGCAGAAATCTGAACTGGCAAGGCAATAAATTATACCGACTATTATCCCATCTTTTCTTTATCACCTATTTGTTCGCATTTTCTCTTTTACATCAATTTAATAATAATAGTACTTTTTAAAATTCATATATTAATTTCATTATTTACTCTGGAAAACCAACCCAAAAGTAAAAGAAACATGATTTAGTTCAGATGGTTTAACCTTTAAATTGTCTTTAAAACTATAAAGGTTATAAGATAAACCCGTTCTGATTTTAAACCATTTGGTAATAATCAACTCACCGAAAATCTGAGGAGAAACAATAAGACCATTTAATTTATATGATACTTGGTCCGTTTCGAAAAGCACAAAGTCATTAACATCGTGACGCAAAGTAAAAGCCCCCATATTTAATTGGCATCCTGGATGAAATCGACTTTTGCCGTGAATGACATAAGCTGCATTTACTCCTCCCTGTCCAATCCACACATATCGGATGTCATTATTTACTTCAACCTTCAGATTTGAAGCAAAAATGGCACCATATACACCCAAATAAAGGTTTCGTTGAACGATGACACCTCCTTCAATGCCCTGAAATGAAAATGCTTTTCCAAAAAAATCATGATGTTGATGGTAAAGCGTAACAAAAGGTTTTAATTTGGTTTTAATTTCAAGTGAATCTTTCGCTTCCTGTGCGCAAATGCAATAGTATGAAGCGAATATTAAAAGTAAAATTATAATTATTCTATTGTTCTTCATATTTATATTTATATGCTGATAATTTGTATGACAAAACAAAAGTCCAGATTTGCAGTGTGCAGATATTAATTCTTTCTACCAAACCAAAGTATGGAAACCCTTTTGCGAAAAAGAATCCTGACATTCCACCAAAAATGATGATAAGTATTCCGCAAATCAAAGAAAAGTTACCTAATGTTTTCCATGCTTTTTCTTTCTTGAGTCCAAAACCAATTAACAATGGTGTTAGAATGGTGAAAGGCACAATCAGGACAGTTACTAAAAGGTGCATCATTCCGGCGAAACTAGGATCTGCACCGGACAAATCCTGAGGAAAGAAGCTATACGAAATGGAAACAAGATGTAAGATAATAAAAAATATTCCTCCCCAAAAAACTAATCTGTGTCGCTCTTTCCTTTCAAAAAAGGTAAATGAGACCGCAAATATCAACGCTAGCCCCCCGTAGATATTGGTAAACATCAACAACAAGAATCTGTTGGGTGCTCCAGTTGCTGTTAAATCGCTTATGGGTTGTTGCAAGTGGCTGTAGCCTTGCCATAATAAACCACCCAGCAATATATGCAATAAATAAATTACAACCGCCAGCATTCCTGAAGAAAGCAAAATTGTTCTAATATATCGTTTCATATATTTTTACTAAGATTTTAAAACAACGTAATAAATTGATCTGAAAAGAGAAGGATTCTTTTTGTACTGATCTATTTCATTGATTTCATTGATAAACAAACTACATAAATGGGCGTTTTCAAGTTTATTTATCTCAATTTCAAGTTGATAGTAAAAATCTCTCCACCAAATAGTTTCATCTAAAAGAAGGCTACTTAAGATTTTGCAATTATTTTTATGAATTAATTCAATTTTTTTTTCATGATCCTTGTATTCGTCATGAATAATAAAATAACCTTTCTGTTTGATTTTTGCAATCACCTTTTTAAAACCCATTTCAAAACCAACGACATTAAGAAAACCTTCAGCAAGGATAAGATCAAAATATTCAGGTTCAGTTACAAGGTTAAAAAATGACAGATTTTTAATTTCGATTCTACTTGAAGTTTTTTTTCTTTTAATTTTGTGTTCAAGAAAATCGAGCAGATCTTTGTTGGTATCAATTGCCATTATTGTTCCAGTATATCTTTCGTCCATCCATAGCGTTGACACGCCACTTCCACAACCAATATCAAGTATTTTTGGATTATTAAATTCAGGAAGGTCGTTAAGTACTTTTTCTAAATACTTAACAAGCTGCATTCTGCAACGATCCCTTAAGTTAAAATATTCGTATTTATTTTTTATATCCATGGAAGCTTAACTTTTTTGCGGTATTCTTCCCATACCATCCCAAATATTTTTGAAAGCAATTTCTCTTCTTCGGGAGAGAAAATTCTAGAACCGATATAAACAACAATTCCAAGTAAAACCCCTAACCATGTATTAAACATAAACCCTACCCATGGTATAACCAACAATGCAACACCTGTATAAAGCGGGTGTTTGACTATAGCATAGGGCCCATTTGTTATAAGTTTCTTTCTGGGGATTTTTGTTAATATCAGTACAACTGTCCAAATCCAATTGATAATACCGATTATTAAAAACAAAAACGAAATCCAAAATAATAATCCTGATGTATCATTCACATTGAAAAACTCAGAAAATAAGATATTCAAAGTGATTCCTAAAATTAAAAATGGTAAGGTAAAAAGCCCAATCTTTCTTCCATTACCTACAAGTATCTTTAATTTCATAATTAGTTCCCAATTAAATAATGTTTATTTACTGAATTTATCTTTTTAGCAAACATATGATAAAATGTTTTTTTGCAAAATTTAAATCTTCAGTAAATTTCTCTGCTTGATATCTGTTTGCTTTTTCAACTTGTTTCCACTCATTATCATGTTTAACTTTTTCATTTTCAAATATCAGGTTCAATGCAACTTATCAATTTTTTATAACAGTGCTACTCCATTAATTTTCACAACTATCCCCCATACAGTTAGGTTTTTCTTTAGGTTTTGGAAGCAGTTTTGTGGCTACTGCCAATTGGTATAACTTGCAACCTACACAAATACCAAAAGCTGTTTCAAGATATAACAACAGTAAACAGATAAGACATAGCATACAAACGGGTTCAAAATAACTTTTATCGTTTTGTAGAAAAAGAGAAAGTACAAATATGGTAGAAGACAGTGCCAGTCCTAAACTCCAAGCAAATTTTTTCTGAACTGCACCTATAGGTAGTGGAAATTGTCTCCACACGAAGATAGATGCCAGAATCATGGAAGGTGAATACTTTGGATTGATAAATAAGCCTATCATAAAGTTTAAAACAAATCCACCCATGATGTATGGTATGATTTCGTAACGACTCAATATAAATCCGTTAATTGAGGCGAATAATCCGAAAATGAACATAATTCCGGCACTGGCTCTCATTTTTCTCTCATCAAGCACTTTAAAGGGTTTTCCACTGATGTATTCTCCAAAACTAAATATTTTCATTTGTTTATATTTTTTAATTATTCATTTCTAAAAATCAATGCCCATAAATCATTCACTGTTGGTGTGCAACTTTTACTTGTGGGCATTTCATGAGTTATTATTTTATAAATATTTAATTGAATGTCCGTCATTTTACCTAAATTGATTTTTGTGATTTACACAAGCTACCAAAAGCCTATCAAATAAAGATTCTCCGAAATATCGCCGATTAAACTTATAACAAAATTCATTCAAATAAC
>Ga0247840_10002771_pt1 | contig 30722 bp, 27 predicted proteins | sample LaCruzMarch2015__FD_192404 | JGI IMG/M metagenome (GOLD analysis project Ga0247840, IMG submission 192404) | Freshwater microbial communities from meromictic Lake La Cruz, Castile-La Mancha, Spain - LaCruzMarch2015_17m | ecosystem: Environmental > Aquatic > Freshwater > Lake | place: Spain...
GCGCCTTTTTCACCTTCTTGTTCACCCAGAAGTCAGTTTCTTTATAGTACTCACGGCGCTCGCTGTGGCCGAGAATGACATACTTAACAAACAGCTCCTTGAGCATGGTGTGGGAAATTTCGCCGGTGTAAGCCCCGTCGTCTTCCGAGCTCATGTTCTGGCAACCCAGTTTGATCTGGCTGTCGGTCAGCACGTCGCTGACAGACTTGAGCGCCGTGAACGGCGGGCAAACGACAACTTCAACTTCGGTGCTTCCGGCCAGCTCAGCCTGAATTCCTTTAACCAGCGTCAGTGCTTCGGCCACCGTTTTATTCATCTTCCAGTTGCCCGCAATAATTTTCTTTCTCATCAGATTCTCCAGTTTGTTTTTAAAGGTTATTTATCGGTCAGTGCGGTAACGCCGGGAAGCTGCTTGCCTTCGAGAAACTCGAGGCTGGCGCCGCCGCCGGTGCTGATATGGGTCATCTTGTCGGCCAGGCCGGACTTGTTGACCGCGCTTACGCTGTCGCCGCCGCCGATAATGCTGACGCTGTCGGAATCGGCCACCGCCTGGCAGACCGCGAAAGTACCTTTGGCGAATGGAGCCATTTCGAAACAGCCCATTGGGCCGTTCCAGACCACGGTTTTGGCTTTAGCGACTTCAGCGCAGTAGAGGTCGATCGTCTTCGGACCGATATCGAGCGCCATCCAACCGTCGTCGATGTTTTCGCCGACCACTTTGGTGTTGGCGTCTGCACCGAACTTGTCGGCGGCAATGTTATCAACGGGGAGCATCAGCTTCACGCCCTTGGCTTTGGCCTGAGCGAGAATGTCTTTGGCCATTTCTACGCGATCATCTTCGACCAGCGAATTGCCGACCTTGAAGCCCTGCGCTTTGTAGAAGGTGTAAGCCATGCCGCCGCCGATCAGAATCGCGTCGCACTTGCCCATCAGGCTGGTGACAACATCAATCTTGCCGGATATTTTCGCGCCGCCGATGATGGCAACGAACGGTTTTTCGGGAGCTTCGAGCGCTTTGCCGAGGTAATCAATTTCTTTTTCCATCAGGAAGCCGGCGACGTTCTTTTTGTAGAACTGGCAGACAACGGCAGTAGAGGCGTGGGCGCGGTGGGCGGAACCAAACGCATCATTGCAATAGATTTCGCCGTCGCCGAGTTCAGCCAGCTTTTTGGCGAGTTCTTTCTGCTTGGCCTTCATTTCAGCCTTGGCGGCTTTCTTCTGCTCGTCCGTGGCGTCGTCAGCCAGCTTGGCTTTGCCTTCTTCTTCCTTATAGAAACGGGTGTTTTCGACCACCATGATTTCGCCAGCCTTGAGCGCTTTGGCCTGAGCGATGGTTTCCGCGCCGACGCAGTCGGTACCGAACTGAACCGGCTTGCCGAGCAGTTCTTCCAGTTTGGCGGCGACCGGCTTCAGGCTGAACTCGGCTTCGTAGCCCTTGCCCTTCGGGCGTCCGAGATGGCTCATCAGCACGAGCGACCCACCCTTTTCGAGCACATATTTTATCGTCGGAATGGCGGCGGTAATACGGGTTACATCGCCTACGACGCCGTCTTTGACCGGCACATTAAAATCTACACGCATCAGAACCCGGCGGCCTTTCACATCCACGTCACGAATCGTCATTTTCTTCATAGCAGCATTCCTTTCCAAAGGTTGAAAAATCCCGTCGAATATAAGGAAAAAAGGGCCGGAGTCAATCTAGGAGCCTGTTCAAAACTCACAGGCTCCGTTATGGTTATTCATCATTGGCAGTCGCCTTGGCATTCGGCTGTCGTTTCTGGATGGACAGCGGCCTCGTTATCCATGGTCGTGAAGCCGGTAAACCTCCATTAAAGCCCGCTTGGGCTGTCGCTGACGCGAATACGGTAGAACCGTTTAGCACCCGTGGCGATGTCTATATCCATGATCTGTGCGTCGAAGCCACAAACAACCGTACCTTTTGGTGTCCAGCCACTGGCAAGATCATCGGTATATTCCAACTGGTAATACCTGCTGCTCACTCCGTACCAAGTCAACTCGTTGCCTGACTCGCTCAGGGATAATTGAACATCCAACAGACTGGCGGAGTTCGTTGGTGACGTTCCCGCCACCAGTTCCTGCGGGTCATTCATCCCATCGCCGTCAGTATCACTGTTGTAAAGGCTTGTGCCGGCAACGATCTCATCACAATCGGACAAGCCGTCAAGATCGTTGTCGGGATTCAGCTCATCCGGCAACCCGCTGCATATGGTTTCAGGCTGGAGGATGAAGCCCGCCGCAAAGCCTGAATAATTACAAAATGAAATTGATCGCGAGCCCTGGCCTCCCAACGGGGAAAACGAACCGATGCTTGTATAACTGCCTCCCGAAAGAGTGCCCCCGCACGACGAAATATTCTGTGTAGTATTGGTATACCCATGGACTACACGAGCTGACAGAAAGAGAACAAAAAACAACAAAACTACAGTTCCGCCGCTGTGAAAACACTTTGCACGAATGTATAGCTGCTGGCTCATTCCATTTTCTCCACAATGGTTGCATTAGTTAATGCGGACGGATAAGGAGTTGCTCCAAAATGCTCCATATACTTGGCCGCAAACCGTCCTCCAAGCGTCATCAGACTCTCAGCAGAATAGTGAACCCCGCTATAAAACGGCAGGTCGTCTGTAACCACCAGATCAATGTTATTCTGGGCACCCAGTACTGTTTGATTTGATCTGACAGCGGCAGCAAAACTATTTCCGTAATGATCTGCCAGTGGAGCCAAAACAATTGAAGTGTTGGTTGCCAGTCCGGTATCAGCGCAGAGGTCGATCCAAAACCTATTGAAGTTCGTCGCATATGCCACAGCGTTTGATTCAGCGGTAGCATCGTTTTCGCCCTGAATCCACCATAATTGCCTCCAGTTCACCGTATACCCCTCAGCCTGAAGTCTAGCTTTCGCGGATAACATGGAATTTGTCAACTGGACATAACACGTCCCGCCTTTTTGCCAACGATTGGTGTCGTAAAGTCCAGTAGAGCCCTTCGCTACTTTAACCAGAACAAGCAGTCTGTGGTAGTTCGTATAGATGCTGTTTAGTCCGGTTATTTCAACGCCCCAATATTCTGGTGATTGCGGATGGAGAGGCTGGTCAATCCAGTCGTTGTTTGGGCTGGTGCTTGTCGTGTTCCACGAACGATGCACTTGATTACTTTGCAACTCGACTGGCAACGAAGTTCCAGTGGTACCAAATCCGTTAGTTTCGTTTGGAAAGCCAAGTGCGTTTGATTGGCCAGCCAGAATGATTACATCCACCTCCTTGCGAACCAGATTGGTAAAAGTGATTGGTGCAAGAGTCGTGATTTTTGAAGAAATAGTTCCCACGGTTGTTCCTCCGAAACACACAAGCCACAGCAGAAAACTAAAGAATATTAGGATGGTCGGCATTAAAACTGCTCCTTGATTTCCATCAACCACACGCCGTTCGTCGGATACAGAAGTGAACTATCGGCACTGTTCGAACCGGTTGTAAACCGGACTTGCATCCAGCGGTTGGTGTTGTGTGCGCCTAATGGCGCGTTTATCACAAAACTCTGATTAGTAGCATTCCAGTTAATGTCAGGATTTATATTCACTGTAGCAGAGTCCTTACTCGAACCATCTGGATTCGTACTTTTGCACCCGATGTTAATCCGGCAACCATAATTAGTGGCAGAACCAACATTTCCGAAGTAGCCAGAAACAACAAGGTTGGTTGCCAATGGACTTGGATTAAAATACGTCACTTGCCCTATCGCTGTGTGCTTAATCTCATAGTAAACAGATGCTCCAGAAGCGCCGCCGACAGGGGTATAGTTCCCAACCCCATACATCGGAGTAAGTCTACGCTCTTTCAGAGCTGCAACACCAATGCCGGTTAAATTCGATATGTTGAGTTCATTGACAATAAGCGGAGAAGGAAGAACTGCGGAGTCTGTGACAGTCAACTTGGATAGCGTTAAGTCAGTGATCCCGGTCGGGGCTGTATTGCTGCCTGCGTTAAGTACGTAGGGTACAGAAACCAGCCGTTCGCGGGGCGAAAGGGTTTCGCCGTTGACTGTCAGTTCAAGATAAACCGCAGCGTTAGTCATGGCATTGGTAAGTGAACCGAAAACGGTGTTGTCGCCGACCATGGTCGAATAAAGACCGTCCACCACTAAAACCGAACTGGAATCTTCGTACACCAGATTGCCGCCGCTTTGCGCGTCATACAGCTTAAAGCTCATCGGTAGGGTGGCGTTGACCAGGTTGGTGCCGTCCACCAGACGCCCCTGATAGCGGAACATTTCCGGGGCTTCCGCCCGGACATCCAATGCCAAGACAACCACAATTCCCGTTACAATCCATTTTTTCATCGGCGATACTCCATTCCGGAGTCCGCCCAGTTAATTTTCAACCATTGAAAAAAGGGGCGCGAACTCCAAGCTCGTGCCTCGTTCAAGGGCCGCCAAGCCCCACTCGGAAACACAAAACAGGGAGCCGCGCCTTTATTGGGCGCGTCTCCGCACGTTTTGCTTCCGAGTAAAATTTTGGCGGTTTTGAACGAAGCAACACTGCGCGTTAACGCATTAAAATTTAGTTATAAGTTCTCAGTTATGAATCATTGATTCCTTTTTCAAAAGTGATGCTTTTGCATCACGGTGCTGAAAATAGCCGCCCGCCCCGGTTTTGGACAGCTGTTTTTGATAAAACCCGATATCAGTCCTGATGAAAGCCGATCCGTCTTTTCGGCGGATCGGGCGGCGGAGCCAGCAAAGGTTGTAGCTGTTCCCAGATCAATCCGAGCGCCTGATCGTGCTCCAGCAGGGTCTTATCAATTTCCGCCAGCCGTTTGAGAATCGCCGCATTGGCGGCAAGCTGTTCGCGCATCCGGACAAAAGCCCGTATCACAAACAGGCTCATCGCCACCGCTTCCGGACTGTTCAGCACCATAGCCGCCATCAGTGCGCCGTGTTCAGTAAAGGCGAACGGCATGTACTTCCGATGCTGCCCTCGACCTGTCTTTAAGGTCACAAATTGTGACCTTAAAGACCCAACTTCTTCCTCTTCAGGAGGTTGGAAACTTGAAGTCACAAATTGTGACTTCAAGTTGCGCCACTCCAGAGCGGTCAATTGAAACATCAAATCCTCCGGGAAACGGTCGGCGTTACGTTTTACCGCCTGATTCAGCACCTTGGTCTGAACGCCGTAAAGTCCGGCGAGATCGGCGTCCAGAATTACTTTCTGCCCGCGCAGAGTCAAAATCAGCGGCTCAATTCGTACCGGTTCGTTCATATCAGCTCCTTATTCCAAACCCGCATGATATTCAGTTTATAAGCAAGGCAACCGGGACGGTTGCGATACGTATCGCCGCCGTCCCGGCGGCCTTGACTAAAGACCGAACCTCATACGTATTTGGTATTATTCCCGACAGCATGGCTCCCTAAACTTTTCAAGTTTGTATGATATTGTTCAGGCCTTTGGAAGCGAGTTCTTAACCGGGAAACCCGGCCTTCGCCAACGGCTACGGCGGGCAAGCAAAAAGCCGCCCCGGCAACCGGAGCGGCTTTACACTGAGCAGGTATCAGCTTACTTGCTGATGACCACGATCAGGTCGAGGACTTTGTTCGAGTAGCCCCATTCGTTGTCGTACCAGGAAACGACTTTGACGAAGGTCTTGTCGAGCTGGATACCGGCTTTGGCATCGAAGACCGAGGTGCGGGCTTCGTGACGGAAGTCAGTCGAAACTACATCGTCTTCGGTATAGCCGAGGATGCCCTTGAGAGAACCGTTGGCAGCTTCCTTCATCGCCGCGCAGATTTCTTCGTAGGAAGCTTCCTTGACCAGTTCGCAGGTCAGGTCGACAACCGATACGTCAGAAGTCGGAACGCGGAAGGCCATGCCGGTGAGCTTGCCTTTGAGTTCCGGAATCACCACGCCGACCGCTTTAGCAGCGCCGGTCGAGGACGGAATGATGTTTTCGAGAATACCCCGGCCGCCGCGCCAGTCTTTAGCGGAAGGACCGTCAACGGTTTTCTGAGTAGCGGTTGCAGCGTGAACCGTGGTCATCAGACCGCGCTTGATACCGAACTTGTCGTTCAGAACCTTGGCGACCGGAGCCAGACAATTGGTGGTGCAGGAAGCGTTGGAAACAATCGTCTGACCGGCATATTTGTCGGTGTTGACGCCGCAGACAAACATCGGAGTGTCGTCTTTGGACGGAGCGGAAAGAACAACTTTCTTCGCGCCAGCGTCGATGTGCTTCTGAGCGGTTTCTTTGGTCAGGAAGAAGCCAGTGGATTCAACAACGACTTCAGCGCCGATTTCGCCCCACTTGAGAGCGGCCGGATCTTTTTCAGCCGTAATGCGGATTGCATTGCCGTTGACAACGAGCTTGCCGTCTTTGACTTCGATAGTGCCTTCGAACTGGCCGTGTACGGAATCATACTTGAGCATGTACGCCAGATAGTTGACGTCCAGCAGGTCATTGATACCGACCACTTCGATGTCTTTGCGACCAGCGGCAGCGCGGAAAACCATGCGGCCGATGCGTCCGAAACCGTTAATACCAACTTTGATAGCCATTCTTTTCTCCCTTTGCTTTGTGCCCCGCGAGGGGCTGTTTTTCATAAAATCCCGCGAACCCTACCGGAACACCCCCAGCCCGTCAATCCTCTGAACCCGCAAACTTGACACCCCAACCCAAAGCCTCGACACTCTCAGGAAACAAAGGATTTTTATGATTAAGCGCTCTTATCTTCTTACCCACGTCATGGGCATCCCGGTGCGGGCCCATATCACGCTGCTTATTCTACTGCCGTTTCTTGCGTTGCAGTTCGCACCGTGGTTCGGCCTGGCCGGATTTTTCTTCGGTCTTCTCTGCGCCGCAGGTGTTTTCGTTGGCGTAGCGCTGCACGAGCTGGGTCATTCATGGGTCGCCATCCGCAAAGGATGCCGGGTAAGCGAAATCATGCTACTGCCGATCGGCGGCGTTGCCAAAATGACCAGCATCCCTTCGCGCCCGAAAGATGAGTTCCTTGTCGCATTTGCCGGCCCGGCAACCAGCGCCGTGCTGGCATTGCTCTGCCGCCTCATCGGTGAACTTTTTATAGCGCTGGGGGTTGCTCCGCTCGCCACGCTGTTTTTCATTATGTCCGCCGTCAATCTGGCGCTGTTTCTCTTCAATCTGCTACCGTCGTTTCCAATGGATGGCGGACGCATCTTCCGCGCCTTTATGACACCGCGCATGGGCCGCCTGAAGGCCACGGCGCTGGCCGCAAGGATTGGACGAATCATGGCGGTCGCCTTCGGGATTTTCGGCCTGTATCACGGAAACTTCATTCTCATCCTGATAGCCATCTTCATCTTTCAGGCCGCAGGTGCCGAATACCGCGCCGTTTATATGCAACAGATGAGTCAGGGATGGTTCACCATCGAACAGTCCGCCGATGTGGAAGTGAGTCCGCCGCCCTATGCACACAAAGCCCCACCGATCTGGGCCGGATGGCAAAATAGGATCAACAGCTTTTTCAATGACCTGTTCAAAAACTGGAACTAGACCGTACTACTCGACCCGGGCGCGGTAAACACCCTGAGTTTGATCGGGCTGAAGCTTTGGATACCGGAAAAACATATCCCAGACGATCAGTGAAACCAGAATCAGCCCCGATGTTCCAAGCGTGATAATCCAGAACTTTTTATTGAACTCCGGATTTTTCATCAGGTGCCGGAACCGGCGGAATCCGCTATTGTGACTGCGGCGGCGGTGTGTCCCCGAAATATCCTTATGAGTCGCATCGTCGAAGGTTTCTCGGTGGTGGCGATGCCGACGCCGCTTTGACTCAGGTGTCGGCTTCTGTTTTGCGTACACCGGGTCTTTCACTTCATAAATATCGGATGAGGCCATAGTTCCGGCAGAATAATGATTCACACCCCGTTTGACAGCGTTTTTTATCGAAAAACAAAATCTATCGCCGGTTCATTAACCACCAGAACGCCACAGCACCCAGCAACGCCACAACCCCCAGCCCGAAAAGAGTGGCTATCCATCCGGAAGATTGGCGGTGATGACCATGATGTCCGTGATGATGCCGGTGGCGATGATGAGGGACCACCTCTCCGCCTGTTGCCCGTAAATATTCATCCCGGCGCTGAGAAACCGCCGGACTTTTTCTCCGGCTGTTAACCGGCGGCTCTTTTGTTTCGTAAATATCAGAAGACACGACCGGCCTCCTCCACCATTTTGGTAATCACGCCGCGATGAGACTCTATCACGCCGCAAGCGGCTTTACCGATCTGCACACGGGCTGAAGGATCGGCCAGCAGTTCAGCGACGGTTTTTTCCAACGTTTGAAAATCAGCGACCTGCCGGATGGCCTTCGCCGAAAGGAAATCATCCATCACCGACGGAAAGTTCTCCATATTCGGCCCGACGACCACGGCTTTGCCGAACAGCGCCGGTTCAATTGGATTCTGCCCGCCGTGCTCACAAAGACTCTTCCCGACAAACACAACATCAGCAGCAGCATAGAAATTCATCAGCTCGCCGGTCGTATCCACAATGAGTACGTCCGGTTTCGCCGCACCGGAGTTCATCTGACTGCGCAATGCAAACGAGAGCCCCTGGGTCCGAACAACTTCCGTTACATTATCGCGCCGTTCAACGTGGCGCGGCACCAACACCAGAAAAAGCTCCTGGTTTTCTTCGCGCAGGTTTTTATAGATTTTACAGAGCGCCTCTTCTTCGCCGGGCCAGGTGGACCCGCCGAGCAGGACAAGCGCGTTCTCCGGAACAGAAATCTTTTTGAGCACTGCGCGGGCGGCGGCATCCGCATCAGCAGCGGGCGGCGGCAGATCATACTTGGCGGTGCCGAGCGTTTTCACCGTTTGAGGCCGTGCGCCCATGGCAATAATGCGTTCCGCATCCTGCCGGCCCTGCATACAGACCGGATCAATCATGGCAAGCAGCCGACGCGTGAAAGGACGAAGTGCCATGTAACCTTTGAACGACGAATCGGAAATCCGTCCGTTAATCAGCGAAACCGGAATACCGCGTTTATGCGCCTGCCTCACCAGATTCGGCCAGAACTCACACTCCACCAGAATCAGTTTAAGCGGTTTGATAACGTTAAACACACGGTTCATCACAACCGGCAGATCGACCGGAAAATAAATCAGCACGTCGCGCGGATCGAGTTTCTGTTCGGCGAGCGCGTGACCGGTCGATGTATTAGTGCTCAGCACGAACAGTGCTTCGGGATGCTCCTTGCGGTATTCTTCGATAAAGCGCAGCGCCACGAAAAGCTCGCCGACGCTGACGGCGTGAATCCAGATGCGGCGTCCCTCCGCCAAACGGGCCGTGGTGCCATGCCCATAGATACCGATACGCTGTTCAAAATGCCGCCGGTAACCGCCGCGCCGTGCCATACGCCGCAAAAACTTCGGCAGCATCAGCAGGAAAACCAGCGGAAAAAGCAGGTTGTAAAAAATCCAAATCATCGGCGGAGTATTCCGGTTCAGCGCGCAAGTATCAAGCGCGCGGATGGGCTTCTTCGTAAACTCTCTTCAGTTTCTCGACCGAAACGTGCGTGTATATCTGCGTGGTCGAAAGGCTGGCGTGGCCGAGCAGTTCCTGCACGCTGCGCAGGTCGGCGCCGTTATCCAGCAGATGTGTGGCAAAACTGTGGCGCATGGCGTGCGGGGAAATCGACGGTTTCAGGCCGCAATAACCGACATATCTTTTCATCATCCGCTCAATCGACCGCGCGGTGAGCGGCCCGCCGTGCTTATTAAGGAAAATGACGCGCCGCTGGTCGCCCTTCATTCCAAGCGATATCCAGATATCCTGCCGCCACGCCAGCGCATTCTGCAACGCCCGTTCGGCTGGCCGGCCGAGCGGACAAAGCCGCTCCTTTTTGCCTTTACCGAGCACGCTCACAATGCCGGAAAGAATATCGATCCGGTTCTCGGTCAGTTTGACCAGCTCACCGATACGCATACCGGTGCTGTAGAGCATTTCGAGAATGGCCGTGTCACGCACCGGAATATATTCCTGAAACAGTCCGACCGGTTTTTCTGCCGCCGCCAAGGCGTGTGGTGCCGCCAGTAACTGTTCTACTTCCTTCACCGAAAGAACCGCCGGAAGATAACTACCCTTCTTTGGCAGGTGCAGTCCGCTGAACGGATTAAGCGGAACATATTCTTCGCGCACCAGAAACTTGTAGAACGAACGTAGAGCCGAAAGTTTGCGGCTCGTCGTCGTGGGTTCCATTTCCAGTTTCTGGAAAAAGACAAGAAACTTGCGGGCGGCGAGGCGGTCGGCCTCTTTCCAGTTGTACGGCGGCTTAGCCTCCTCGCCCCAGATCAGCTCAATGAACTGCCGGATATCGATCAGGTAATTGCTGACCGTATGTTCCGAGGCGTTTTTCTCCCCTTGCAGGTATTTAACGAAATGCTCTACACAAGGATCTGCGATTGCGTTCATCGCGAGAAATTCTACTTCTTCACTTTCGGTTCAGGAAGGCCGTATTGGTCGCGGATATTTTCATAGTCCGGAATCTGCGCGGCGTACCGGGCCATCATTTTCTTCAGCGCGGCAACCTGCTTTTCCGAGAGCGCGCCCTTACCAGCGAACTGGGTTGAGAGCGATTCGTAGAAGCTTTGGTCGTTGAACTCACGCTTGCCGCGCATGACCGGAGGATTCCATGTCTGTACCGGCTTGAGCAGTTCGAGCAGCGCGCCGGTCTGGCCGGAATCCGCGGTTGCAGGTTTGGCAGCCATATTGAGACTCTCTTTGAGCGTTTCAAAATCCGGAACCTGATCGGAATATTTTGTCAGCACGGAGTCAAGCGCGGCGAGCTGGCGTTCACTGAGATTACGCCCACCCTGCACCTGCTGACGCAGGGATTCGCAGAACTTGCCGTCGTCGTAAACTTTCTTGCCGACCTTGCGCGCCTCACCGAATTTAATACCCGCCAGCAGTTCCAGCTTGCGGACGGTTTCCGCCGAGGCCGCTTCGGGTTTTTCAAGCTTGAGCGCGCTGATCTGATCGCCACCGATTTGGCTCATATACTTGCAGGCCAGATTATGAAGCATCTGCTGTTGCCGAGTTGTAATCTGTCCGTCCGCCGCGAACTTTTCGCGCACCGACTGTACCGTTTCGCCGTCAGAATAGGTACGACGTCCGCGCTTAACCGGCTCGGCCCACTCTTTGACCTGCTCCAGCGCCGCGAGAATATTCTGGGTTTCGCCGGCATCGGCCATATCGCGCGCGCCTTCGAGCCATTCGAGGAACTGCGTGTAGAATTTCTGCATCATGTCGGCCCATTCAACGGAGCCGTCTTCGATCCGGTCGAGCTTTTCTTCCATCTCAGCGGTGAACTTGACATTGAAAAGCGGATCGAGCGCACTGACCAGAAACTCGCAGACGCGCATTCCGGCTTCAGTCGGAACCAGCGAACGTTTTTCTTTGGTGACGTACTCGCGCTTATCGAGCGTCGCCAAAGTCTGGGCGTAAGTACTCGGACGCCCAACGCCGTTTTCTTCGAGCGCACGAATGAGTGCCGCCTCGCTGTAACGCGCCGGCGGCTTGGTGAATTTTTGTTCGCCGAGCCATTCCACACAGTCGAGCTTTTCACCTTCGGTCAGCGGCGGAAGTTTTACTTCTTCGTTTTCGTCCTCGTCGTCCTCGTTCTTTTTGTCGGCGGCTTTTTCGATGCCGCTGGCGCGCATATAGCCGGGGAAAACGATTTCCGATGACGTGGCGCGGAAAAGATAGATGTTGGTTCCGCCGGTTTCGATTTCGGCGGTACGGCGGGCGATGCGGGAAGGCACCATCTGACTGGCAACAAAACGTTCCCAGATCAATTTATAGAGCTTCTGCTCTTCCGGCTTAAGGTTGGCGAGACTCTGCGGAGTCTGTGTGACGTCGGTGGGACGGATTGCTTCGTGCGCTTCCTGCGCACTACCGCGGCTCTTATAGAAGTTCGGCTTTTCGGGCAGATACTCCGCGCCGTATTCCGCCGTAACGAATACACGACAGGCTTCCTGCGCACTTTGAGCGATATTGAACGAGTCGGTTCGCATATAGGTGATCAGCCCGTTTTCATACAAGGCCTGCGCGATGCTCATGGTGCGAGCCGGAGCAAAACCGCAGAAGCTGGACGCCGCCTGCTGGAGCGAACTGGTAATGAACGGAGCGCGTGCTTTGCGCTGAATCTCTTTTTCGATAATCCGCGCAACGTGCAGCGCACTCGCTTCGAGTTCGGTGCGGACTTTCGCCGCCTCTTCACTGCTTTTGATTTCAGCTTTCTCGCCGTTAATCTGTGCCAGTTTGACGGCAAACGGGTCGCGCGGGTTGATCAGCTTGCGGACATTGGCACCGAGCATCCAGTATTCTTCGGGATTGAAGTTCTTAATTTCGTTTTCGCGTTCGCAGACCAGACGAAGCGCGACCGACTGTACGCGGCCGGCGCTGACGCCGCCTTTGACCTGCTTCCACAGCAAAGGACTTACTTTAAAACCGACCAATCGGTCGAGTACGCGGCGCGCCTGCTGCGAATTGACGCGGTTCATATCGATCACGCCAGGTTTTGAAAATGCCTCTTTAATCGCCGGTTTGGTGATTTCGTTATAGGTGACGCGGCTGAATTTTTCCGGCGGAACGATTTTCTTGAGCAGCTCGAAAAGATGCCACGCAATCGCTTCCCCTTCACGGTCAGGGTCGGGCGCCAGAATCACTTCGTCGCACAATTTAGCAGCGGCCTTCAGTTCGGTGATTACTTTGGCGCGACCGGTCGTGTTGACATATTCCGGCTCAAACCCTTTTTCGACATCCACGCCCAGCTTCTTCTGCGGCAGGTCGCGCACGTGGCCCATCGATGCCTTGACGATATAATCATCGCCTAGATATTTATTGATGGTTTTCGCTTTGGCGGGAGACTCTACAATGACCAGTTTTTTCATAAGTTCCTTTTTTCCACCGCGAATAAACGCGAATGAACGCTAATTTAACGAGCCGTATCCAACACAATTCGCTCCCACTCCAATTTGGGATGTTTAAAATTTATGAGGAGACCGACTTTTAATCCGGTAATTTTCAGATAATTCAACATCTTGCCGCGCTCTTCATCGCAAATGGCCTCTACAGTTTTTGCATCTACAACCACCCGGGATTCGACAATCAAATCGGGAATATACTCATCAATTTGTTCGCCTTTATAAAACACGGGATAGACAGCCTGCTGATCGTAAGAGATATCTGCCAACCCGAACTCCCTGCAAAGAGCCCGTTCATAGGTTTTCTCACGCAGCCCGTGCCCGAGTTCGTTATGAACCTCCATCGCGCAGCCTATGATTTTAAAAACCAGTTCTTTTTCTATCAGATCTTTCATCAGCCTCATTAGCGCCAATTCGCGTCCATTAGCGGTTTCAATGTCTTAAGTCTTCAGCCAGTTCAACAATTCGTCCCGGCAGCATTTTAATGACGCGCTTCATTTCCAGTCCGACCAGCAGCGCACTCACTTTGGCGCTCGGCAGTCCAGCCGTACGGGCCAGACTATCCACATCCAATTCCTCATCCCAAAGAGCTTTTACCAACACCTGTTCGTCTTCCGACAGCGGCACTTCCGGCCGCGCCGCAGGAGCATTCGCAGGTTTTTCAAACTGTCCCGGAGGCACCAAAAGTTCGAACTCTTCTAATATATCACCGACGTTGTCCACCAATTTCGCCCCGTTTTTTATCAGGTGGTTGGTTCCCTTGGACGCCGCAGAGTCGATCCGGCCCGGCACGGCAAAAACGCTCCGGCCCTGTTCCATGGCGGAGTCGGAGGTGTGCAGCGAGCCGCTTTTAAACCCGGCTTCAACCACGATCACGCCCATCGAAAGTCCGCTGATAATCCGGTTACGGTACGGGAAAGTCTGGCGGTCGGCGGGCCGGCCAAGCGGATATTCGCTGATGACCGCACCGCTCCCGGCAATCGCGTCGGCCAGTTCTGCATTTTCCGGAGGATAGAGCTGATCAATCGCTGCGCCGAGCACGGCGATTGTGCGCCCTTTGGCTTTGAGCGCTCCTTCATGGGCGGCGCTGTCGATGCCGCGGGCAAGGCCGCTAACCACTGTAAAGCCGGTTTGCGCCAGTTGATAAGCCAGCCGATCAGCGGTGCTCAGGCCGTAACTCGTGCATTTGCGCGAACCGACGATTCCCAGCGCATGTCGGTCGCGCGGCTCCAGCGTTCCGCGCACATAAAGCGCCAGCGGCGGATCATGAATCGTTTTGAGCGCGTCCGGATATTCGGTGTCGAGCGGCGTAATGATGTGCACACCCAGCGCTTCAGCCTGTTCGATCTCGGCCTGCGGATCAACTTGTGTGCGCTGCGTCAGAATGGTTTCAGAAAGTTTTTCGCCGATTCCTTTGACCATCCGCAGGTCGGACTGCTCCGGATCAAAAACGGCCTGCGGCGAGCCCAGCGCATCAATCAGAGACCGAACCTTGATTGGCCCAATCCCTTCGATCATGTTCAGAGCAATGTACGCTTCGCGATCCGTCATGATTTCGGTTTTCTGGCTCTCGGTTTCTCAAACAGATCAAGCTGAGCATTTTTTAGCAGATCGTAGGTTTTCAGGATGCGCAGCGTTTGGATGAGATCCGATTTTTCATAGTTTTTGGAAACATCCACGCTCTCGATCAGTTCCAGCAGCATCGTGCGGAACGAAAGTACGCCGTCGATTCCGCCCTGCCGCAAAAGCGCCAGCGTTTCTTCCTGCGGTGCGGCAGTAGCTGTCAGATCGGAAAGACAGAGAATCTTGGTAACCGAGCCTGGGCCGAGCGTTTTCCGCGCTTCCTTAATAACGGACAGTTCAGCAAACCGGAAAATGTCGGGATTCTTTTTGAGTACCGCCGGGCTGAACCGGTCGGTATGCCAGCCGCGAATGCTGACGATGGCGCGCTGAACTTTTTCCAGCTCCGGTGCGCCCCAGATAATCTGAGCCGGTGTAGTAAAAACTCCGGCCTGACCGGGCCGTGCAATCAGCAGATCAATTTCCTCTGAATCGAGTTTATGGCGCGCCGCAACCTGATGCTTGTTGGGCTGAATGACGAAAAAACCAAGTGTTTCAAAATATTCGCGTACAATCTGTTCATTGACTGATGCCATGCCAGACCTCCTCTAGAAGTTTTTCGGGGACTTCACAACCAAACTCGACGTGACCAATCCGGTCGGCCAGCACAAATTTCGTCAGGCCGCCAACCGTTTTCTTATCGACAGCCATCGCCGCGCGGATATTTTTCCACGCCAATCCCGGCGCACCGACCGGCAGCGAAAATCCGGCAAGCAGTTTTTCAATTCGCGCCGATTCGGCCACGGAAAGTCCCTTGAGCGCAACGGAAAGATGCGCGGCATAAACCATGCCGATCGCCACGGCCTCGCCGTGAAGAAACCGTCCATAGCCCGCCACGTTTTCGATGGCATGCGCCGCGGTATGCCCAAAATTCAAAATCCCGCGCAGTCCGCTTTCCCGCTCATCCTTACCGACCACTTCGGCTTTGATTTCGCAACAGCGGGCAATTAATCCAGCATCAACCGAAGAGCCCATCTCCAGCTTTCCGAACAGCTCTGCGTCCCAGATGACGCCGTATTTGACGACTTCGGCCATTCCGGCGGACAGTTCGCGCGGCGGCAGCGTCTTGAGTGTATCGAGATCCATCAAAACCAATTCCGGCTGATGAAATGCTCCGACTAAATTTTTTCCTTCGGGAATATTGATTCCGGTCTTACCGCCGACGGAACTGTCGACCATGGCCAGCAGCGAAGTCGGCACTTGCACGAAGCGGATGCCACGCAGCCAGCTGGCGGCAGCAAAGCCGGTCAGGTCGCCGATAACGCCGCCGCCGAGCGCAACCATAAAGCATTTGCGGTCCAGACCGTGGGCGGCGGCTTTGCTGTAGAGATTTAAAAGCTGCGCCTGGCTTTTGGTCGTTTCGCCCGCCGGAAGCACTTCGAGCACCGGTTTGAATCCGGCTTTTTCTAACGATTGGACAACGCGGGAGCCGTAGAGCGGCGCGACATTTTCGTCGGTGACGACTAGGCAGCGCCCCTTGAGTCCGGCTGCTTTGCAGGCGTCGCCAAGTGAATCAAGATTCCCCGAACCGATATGGATGGGGTACGAGCGGTCACCTAAATCAACAAGTACGTCGCGTTTCATAGCTGTAAGGTTGATAGGGAGCCGCCGCCGGAGTGTCAAGGGGATTTTATTAAGGCAGGGTGGCCCGCAGGCGATAAAATGCTTTATCCGCCATATTCGTCACGGTAATCGAAGAGTCAGTCCCGCCCCCCCAAATCTTGTTGGTGTTCGCCGCAATCCAGGCGAGATTGGTCGCGGCCAGATCGTTGGTGGTGTAGAAAACCTGATACTGCCGGGCCGTGCTCCCGGTAAAATAAACGGTCTGATTGGTGGACGCTATAAATCCGCTCATTGCAAAAAAAGACAGCGCATTGGTCGGGTTGGTATCGGCGGTATATTCCTGCAAATTCGAAAAACCGTCGCCGTCAATATCCACCGAGGCCGACATAGCCGTTGCGTTGTTGGTGTATTTCTTTTCCCACCAGTCGGGCAGCAAATCAGCATCCTGATCAAGCTCGCCCCCGATTACGTTGGTGATCCAAGAGTAACGGTACGAAATTCGTGTGGCCACGGATTCCTGTTTTTTCGCCTGCCCGCCGACAGCCAATGTCCAAGAAACTTTATCATTGGAGTAATAAAGACCCCGGTAATCAAAACATGCTGCATTGAAGTAATTTGTGCCGGCACTGTTAGTGCTAAAGTAAAACGGATCCAAGGTGAGATTAATCCCGGCCAGACGCCATACTCCGGCAGTATCCTTGATAAAAACCGCTCCACCGGAATCTTTATCGGCCGTTGTACACTCCTCGTTCCCGCCACCGTCAAAATCTGAAACCAGATACCCGCCTGTTGCACTGGTGATTTTATTGGTACCCCACCGCATCTTATTGTCGCGCGCGCCCCATAGCCAGCCGTTGGTATTACCGTCGGTCAACACCTCGTCCCCGCGGATTTTTCCACGGCCAAAAATCACGCAGCCCCTCCCGTCTTCGTCGTTGTTCGTATAAAGCGGCGCATACGAGTCAAACGGTTTATCAACTCTCCAGAGTTGAAAATCAGAAGAAGCATCAGGATACGATTGCACGGCCTGATAGGTTTCTCCGTGATACCGGAAAACCCAATTATTGGTAGTAGCAGCGACATGCTTGGCGGTTATGAAATAGTGATAGGAAATCGGTGTTCCGAGATATTGTGCCTCCGGCGCGCTTCCTTTATTCCACTCGCCCTGCCACTGCCAGCCGCTGTTTTCCAGCGCTCCGGACGGAGCGTTGGTATTGTGCGAGGCATCGCCGGTAGAATAAAAAATGATGGCTGGCGCAGAACCTGCGGCCAGCAATAGACTTATGAGAATGGAAGCGCATCTTTTCATCGGATTTATTTTATGCAAAAGACCCGAAAACTCAACCGAATTTCGGTTCTACAAAGACCGGCGGATGCATATAAAGCGGCTCCAGCGGCTCCGGTTCTGTCTGCTTGAGCGCCAGCGCCGCCACGTCGCGTGCCAGCGGAAAGCGTGGAGCGCCAATGTCTGGAAACAGTTTTATAAGCCGCTCAGCCTCGGGGCTGACGACCAGTGCGCCAGCCGGAACACAGACTTCTTCATACGGAACCAGCTTCCAAGGATCGAAAAGTTCAACGGTTCCGTTTCCCATGCATTGAAAAAGTGCGAGCCAGACCTGCCCGCGGCGGGCGTCGCCGATGACGGCGATCTGTTCCGCGCCGGTCTCGCATGCAACGGCCAGCGCCAGCGCAGCACCACTGCTGACAGCACGCACTTCGGTTTTGCCCGGCAACGCCAGCGCTTGCGCGACCGCAAAACTCATCCGCATACCGGAAAACGATCCCGGCCCGCGCCCGACAGCGTAGAGCGATATGTCGCCATATGAAATACCGGCCTCGCTCAAAAGCGTTCCCAAGGTTAGGAAAAGTATGTTGTGGCGAACATTTTCGCCGATCCATGTTTTTTCGGCCAGCAATTCGCCGTCTTTGAGCAATGCCAGACTGCCTTGCCGAGAGGAAAGTTCTATTCCAAGCACGATCATAACGGATTCTCCACAACGCGAATAATACGCTGGTCATCGCTTTCGCCGCGGTCAATGCGCAGATGAATCGTAGAGGGCGGCAGCAGTTCGGCGGCGCGTTCGGCCCACTCAATGACGGTGATACCATCGCTTTCCAGATACTCGTCAAGACCGAGATCGAAGGCCTCCACAGGACCGCCTAGGCGATAAAGATCTATGTGATGAAACGAAACCGTTCCGCGGTACTCACTAATAATGGTGTAAGTCGGACTGCAAACCGGCTCTTTGACACCGGCGGCTTGCGCCAGTCCCTGCGTGAAGCAGGTTTTACCGGCACCGAGATTGCCGTGCAATGCAATCACCGCCGGGTTTTCCAGTGTTTGGAAAAATTCAGCAGCAATTCTCCATGTATCGGAAGGGCTGTTGGAAATCCATTTCATACGAGGCGGAGCTTTTTATTCAGCCGATGGCTTGAAGGCAATTATAAAAACCTTCGGTTCACTGCGCACTTCCATGCCGTCTTCATAAACGACAACCGCCTGCACACGGTGCGGACCTTCGCCGACCGTCCGTTCGTCGAATGAAAGTTCGAGGCCGTCGGCATAAGGTTTACGCTCTAGTTGCCGTCCATTCCAAAACAGATATATCTCTTTTGGTTTTTCTTTACCGCCGGGCGCCGCTTTTACAACAATCTGGTGCGAAGCGCTGTTGGTCATTCCGGCAATAACCACCGACCGACCTTTTTTATTGATCGTGACCGGAACATCCTTGAACCCGCCCGGCGTTACCGGAAGGTCGGCCTGTGCGATGACGCGTACTTCGTGATATCCGTCGCCGGTTTCTTTGAACGGCAGCTCAATCAAGGTAACTCTGTCCAGATCCTTGATCTGCTTCCCGTCGAGCAGTGCACCGTAAAGGACCGGTGTGGCAACTGGAAGTTTCGCTTCGGCGACAAAAGCCGCATCAACGCTGCTGGTGATTTCCTTGCTGAGTCCGATCGTTTTAATCTCCGCCGGCAAGCCGGCAATCTGTGAAAGTGGATCGCCCAACAGCAGTACCTGAAGCGGGCTGGCAATGGACTGGTAAAAACTCTCCATGGCCGAGCAACCGGAAGTGTAATAAACGAAAAAGCGGGCATGCGGGAATTTAACCCATGCGTTGTACGGTTCTGTCACCATACCAGCCGTCACCGTCGCGCCGGCCTTAAGCCATTCGGTACATTTGGTCTGTTCCTTCTGAAACTCGGCCGACCAACTGGTGAGATGTTCCCCGAAAGCACCGGGAGCAAACGTTCCGAAATCCGCCGGCTTCACAGTCGCCGCGCCGGTCATTACACCCATCAGATTGGTTTGCGCAGGCGGCTGGTTGGTAAAAATACCCACAGAACCTCCGCGCGCGGCCAGTTCAGTTTTCACCTCGGCATACTGCCAATCGCGCGGGCCGGAACGCGCCTTATCGTCCGTCTGCACCAAAAGAATATGCGGATTCGTTCCGCTCCGCCGGGCGAGAAGCCCGTTTTTCAGACAGCGTAGCACAGTTTCCATATCTGTGCCGTTTTCGCCGGTATAACCCAGCATCATCGACGGCAGCGGCATCTTGTCTTTCAACCCGCCCTGCCAGATATCAAATGAGCGTGCCGGATTTTTCGGCCCGCCCTCTTTCACCGGTCCGGCAAACAGCGGCGAGGCGAAAAGACCTTTCTCGATCATGTCAATAGCCGGGATCTTGCCTCGCGTAAAAGTGAGCCCCATCAGAGACATTTGCTGGCGGGCGTTCGGCGAAGTAATCACACGAATCGGGAAATCAACAGAATAAACCCACGCCAGCACCTGATTGGTCAGGCCTCGCTCTTCAAGAATTTTCTGTGCGGGGTCATAAATGTACTGTGCAAACTCTTCCGGCGTACATTCTGCGCGGTTGGTAACGATGGATTCCGGCAGATTCAAATAAATCAGGTTGCAGCCCGGCACACCGTGCAGTGCCGCAAAAAAATTGGCGGCTTTTTTTGAATTTTGTGAATTTTCATTCACCAGCACCGCGACGCGATGCGGCATCTGCGCTGGCACCGTTCCGGCCAGCAGAACAAGTATTAGACTCAAAACACCTTTACGCATATGTCTCTCTCCCGTTTTAAAAGCGTAACGGGAAGAGCCTACCGCTTGACGAAAATTAAACAAGGACGGATAATCCCGAACCGTGAAGAGCCGTGACACCATTCTAATTCTGCTGTTTTCCGCCGCGCTGAGCATGGCGAATGAGGAAGGCTTCAGCCGCTATCAGCTTATTCTGGATAAACAGCCATTCGGTCAGGATCCGCCGGAGGCCGATGTCATCCAGGTTCCGGCCTCACAGTCTTTCGCCCGCAATCTTCGCCTCTCCATGCTTTTTGAGGGTATGGATGGTACCACTCGGGCTGGCGTGGTGGATAACACCACTAAGAAAAGCTATATCCTGCGCATCGGCGAACCGCAAGACGGGCTCGAAGTGGTTGAAGCAGATATAAAATCTTCTGAAGCCATGCTGCGAAAAGGCAACGAAGTGGCCCTTTTCAAGTTGGAATCAGGTGCCGGAGAACCGATCTCGAAAACCGAACAGTCATCCCGCCAGTCTTCGTATGCCGAACGCCGCCGGGCGCTGTTGCAGAAAATAGACGATCGGCGTAAGGAAGCAGAACCTCCACCCGAACCCAAGCTGAGCGGCGAAGCCCTGAAGAAACATCTGGAAAATGTACAGATGGATGCCATCCGCAACGGACTTCCGCCGCTACCACTACCGCTCACACCGGAAATGGACGCCCAGCTCGTCTCTGAAGGGGTGCTTCCTCCGCAGTAGGTTCTACTGTTGTAAGTTTTCGATCGTGCGCAGCACGACATCGCCGATGGTTTGCAGGCTTTTAACGGACAGCTTATCGAGCGTGTCGTTCGGGGTGTGCCAGTAGTCGTTAAGGCCCGGCGCGGAGCCGTAGTCGAAGTCGATCACATCCACCACCGGCATACCTGCCAGCAGAAAGGGAACATGGTCGTCCAGAATAGAGCCCGGGCCGAGGCTGAACTTTGGACGGACACCCAGTTCGTGGGCCGCGTAGAAGAGCTCCTTAACCAGCTCGGGCGAGCTGTTGCGCGGAACCGAAATATTCAGATCCTTGTCGCCGGCCATATCGATCACAATCACTGCCTTGACCAGTTTTGCGCCGCCCGCATCATAAATCTGCTGTGCGAGGTGTCGGCTGCCGTGCAGTCCTTCGTGCGGGCCATATTCCTTGCGGCATTCCTCGCCGTCAAGAAACGCAATCAGAAACTCTGTCTCGAGCGGACCCCGTTTTTTCAGCACCCGCGCCAGCTCCATCAAAATTCCGGAACTGGAGCCTGAATCATTTGCGCCCTGAAAATCTTTGGAAATACCGCTTTTCGTATCAAAGTGTGACGCCAGAACAATCAGGCGATTTGTTTTACCTGGGATGCGCCCCAACACATTGTTGAAATGAATTTTGCCGTTTGGCGTTTCTTCAGAAAATGTGTCGATTACCGTTTTCAGTCCCAGCGCCTTCAGCTTGCTTTCCAACTGTACCGAGGCACGGCGTGCACCGCTGCCGCCCGCGTCGCGCGGACCGATTTTGACCAGAGCTTCCGTCTCGGCCATCGCCTTCACGCCGTCAAACTTGGCCTTCTTGCAGCCGGAAAAAACGAACACCGCACTGCACAACAGTAAAACCTTCCAGACTCTGAAAAAATTCATCTATTCACCTCGGATCGGGGTTCAACAAAAAGATCGTCCGGAAAATATCCCGCTCCATCTTGCATGACAACGTAATTCCGTTTCCGGTACGCCTTCACTAACCTGTGGAACCGCCGCACAAAACAGTTACTGTCTTGGGAACCGGTTCTGGAAGTATTTATCTGACGGTTTGATGCTTTTTAGAAGGCATCGTGCTAGCAGACTCATGAGGGTTTGCTATGCTGTTCGAATCAATCAAGGAATAATCTGGCCGTGGAAATAAAACCGTTCACTTCGGAATTTGATGATTATCTGCGCGACGAATCACGTCGCTGCGGAAGTGCGACCCATATTGTTTTTGCAAAAGACGAAGCTGATGTGCAAGGCGCTCTGGCAGCTGCCCGTGAAAAAGTATGGAACGTGACGATACAAGGCGCCCGTACCGGAGTCTCCGCCGGAGCCGTCCCGGAAGGAGGGCTGATCCTCAATCTGAGCCGGATGAAAAAAATCGGAGCCGTACAGAATAGCGGCTGTATTACGGTTCAGCCGGGCGCATTGCTTAGAGAAATCCAGACTGTCGCGGGTGTGCAAAACCTGTTTTTCCCGCCTGATCCAACAGAAACCTCTGCATCAATCGGCGGAATGCTGGCCAATAATGCCTCCGGCGCACTGAGCTTCCATTATGGCCCCACCCGCAATTGGGTTAATGCTCTGCGCGTGGTGCTGGCAGACGGCGATATAGTCCGGCTAGAGCGCGGCCAGAAAGCCGACGGACGCCGGTTCAGTCTAGTCACGGAAGGCGGACGAACAATTAACGGTGAACTTCCAAATCTGAAAATGCCGCCGGTCAAAAATGCGGCAGGCTATTTCATTAAGCCGGATATGGAACTGATTGATCTTTTCATCGGCATGGAAGGCACTCTCGGCGTCATCACTGAAGTCGAGCTGAAATTGATCGCTGTTCCTCCAGTGCAGCAGGCTCTCTGCGCCTTCTTTCCCGACGAACAAAGCGCACTGCGTTTCGTCCGTTTTCTGCGCGGGAAGGACAGGAGTACGGTATCCTGTCCGCCGGTGGCGATTGAATTTTTTGATGTCCGGGTGCTGACATTGCTTCGCCGTGCTAAAGCGGAGAACCCCGCTTTCGCCGAACTGCCCGAATTGCCGGCTCATTTTAACACAGCCATATATTTTGAATTCCACAGCGGAAGCGAAGATGCGGTAGAACTTGCCGTCATGTCTGCGGCGGAACAGATAGAGGCGCTAGGCATCGGCGAAAATGACTGTTGGTTTGCCAGCAATGCCAAAGAGATTGAAATTATGAAAAAATTCCGGCACGCCACGCCGGAGGCCGTCAACCTGCTGATTGACGAACGCAGAAAGAAATATCCGGGGCTGACAAAACTCGGAACAGATATGTCGGTGCCGGATTCTGCAATGGAAGAAATTATGTCGATTTACCACGCCGGACTGAGCGCGGCCGGACTGGAATATGTCATTTTCGGCCACATCGGTAACAGTCACGTCCACGTCAACATTCTGCCGCGCAACATGGACGACTACGAAAACGGCAAGGCGCTCTATCTGGAATGGGCCGGCAAAGTTACCGCGCTCGGCGGATCTGTTTCAGCAGAACACGGCATCGGTAAAATAAAAGCCCCTCTTCTCCGGCAGATGTTCGGCGAAGACGGCATTCGTGAAATGAAAAAACTGAAACACCTCTTTGATCCCGAAGGCAGACTGAACCCCGGCAATCTTTTTTAACTGGAGAAACTCATGAAAGCGATGAAGCTGACCGGCATCCGGCAAATTGAAATGATGGAAGTTCCCACCCCGAACATCGTGAATCCGGACGATATTTTGATTCGTATGAAAGTCGTCGGGGTCTGCGGGTCGGACGTGCACTATTACGAAAACGGGAAGATCGGCAGTCAGGTCGTTTCCTTTCCGTTCACCGTCGGTCACGAAGGTGCCGGTCTCGTCGAGGCCGTTGGACCTGCGGTGAAAAAGATAAAACCGGGAGACCGGATCGCCGTTGAACCGGCTATGTCCTGCGGTCTATGCGACCAGTGCAAGGCCGGCCGACCACATACTTGCCGCAAGTTGCGTTTTCTGGGGTGCCCGAAACAGGCTGAAGGCTGTCTGAGTGAATTTATTGTCATGCCGGAAGCCTGCTGCTTCAAAATCACCGACAGCACGACCTTTGATGAAGCTGCAATTTCCGAACCGTTAGCCATCGGCGTGTACGCCGTGAAGCTTTCAATTCCTATGAAAGGAGCCAAAGTCGGCATCCTGGGCGCAGGCCCCATCGGACTGAGTGTTCTTCTGCCCGCCAAAGCACAAGGCGCTGAGAAAATCTATATCACAGACAAAATCGACAGCCGCCTTGAGCTGGCAAAAAAAGCCGGAGCGGTATGGGGCGGCAATCCGGACAAAGAAGATGTCGTGAAGAAGATACAGGATATTGAGCCGGGCGGACTGGATGTTGTCTTTGAATGCTGCGGACAGCAGGAAGCTATGGATCAGGCGCTGGAAATTCTCAAGCCGGGCGGAAAATTGCTTCTCATCGGAATTCCCCCGACCAGTGAACGGGTTTCTTTTAAAATCGATAAGCTGCGGCACAAAGAAATCTGCATACAGAACGTGCGCCGCCAGAACCACTGCGTCCAGCCTGCGCTCGATATGATCGGCCGCAGGGATTTTGACGTGCGCGTAATGGCGACCCACCGGTTCAAATTCGCCGACACTAAAAAAGCGTTTGATCTCGTCGCCAGCTACAAAGACGGCGTGGTGAAAGCCATGATTGATTTTGAGTAACCCGAAGATCGCTCGCGGAATAAAATTTAGCGGTCCTTTTCCGCAGACGGCTTGAAAAACATCGCCAGCAAGGTTTCGACTGCAACCCAGGCCGACAAAACAATCAGAACGACCGCGATAAACGGTACCGCCGAATGGATGGTAGCGTTGCCGCCGCCCCATTTGTCCACCAGCGTCTGAATCAGCGACCAGTCGGATATCACGAACATGAACACGGCGGGCAGAAACGCCACCAGCCAGACTTTGGAATTCCGCCGCGTGTTCATCAGCCATACAGCTACCCCAATCAAAGCCAGCGCCGCCAGCAACTGGTTGGAAGCGCCGAAAAGGCTCCAGAACGTTTTCCAGGCCGGCACCGGATTACCCTTGCCGTCCAGCACCGTACGGAAAATAAAAAACAGCGGAACTCCGGCGGTGAGAATCGTTCCGGTTAACCGTCCGAACCAGTTCCGGAGTCCGGTCAGCTCCTCGAAAATATAGCGCCCCAGCCGGGTGCAGACATCCAGCGTGTCGTACACAAACGTCGTGAACGCCATCAGACCAAACGAAATGCCGAACGACGCCGGAATACCGATCAGCTCCAGAAACCGGCCGATCCCGGACGCATAAATAAAATTCGGCGCTTTTGCCGCCAGCGGATCATCTTTCGCCACAATCATCACGCAGGCCAACGCCACCACCGCCACCATTCCTTCGAGTAGCATCGCGCCGTAGCCGATCGGCTTAACATCACTCTCTTTTTTAATCTGCTTACTCGTTGTGCCGGACGACACCAGCGAATGGAAGCCCGAACAGGCCCCGCAGGCGACCGTAATAAACAGCAACGGAAACATCGGAAACCAGAAATCAGCGTTCAATCCTCCGCCAATCCGGGTAAATGCAGGGTATTGAATCGGACAACCACCAAAGACAACCCCGATTGCAGAGGCAATCAATGCGGCATACAGGAAACAGCCGCCGATCGCACCGCGCGGCTGAAGGACCAGCCACACCGGAGCCACCGAGGCAATGATGCAATAACCCAAAATAAACACGCACCACAACTTCTGAGCCGCAGCGGGATCTGCCGCCAGCCAGACTGGAAAATCGATCGGCATATATTTACCGACCCAGATGGCGACACCGACCAGCGGAAGAAAAATCAGCAATGCCCAGCGCTCGCGGAGCCGGGTAAATTTTAGAAGAAGCCCCATCACCACTGGCAGAATCAGATAAAGAACTGACGACGAGGCAATCGCTCCACCGCCAACTTTTTCGCCGGACTCCAGCGTCACCGTACCGACAAACGACCCAGCAGTTATGTCCGTGAATGCCACAATGACATAGACCAACGTAATCCAGATGAATACCATGAACAGCGCCCATGCCCGGCGGGAAACATGAGTACGAATAACATCCGTGATGGAGCGGGCTTCATGGCGGATCGACGCAATCAGCGACCCCATGTCATGCACGCCGCCTATCAGCACCGATCCAACCAGAATCCAGATCAGCGCTGGCGCCCAGCCGAATAGAACTCCGGCAAGGATCGGACCGTTGATCGGCCCAGCAGCGGCAATGGCTGAAAAATGCTGGCCGAGCAGCATCCCTTTTTTCGCCGGAACATAATCAAGGCCGTCATTCTTCTCAACCGCCGGCGTGATCCGGCTGTCATCCAGCCGGAATACTTTTTTCGCCAGAAAACGGCCGTACGTAAAATAGGCCAGAAGAAGAAAAAGTCCCGAGCCGCCGACCACCCATAAAAGACTCATCGTCACCTCTCAAGTACGGCCCGGGTTCCGAAAACTATTCACTGCCATCGGTTTTGGCTTTAGCGGTCGCTTTGATTTTTTCAGCCAGTTCGTCCGCCAGCTTTTTGTCTTCCATCAGCGCTTTGCGGGCGCCATCGCGGCCTTGCCCGAGCTGCTGACCGTTGTAAGAAAGCCATGAGCCTTTCTTTTCAATGATCCCGCAGTCGGTTCCGGCGTCTACAATGGAGCCGGTCCACGAAATGCCTTCGGCGTAAAGAATGTCGAACTCAGCCGTGGTAAACGGCGGTGCCACTTTATTTTTGACCACTTTGACTTTGGTCCGGTTACCGTAGATCGCGCCCGCCGTATCCTTGAGCTGGCCGATGCGGCGGATATCGAGACGCACGGAGGAATAAAACTTCAGCGCGCGGCCGCCGGGTGTTGTTTCCGGACTGCCGAACATAACGCCGACTTTTTCGCGGATCTGGTTGGTGAAAATACAGCAGCAGTTCGAGCGGCTGATCGCGGAAGTCAGTTTGCGCAGAGCCTGCGACATCAGACGTGCCTGCAAACCGACGTGCGACTGGCCCATTTCGCCGTCGAGTTCGGCGCGCGGAGCCAGCGCCGCAACAGAGTCCACGACCACAACGTCGATCGAATTACTCTTCACCAGCGCCTCGCAAATGTTGAGCGCTTCTTCGCCGGAGTCGGGCTGCGAAACCAGCAGATCGTTCAGGTTCACGCCAATCTTCTGGGCGTAGCCCGGATCGAGTGCATGTTCGGTGTCAATAAACGCCGCCGTGCCGCCTTCGCGCTGGACGTTGGCGATAATGTGGGAAACCAGCGTGGTTTTGCCGGAGGATTCCGGGCCGAAAATTTCGATCACGCGGCCGCGCGGAACGCCGCCGATGCCGAGCGCGATATCCAGCGTCAGCGCGCCGGTGGAAATACACGGGATTTTACGGGGACCCGCTTCGTCTCCGAGACGGACAATTGCTCCGTCGCCGTATTGTTTTTTGATGTCAGCGAGTACTGCCTCGAGGTTGGAGGCGCCTTCTTTTTTGTCGGTTTTTGCAGCCATGCGGGAGAGCCTACACGGCGCGGAAAATTGTTCAAGCGCAGAAGCGGCTTTCTTTTGAAGAAAAAGGCGTTTGAGACATTTCTCGCAGAGGTGCAAAGGCCGCAGAGATTATGATTTAGAATTGGTTCACAGAACCAATACTACATCGACAACCAATGTAAAGTCGGCTCTCAGAGCCGATTAGAAATTATTGCTCTCTGCACCCTCCGCCTCTCCGCGAGGGAAACCCGCCGCCAAAGCGCATTAAAAGGTGGAACGCGCCGTCCCGGCGCGTTCTAAGCGTGCTCGGAGAGCCCGCTCCACCTCATTGGAAAAATCCGCCGTAAAACTTTCCAAGGTCTAAAAACCTGCTACATTCCGGTCTCATGAACATCCTCATCCGACCAGAAACTACTGCCGACATCGACGCTATATCTGCCGTCACCGAAGCGGCCTTCCGGAACCATCCGCACAGCAAACAAACTGAGTGCTTTGTCATCCATGCTCTGCGAAAAGCGGACGCACTGACGGTTTCGCTGGTTGCGGAAGTCGATGGAAAAGTCGTCGGCCATATTGCCTTCTCGCCCGTAACAATTTCTGATGGAAGTACCGGCTGGTACGGACTCGGCCCCGTCTCCGTTCTGCCGGAACTTCAGCGACAGGGAGTCGGGAAGGCTCTCGTCCGCGAAGGACTCGCCCGGCTCAAAACGTCGGGAGCCAACGGCTGCCTGCTCGTCGGTGAACCGGCCTACTACAAACACTTCGGCTTCAAACATTTTCCGAAACTGCTTCTGGAAAAAATTCCGCCGCAGTACTTTCTCGCCCTGCCGTTCGGCAAAACCGTCCCGCGCGGCACCGTCACCTTCCACGACGGCTTCAACGCCACCGCCTGATCCAGTAAAGGTGGAAGCGGCATCCCTGCCGCTGAGCTCAACTGCGGTTAAGGGCCAGCGGCAGGGATGCCGCTTCCACATTAAAATCCGCCGCAAAACGTTCCCATTCCTGAAAAAAGCTTTTCTTTCCCTGCTCGCCCCTCTATTTTCCGGTCTCAGAAACGCAGAACTTGTCAGCCTAACACCGGAATTCTTTTAATAGGCAGAGTCCGTCTCTGCCTATTAAATTGTTGTGCGATACAAATGACGACGAACCACACAGCGAAGGAAATGTTCTGGCAGTATGCCTGCCGCTACTTTTACCTCGATCATGACGGGGTTCGAGAAGAGTACCTAGCATTGGGAGGTGGGGATAAAGAGCAGGAAGCACAGTGGCGCTCCGAATATATCCAGCATTGGCTTTCCAAAATCTCAGTACATGACTTGGATCCCTTGCGCCGTTTGATGAGCGCAGATGCACATGAGGCAATCCCCGCCCTGCTCAATCTTGATGACTATGGCGATGACTACAGCAAGTTTTGGTTCGCATTCTCCCTTGCCGATCTCGCTCGCTGCGTCTGCAAAACAAAGGAAATCAAGATGGCGGCACGACAGAAAGCCCGCTCGCTCTGGCTTGAGATACTCGACCGTCCTCGTGGTATCACACCGAACCACCGCAAAGACGTGACACGCAACATGCTGGAGGCATTCAACGCGAAGACTGCCGAGGAGTATGTGACAAACTATACTCAGAGAAAACTCGGTGAATTACGATAGCGCACAACAAGCGCATTGAGACTATCGGCAACCTGCCGTTGCCTCAGCCTCATGCGTAACGTTCAATAAGCTTTCCCCACCTTCTCCACATACCCCTCGATATCGCACTTCCTCTTTAACCCGGCGGCGTTCATGTAGCGAGTCTTCCCGAAGATTGGACGTTCTTTCCACGCGGTATCGTGTTTACCGAAGACCCAGGCGACTCCGGCGTAGGAGTTCGGGTCGCGCCCATCCAGAAAATATTTGTTGTTGATGGCGAGCAGCGTTTCAAAAGCCTCTTCCGGTGACCGGCTCCACTCCAGCACCTTTTTGCCCCAGTACATCCGCATATAGTTGTGCGTGAAACCGGTGACGCGCATTTCGCTCATCGCCGCATTCCAGTACGGATCGTGCGTCTGCGACTGTTCAAACTGTTCGCGGCTGTAGAGAAATTCCCGTTTATCTTTGGCGTGGTTTTTCAGCGTCAGCTTAGCCCAGTCCGGCAGACAGGAAAAGCGGTCGTAGTCCGGTGTGAACCAGACAAAGTTGACCGCCAGCTCGCGGCGGACAATCAGCTGTTCCAAAAAGCGGCTCTGCGGATCAGCCTTCTGAATTTCCAAGGCGATGTACAGCGGCGAAATCTGTCCAAAGTGCAGATATGGACTCAGCTCGGAAACATCATCGGTCTGCGGCTGGTTGCTGTGCTTTTCGTAAACCGCCAGACTCTCGGCAATGAACCGTTTCAGCCGATTCTTCGCTTCCGCTGTTCCGCCTTTGAATTTACTGACCGCACTGCTCGGTTTTGGAATATCCCGGTTCCACCCTTTCAGCAATTCGCGTCCATTTGCGTCCATTTGCGGTTTAACGGTTTTGACCAGCTGGAGAAATTCGTCCAGCTGCTTCAAGAGTTTCGGGCGAAGAGTACGGGCCATATATTCGGCGTGATCGGAGGCGGTTTCGACCGGCACGACAACGTCGCTTTCGATTTCGACAACCTCGCAACCGGCTTCGTCGGCGACACGGGCGCGCCATTCGGCCTGATGGCGCAGGTAGCCCATGTCGCAGACAATCAGCGCCGCGTCCCTGCCCGCTTTAAGCGCGACGTCCGCCGGATGTCCGCGCCCGATAAATGCGCCGATGCCGCGCCGCTCCAAGGTCTGAAAAGTTTCCCGTAGTCCTTCGAGCATGAAGGCATAGTGCCGTTCGTTGGCTTCAGGATAGTCGTCCATCAGGCCGAAGACGACGGCGACCGGCAGGCCGAGTCCGTTGGCACGCTGAATTGCGTATTCGAGGGCGTGGTTCCAGTCGGCACGCTGGCTCTGCTGCATCCAGTATAAAACAAACCCGCCGTTACGGGCGGGTTTGTCGTTGAGCCGATGAATGCGTGCCGGGTGAATCATTTCTTCCCGTAGTGCTTAAACATCAGTTTCAGGTCTTCAAGCAGACTCTGAAGGTCTTCTTCGTGTTCGACCTCCTGCGTGATGATCTGCAACGCGATGTTGTAGGTGACCGGATCGGCATCCTTGGTCACCTTCATCAGCTTTTCATAGACGCCGATGGCGCACTGTTCGCCCGCGATATTCTGCTCAAGGATCTTCCGGACGAACGGATCGGCCGGCGCTTCGTATTTACAGTTGGTGAGTTTCATCCAGTCGG
>Ga0247840_10002772_pt1 | contig 30718 bp, 32 predicted proteins | sample LaCruzMarch2015__FD_192404 | JGI IMG/M metagenome (GOLD analysis project Ga0247840, IMG submission 192404) | Freshwater microbial communities from meromictic Lake La Cruz, Castile-La Mancha, Spain - LaCruzMarch2015_17m | ecosystem: Environmental > Aquatic > Freshwater > Lake | place: Spain...
GAAGAATATCTATCTTAACGCCGGATGGGATGATTTTATCAACAAGAGTAATCAGTCCCCCTATGTCGGCGTGTCGCTCCGGTTTGAAGACGATGACCTGAAATATCTGCTCACATCCGTCCCGGTGCCGACAAAGTGATGAAATCATTTGTAAAGATATATCTTGACAATTTGGGGAAAATGCATAAATTGCGACCGTCGAGTAGAAAAATAAACAGTACTTTTTGACGGAATCGTGGTGAGGGGCGATGGGCCGGTATTTCAATCCTGCACAAATATCCCTGGCTGGTTCGGTCTTTCAACATGCAGAGAGGCTGACGAGCGAGTATTTTCGGCTGAGCCCGGAAAAGTTCAAGTCCCATCGCTATGACGTGAAAACCCTGGCGTTTCTTGAGGAACATGAGGTCAGGAAAGGCGCTTTCGCCCATCTCTGCAAGTATCATTACCATAAAGAGGAAGGGCAGGTTCAGGAGCAGCAACATAGGCAGGAGCAGGGGTTTCATTTTTACCGGATTTGCCTCCAGGACGACCGTATTCTCGACGCCGTGGAGCGGGCCCACTCCTTTATCCGGTTAAACTCGCTGATGCTTTATATCGCGGCCCATGAACTGGTTCATGTTATCCGGTTTGATAATGGGCAGACGGCGTTTGATCTTTCTGTCGACGAAAAAAGGGAAGAAGAAGAAAAGGTTCACGGTATTACCCGCGACATGCTGCAATCCTCGCTGAACCCGGACCTGAAACTGGTTCTTGATTGCTTCAGCAGTCGCTATCATATTGGAGACATGTTTGCGTAAAATTTTTATTGGGAGGGTAGCTTATGCCAATTTATGAATACAAATGCAGGAAATGCGGAAAAGACTTTGAGTTGTTTCAGAGGATTACCGATCCTGCCATCAATTCTTGCCAGTTTTGCAAGGGGCCCGTTCAAAAGCTGATGTCCCTGTCCTCTTTCCACCTGAAGGGAAGCGGTTGGTATGCCACGGATTACGGTGGAGTCAAGGCTCCTCACAGTGAGGGGAAGCACGAAGAGTCGGCGTCCACTGAGACGACGGTCACGGAGACGACGAAGACGGAATCGTCCACCGAGGTGAAATCAGCCGGCGAAGGGAAATCTTCAGAATAAAATAAGGATCTTATAACCAAGGATGACAAACCGGAGCGCAGCGACACAAGGCTGCCTCCGGTTTTATCTTTTCCGGAATCCATTGTTTTCATGACGCAACGACATTTTTTAATGGCTTGACCATCTCTTTTTCGATCATCTTCAGGAATTTCTTCTTGAAGGCCGGTATCCTGGTCATCAGCATCATGAAGAAATTCAGCCGTTGGGTCTTGAAATCCTTCTGGGGGAAATCGTAGTAGCCGTGCTTCATATAATAGCGATGATCGGACTGGAAAACAAAGCGCAACTTCCCCCATACCTCGTCCCGGAAGATCTTCATTCCCCCGACGCCCAGAAAATCGATCGGTTGCACATATCCCTGTCCAGCCAGATCGATGATGCGCTTAGCTAGATCGGCAAGAAGTTCATCCAAAAGGAGCGAATCTCCACCTTCGTCCGTCACGATGCCAGCAAGATTGGCCATCTGGAATTGGACATAGGCGGAAATAATTTCCTGAAGATTGGGGAGCTGGGCGAGGGGTCCGGAAAGAAGAAAGGCTAGTTGCTTATCTTTCAGGGTCGGCATATGGGTATTGAAAAATGACCGGTCAAAATACTGTTTCCACCGAGAAGACAGATAGCGGTCCCGGATCTCGCCGGCAAAGACGATGATATCCGCCGTCTTGACCTTCTCATTGTAGAAATCGATATAGCCATCCTTGCCCTGATACTGGCAGACGTTATCGAGACCGCACTGGCAGCAGCCCAGACAGCCCCCTTTAATGTCGATGCCGGTAAGGCTGATCACCTCAATGTCATGCTTGAAACTATCCCGGAAGGCTTTGATCATCTTTGAAAGATTACTGATTTCCTTTTCCTCGTCAACGAGAAGGAGTATCTTTTTGGCTCCCACCGTCACTGCCTGCCGACCCGGTCCGGGTTCATAAACAAATTCGCTCCTCGTGAGGGGTGGGAATTGCCTCGCCGCCGGGACCTGGCGTTCTGCGGATTTGAGAAAGTTACCGGCAAACTTTACAAAGCGCGCCCTTTCCCTGCTCCTGACCAGATCGTACATCTCGGCGGGATAACCCCCCAAATATCTCATTTCCAGATCGTCACAAATCCCATGAATATAATTATGGGCCGTATGATCGAAGAAGTGGACCGAAGTAGAGAGGGAAGCCGCGTATTTGTTTCGGAATGCCGCTCCTTTTTTCCTTTCAAAAATGAGTTCGATGAAACGCTTATATTGGGAGCAGACCAGACAGTAATACAGGGGGAAGGACCAGACAACCGCATCTGACAAAGCGATTGCATCCACGATATCCTGCAGGGCCCGGTCGTCTCGTTCCAGTTTTCTGATCTGGCGGGCCACATGAAAGATATTGTAATCGTGATCAGGAAAGGTCTTCTCCATGTAACGGACGTATTGCAGGGTAACGCTGTCATCGCCTTTGGGGCTGCCGCTCAAGACCGTGATTTTCATCTGATTCTTTCCTTTCTACCGAAAAATCCCTCGTGTGTTCATGAATCCATTGCGCTTTTTCTTACGTTGCCAGACATTTACCGACAAACTCCCCCATTGACGTTAAAACCGCTTCCCGGGCCTGGAAATGAGGGATGTGACCGCAATTGGGAATAATCATGGCCATCGCGGGACCCGATACCTGCCGGACAATGGCATCAACCTGGGCCGGTGTACCGTAGGGATCATCCTGTCCCTGAATGGCCAGGACCGGGCAATCAACTTTAGGGAGATAATTCTCGATATTCCATTCCCTGAAGGAAGGGGCAAGCCAGGTATCAGACCATCTCTTGAAGACAAGATCTGTCTTATCTCCGTGATATTTTGCCAAACGCTCTCGCAAATCCGTATCTTCATAAATATGGACGGCTTCGCGAATCCCCTCCAAGGTGACATCTTCCACAAAGACATGGGCGGCTTCAGTAATGAGGCAACATACCTTTCCCGGGTGGGCGGCGGCAAACATCAAGGCAATGGAACCGCCATCACTGTGACCCACCAGGATGCCCCTCGCAATCCCGAAATGCGCCAGAACCTGGGGAAGAAAAGTTAGGGCCTCTGCATGTAAATACCCGACATCACAGATCTTATCGCATGGTTCCGACTTTCCGTAACCCCAACGGTCAAACACTAGGGCCGGCAGCTTGGTTCTTTGGCAGAGGTAAAGGGGGAAATCCTTCCATTGCCCGACGCTGCCCAGTCCCTCATGGAGGAAAACAAGGTAAGGAGTTCCCTCCAAACCACTTTCTCCGGCATAAATCATTTCCCCTGCGAGGCGGCGTCCTGCTGCGGGAAAGGAAACTGATTCACGGATAAAGTTTGCCCGCTCATTCAAGATGATACCCCTGTTTGAGAGAAACCTTAAGCATGGAAAAATCATCGTCCAGAACGGGCTTGCCGTGCATCTCCTGGAGAAACGCGTAAAGGCCTTCTATCTCCTGCCCCCCCTCTCCGCACTTGTCGGCTAGATAGGACTCCAATTCCTTCAGCGTCCACATTTCCCCCGTCGGCCGGTCCACTTCATATGCCCCGTCGGAAAAGATGTAGAGACGGGCAGGGGCCGAAACATTTTCAATTACCGCCTCCTCATAATCTACACCTGCCAGTCCGCCGATAAAGACATTATCCGTCATCAGCGACACCGGTCCTTTGTCGCCGCTATAAAGCAGGGCCGGTGGATGACCGCCGCTGGCATAGCGGAGCCGGTGGGAACGGCAGTCATAGACTCCGTACCAGATCGTAAAGTAAAGATTATTCTGTTTCTCCATGGGAAAGGCGTCGTTAAGGGCGGTCAGAACCTGCTTTGGAGACAGGAAATCCGTGCCAGGCAGGGTCTGGGAACGCAGGGCGTTGAAAGCCGACACTGACAGCAGGGCCGTCCCCACCCCATGACCGCAGACATCCAGGAGATACATAGCAAAGTGGTCCCCATCGATCCAGTGATAGCCGAGACAGTCGCCGCCAAGCTCGGCGCTGGGAAAAAAGCGCCATTCCGTTCTTACCGGGCCGTCGTTGACGGGCCCAGGCAACAGGGAGACGACATATTCCGCCGCCGAGGCCAGCTCTGCCGCCAGGGCCTGCCGACTGGCAAGCAACGCCGCATACGCTTCGTTTCTCTGAAGGAGATTTATGTAGCCCGTTGAATGATAGCGAATCCTCGCCACCAGTTCGATACGGTCGGGGAGCTTGACTAGGTAATCATTCGCCCCCAGGGCAAAGGATTCGGCCTTGGTTGTCGCCTCTTCCTTACTGGAAAGGACAATCAGTGGCACATCCCTGAGCTGGGGATGAACCCGGAAGAACTTGACCAGGGTCAGTCCGTCGATATCGGGCATGATCAGATCCTGGAGGATAATCGTGGGTTCGAATTCAATGGCTGTCTGTAGGGCATGGGTCGGGTCCTGACAGTATCGGAAGAGGATGTCTTGCTCCGGAGCAAGCATCCGCTGCACAGCGGCCGCAACAATCGCCTGATCATCGACGAGCAGCACCTTGATCTGATGTTCTTTGAGTGAAACCGACATATTATTTCCTTCCCAAACCCTTCATGATCGCCGGGGCAATCCTTTCCAGGGGCAGGACATCCGTAGCCCCACCCAGTTCAACAGCGGCGGCGGGCATTCCGTAGACCACGGATGTCTTTTCATCCTGGGCAATTGTGTGCCATCCCGCCTTCCGCAAGGCCGTGAGGCCGGATGCGCCGTCTCGCCCCATCCCGGTCAGGAGCACGGCGAGATCACGGCGCGGCCAGTGCCTCGCCAGGCTTTCAAAAAACACATCCACAGAAGGACGGTAAGGATAATCCCGGGGCTCCTCGGTATAATGAAGAATAAGATCCGCCCCGAGAATAAGATGATCGTTTGTGGAAGCTACAAGCACCGTATCGATCTTGGGGCGCCCTCCCTCGTCGGCAAGGATCACGTTCAGACCGCACTGACTGTCCAACCATTCGGCAAGACCGCGGGAAAACTGCTCATCCAGATGCTGGATGATGATGACTGCCGCCCCCAGGGCTCTGGGTAATGCCGCCAGGATGACACTCAACGCCTTTGGTCCCCCGGTGGATGCCCCGATCGCCACCAGCGGTGGGGGAGGAAGCTCCGAATTTGCTGTTTTTACTTTATACGGTGTTTTGCCCTGGGGTTCCACTTTGCCGATGAGCTTGCCGATGGTCGCCAGCTTCTTTATGATGTCTCTTTCCCCAAACAGCTTCCCGGTCGGTGCCTCCACGGATACACGGACAGCATCCAAAGCCCCATGTCCCATGGCTTCAAATACTTTGGCGGCGTTTGCCTCTACCGAATCGGTCAAAAGCAGTATGGGGCATGGGCATGACTTCATGATGACGTTAGTCTTCCGGCTGCCATCAAGGCTGGGTAATGCCAGGTCAAGAAGGAGAAGCTCCGGTTTATCTTTTTGACATTTTTTTGCCGCCTCGGCGCCATCCGTGGCAATCCAGATAATGTCATAACCCGCATGGGCGGTCACGATTCTTTTAAGGGCATCTAGGATACGGGCATCATGATGGGCAATAGCGAGGCGCATGATCAAGGGTTTCCTATCAGGTCTTTTACCGCGACGAGGAGAGTCTCATCATGGAAACTGCCTTTCGTCAAATAATAATTGGCCCCCGCATCCAGGCCACGCAAGCGATCTTCTTCACTGTCCTTATAAGACACAATCATCACGGGCAGGGACCGGAGACGAACATGATCCTTGACCTTCCTGACCAGTTCGATTCCGTTCATCCTTGGCATATCGACATCCGATATCAACAGGTCAAAGTTTGCCGTTTGCATCGCGTTCCAGCCGTCCATGCCATCGACAGCGACGGTAACGTGATAGCCTTCCTTTTCAAGAAGTTTACGTTCGACCTCCCGGACGGTCAGGGAATCGTCAACCACGAGGATACGTTTTTTATCGGTAATGGCATATTTTCCCCCTGCATCGATCTTGCCAGGCTTTCCCTGACTGAGGAGCTGGTGAATAGAACGGACAAGATCATCGGCGTCAAGGATGAGCGCCGGGGCCCCGTCCTCTAAAACAGCGGCCGCATGAATGTTGGGCGTCTTTCCCAGCCGGGGATCGAGGGGTCGGACAACGACGGTCTCTTCGCCGCGAAAACGGTCCACAACAAGGCCGTAACGGTTCAGACGGTCACTGATGACCACGATGTGAATCACCCTGACTGCTTCTGCTGCGGGGGGAAGCTGAAATAGCTGCCGGCATGTTACAATCCCGACATGCTCGCCGTCGGAGGTGCAAAACTGACGATCTTCCAGAACCTGCAAATCATCGCGGGATACCCGCAGTAACCGGTCAATCCGGGAAAGCGGCAGCGCATAGGGTTCTCCTTCTACCTCGACGATCAGGGTGCGCAAGACGGAAAGAGTCAGGGGAAGCTGGAGGATAAAAGCGGTTCGTTTGCCCTTTTCCGTCTCGACGCGAACCAACCCCCCCACCTCCTGGGCCATGGAAAAAACCACATCGAGACCAACGCCGCGCCCCGAAATCTCCGTCACCTGAAGGGAAGTCGTAAAACCGGGGAGAAAGAGAAACTCATACAGTTCATTTTTGGTCAGGCCTGCCGCCATTTCTTCCGTAGCCAGACCTTTCTGTACCACCTTTCTTCTGATGTCTTCAGGATCCATCCCCCGGCCATCGTCACTGACCGAAATATTCAGCATCCCGGCGACATGGCGCGCTTCGAGGATGACGATACCTTCTTCCGACTTGCCGATAATCTTTCGCTCTTCCGGTGATTCCAGGCCGTGATCGACGGCGTTGCGTAAAAGATGTGAAAGGGGGGCTTCGATCTTTTCCAGGATGTCACGATCCACCGGTGTTGTCTCCCCCAGTATCTGGAAGCGGACCTTCTTATGCAACTCCTGGGCAAGGTCCCGCACCATGCGGGAGAAACCGTGCAAGCCTTCGGAAAATGGTACCATCCGGCTACCGACGGTTTCTCCGTACAGGCGATGGGCAAGGTGTTCAAGGCGACGGGAATATCGTTCATAGTCGACCATCTGCGTAGCTATGACGTCCTGCATCTGCTCGATCAAGGCGCCAAACGGTTGGGCTGTGCCTTCATCTTCCTCCCTGAGGGCAGCGGCATGGCTCCCCCTGGAAAGCATCCTCTCCCATTCATCCCGGATTTCCCTGATGCTGTTTTTCATTTTCAGCAGGGATCTGTTAAACGAACCAGCAGACTGGGTCTGGACAAGCAATTCGCCTGCCAGTCCCATCAGCCTGTCCATATTTTCAGACATGACCCGGACCAGTACAGCTTCCGTTTTCCGTTGATCGGTCGCCCTTCTTTGTTTGATTGCCGTCCCCGTCGTCTCCGTCGCGGTGCAGACATGCACCGGCGCTTCATTTGCTGGCGTCGGAATTATCGCAGCATCTTCCGGTGTTGCGAGAGGTTCCATAGGGGGACTTTTTACACCGGCCGCCTGCGGAGGAAATTCGGCAGCCAGGCTGTTTCTAAGGGCCTGGGCAAGGTCTTCAATTGGCTGGCGCCGATCATGGAACTCCTGGGCAATAAAAGCGATCTCGACTTGGGCCAGAGACTGGAAGATGTCGTTTCCCTTGAGGAGGAGGTCAATATGGCCGGAAACGAGCCGTATTTTATCGTGCTGTGCTGCGGAAAGAATATCTTCCATGGCGTGGGCCAGGGTTACCGCCGCCGGAAGTCCGACGATCCGGGCCGCACCTTTAATGGAATGAGCCGCCCGCATGAGGGGCTCCATTTTTTCCGGAGCGGGATCCGACTCCGCGCCCACCAGGCCCGCCTCCAGAACCCGGGAGTTGTTTTCCAATTCAATCCGGAAGAGATCAAGCATCATTGGGTCGATATTTTCCATTCCCAGATCCCCTTTATGGTACGAGACTGCGCGAGAGGGACGAAAACAGATCATCCTCGCTTAGAAGCCCCACATGGATGCCGTCAAGGTAAAACAGACCTTTTGTCAGGCGCCGCGGTCCCTTGGCCACGGTCACGGGTAGATCCTGTAACTCCTCCCGGGCAATACGGGCAACACCCCTGATCTCATCAACAGGAAAGACAAAACGGGCCCCCTCTTTTTTTATGATCATCAGGCGCGGAAAAACCTTCTTGTCCGCTTCCTCCCTTTCATCGTTCGCCGGCAAATCCAGCAAACCCGACAGGGAGACGCATAAATGGAGTTCGCCGTGAATATGAGCAATACCCCGGAAGATGCGGTTACTCCTGAGGGGAAGGCGGCGCATGACTACCATCTCGGCAACTTGTTGAAAGTATTGTGTCTCCAGCGCCAGGAGTTCACTGGCGACCCGGAAGACCATGACCGAAAGGGGGTGGGAGCATTCCACCTCTTTTCCCCGGGCCATAACGGCGGCACGCTCATCCAGCAACCCCTCGGGAATAGGCCTGTCCAGAAGATCACGCCCAGCAGCGGCATACACCGGACAGCGCCGGCAATGGCCAAACACGATCAGCTCCGGGCAATCAGCGTTCCCAAATACCCCTATTTTACTCCAGCATCTGCTGTCAGAAGAATCAACGTCCATTGTTCTGCCGTTGCCCTTCAATGCGTGTTAACCTGCTTTTAAGCAGGTTCGCTTTCTCATGGTCATGACGACACTCATACATCAATCTGGCGTGAATGATCGTCTCAAGGTGATCGGGGTCAAGATAGAGGGCCTTGAGGTAGCATTCCTCAGCTTCTCCGGTGCGCTCGCGGGACTCGTGAATCAAACCCATAAGATAATACACCTCCGCACAGGGAGGATCTGCTTCGAGGTATTTCCGGCAAATGGACAAGGCTTCTTCCATCTCCCCCCTGTCGGCCAGGGAACGGGCCCGGATCAGAAAATTTATCGGGGAGACATAGTCGATCCTCTTTTTGATTTGTTCCTGACTCGCCTTCCCGCCATTTTTCAGATAACCTTCAGAGGCTTTCGTTATCTTATCACCGCCGCTTTCCCGGTCATGTTTCTTGAAATCTGCTGGGAGGGCAAAGACGATTGGCGATTTTCCCTCCGTCCGCAAGCATCCCCCATCTTTGGCTTCCCGCCGCAAATGCGTCCCCCCTACCCCCACCAAAGCTGGCGGCAGCGAAGGGGCCGTGCTTCTTTCCTCTTTCCCGGTGGGTTTTCTCAAGGCAAAAGACCGGGGATGATCTACCAGGAGATATCCCCGCTGCCGCCAGAAAAGGACCTCCGCGTGCCCGGCAATCAGCACCCCTCCGGGACGTAACATCCGGTCGATATGGAAAAATGCCGCATCCTTTGCTTTTCTGTTAAGATAGATCAGCAGGTTTCGACAAAATATCACATGGTAGACAGACATCTGTGTCATCAGCTCCGGACGGAGAAGGTTGTCGCGATAGAAACGAACTCCCGAGATGACCCGTTCCGAGATCCTGACATTCCTCTCCTCCTGATGGAAATAACTTCTCCCCATCTCCTCGGTCATGCCCCGGAAAGATCCTTTTCCGTATCTCCCTTCCCTGGCGACCTTCAAAGCATTTTCACTGAGATCGACAGCGTCAACTGTGAATTCTTTCGGCGACATACCCGCTTCCAGGAGGGTCATGACAATCGAATAAGGTTCTTCCCCCGTTGAACAGGGTACGGACAGAATCCTTGTTTTCTCTTTGCTGGTTTTCTGTTTCCCCTGATCCATGAGGTAATACTTTAAGTAATCGAAGGGGCCGTGATCACGGAAAAACCATGTCTCCGGGACAACCACGGCTTCTATGATCTTTTCTGTTTCCTCCCGCGACGACTTGAGGCGTGCCACATAATCTTCAAGAGATGAGGAACCTGATTTTTTTAGCAGGCTCTTCATGGTTCTTTCAAGGAAACCTTTTCCCATCGATTCCAGATCAAGGCCTAGGGTATCTGTCAGCATCTTTTCAATGTAAAGGGACGAGTTCATGATGTTTCTTCTATCTCGGCAAAAAGAGCGATCTGCAGGTCTTCCGGCAGGATTTTATGCAAATCGATCAGTTGCAGGGATTTCTTTTCGTCCACCCAGATTTTGCCCAGATAGGGGGCATCCTCGATGGCAATCCCCGGTGGCTGCATCCGTGATTCATCGCAGGAAATCACCTCGGTGGCCCCCTCGGCAATCAGTCCCAATACCCGTGAGACGACAGGGGAGAGTTCATAATGGACCAGAACGATCCGGGTGCTCATCAACGGACGGGAAGGAACCATAATCAGGAGGGCACTGAGATCTATCACGGGAACCAGTATCCCACGGTAATTGAGCAGGCCGGCAATATAATCAGCGGCATGGGGAATCTTTCTCAAGGTTACCAGGGGCGCAACTTCGATTATGGTCTTTACTTCCAGACCGAAATAATCCCCACCGATGCGGAATTGCAGAACCAGCATAGTCTATGCGCTAATGCGGAAACGGGCAACCTCGCTTTGAAGCCCCATGATGGCTTCATTGAGTTGCTCCGTTGCCAGTTTGAATTCATGGAGAGATTCCCTGGTTTGATCGGCGGCTATTGCCAACTGGCTCATGGCCTCACTTATCTGCTGAGCCCCCACGGATTGGGCGTGCATCCCCTCTTTCACCGTCGCGAACTGAGGACCGTGTTCCCGCACCTGATCGATTATCCTGCCGAGCTGGTTGCTGATGGTCACCACGGTTCCCACGCCCCGGCGCACCTCGTCGGCGAATTTGTCCATCTCCATCACCCCGGCCGACACAGAGGTCTGCATTTCTTTAACGACATGTTCGATATCCTGTGTGGCGATCGCAGTCTGATCAGCCAGGCGGCTGATTTCTCTGGCAACAACCGAAAACCCTCTCCCGAATTCTCCAGCTTTTTCGGCCTCAATGGCAGCGTTCAGGGATAAGAGGTTTGTCTGGTCGGAAATTTTATTGATTACCGTTACAACGTTGGAAATTTTATTGGCCCGGTCGTTGATCGTTCCAAGTTTGCCGGATATGGAAGCGGTCGCCGTTGCCAGACCTCTCATAGCACCTTCCATACTCGTAAGATCCGAGCGCCCCCCTTCCGCCATCTGAATCGTCTGGTTCAGGGAAGAACCGACACCATCCATTGTCCGTACCAGATCCTCAGCGGTTGCGGAAATCTCTTTACTTGTCGCCGTCACTTCTGTTGTAGAAGCGGCCTGTTCGGCCACTGTCGCCTCCAATTCTCGGGCGGAAGCAGCTATCTCGGTGGCGGATGTTGTCACCTGTATCCCCGAACGCTGGACTTGGCCGATGAGGCCATCCAGATTGCCAACCATAACCTGGAAGGCCGTGAGGAGTTCCTGGGTTTCATCACGATTCAATAAGATCCCGGCATCCTCTTCCCGTCCCTTCCTTGCAAATGGGGCCAGATCCATTTTCGCCTCCTGAATATCGCCGGCAGCGATTTTCTTGGCCAAGTCCGTCGCCAGGCTGAGGGGTCTGATCATCCGGTTGCCGACAAATACGGCCAATCCTGTCACCAGAAGCATAATAACGCCGCCGGCAAGGAGGATCTCCCAGTACATGCGATCAATTACACTCTGGACATGGCTGATGGGCCGGAAAAAATCTTCCTCATAAGTGCCGGCGTCAATGATCCAGTCATAAGGCTCAAAATAGAGAACGGCCGCCATTTTTTTGCGGGCCCTTTGTTCGCCAGGATTCTGCCAGTTGTAGGTATGAAAAACCACCTCCCCTTTAGGCGCCGCCATCGCCTTCGTCGTCAATTCCCGGATAACGTGGTTACCCTGGGCGTCTTTTTCATTCCAGATGCTCTCACCGTCCCGGGTCCCATCCTTGGAGATTACATATTTTCCGCGATTTTCACCTTTTCCACCGAGAATTGCTACATAGCCGGTCTTGCCCACTCGGGTATTCATAATCGTCTTGCGCAGTGACGCAACGGCTTCGAGTTTCTCACCAACAAACAGCATGCCGATGATCTTACCTGTATTATCCGTCAGGGGCTCGTAAGCTGTCAGGTACCAGGCATTGACCACATAAGCCAGCCCGCGGTAAGGTTGACCTTTTAATACGGTGTCAATAACGGCATTGGGCGTTCCATCGGGATTCAGGGCCGGAATGTAAGTGCCGATAGCCCGCTTGTGTTCTAGATCCTCAACATTGGTTGCCACGCGCACCATTTCCCCTTCAGCGTTCATACGCTGAAAGATAGTACAGGCGCCGCCTACCATTCTTTTTACCTCGTCAACCACCGGGGTGCCAACAGACGAACTGCTGTTTTGTCCAAGCCAGGCGCCTCCGACCATCATTTTGGGCAGGTTCATCTTTTGGGTTTTTTTTGTAAACTGATTGGAGACTTCCCAAGGGACTGTCTGGGAACTTAATTCAACGGTTTTATGCTGTTTCAGTATTCCCCGGGCTACATTTAAGTCATGGTTGATCTTTTGCTGAATCAGGTCATTTGACGTTTCGCACAAGCCATACACATCCTTGGCAATCTGGGCGATATTCATCATGGCGAAGGTAGTCATTTCCTTGCCGACCACTTGGGAAACGGATGTCTGAAACTGACCAACAAGAACAACCATCACCAGAACGGGCATAAACGCCGCTAATACCGCAAGACCAATAACCTTTTTCTTTAAGGTGATCCGGATCTTCATGGTCCCCCCTTATTTGACTGACAGTGGGCAACTTATTATCACGTTGTCCCTCTAAATCAAAGAATAATATCGGTCTGGCAAGATCCCCCGATCCATTCTCAGCAATCTTGACTACCGCATCGATCATGACAAGATAAATCAGGAGAGTACTCTTGTTAACTGTTAATGGCAGCCTGAGTGGAAGGGGAGTGTCTGCGCCGTCTCTTTCTTCGCCGCTTTGCCGGGACTTCACTGCTTGACGGTTCTGAACACGTTACGGTAGGGTCATCGGAAAGAAAAGCGTCCCACCATTCCAGAGAACCTCGATTTTCCCCTCTTGTCTCTGCTGATATACGGAGGTATGCCATGGCTTCTGCAAATTCCGGCCTGTTGACCATTGAAGAGGGACGTCGAGGCGGCATTCTGTTCAGTGAGGGCTGAAAAGCGAGGATGCGGCGTAGTCGATCGCTGACCCGCGCTGGAATACAAACGATCTTGCAAACCTCTTCCAGGAAGACGGCGCATGCGGTATCCAGAGCCTGCTGGCGTGGGATACCATTACGGTGGCACACAAGGGCATCATCTTCCAGACTGAAGCCGAAGAGCGCCGCCAGTAAGAGCGCCGGAGATGGTGGTGTTTCGGTTCGATGTAATTGATCGAGACATTCAAGGTTTGCATGCAGCAACATCAGGTGCTGGCTGCTTTTGTGAAGCCATTTACTAAACCTGGGGAAAAGGGCGGCAAGGAGCCCGCTTTCGTCCAGAAGGCTCAAGACCGGTCGAGCAGATCCAAACTGGAAGATCTTCAGCATCTCTTCGTATAGTCTTGCCGGTGCAGCGCGGGGAATGGTGGAGGACAGCTCGCATAAGATCTTCCAGGCAGCAGGTTCTATGACAAAGTCGTGGGATGCGGCAAAACGAACGGCCCTAAGCATTCGCACCGGATCCTCCGTAAATCGGACGAAAGGATCGCCAATGGGACGAATGATCCGCTCTTTGAGATCGCTTAGCCCGGTGCTGTAGTCAATAATCGAAAAATCTGCGATATTATAGGCAAGGGCGTTGATGGTGAAGTCACGGCGGAGGGCATCTTCCTCTGGTGTGCCAAAGACGTTGTCACGGAGAACCATTCCATCATCGTTTGTGAGGTGACGGGGGTATTTTTTATTGGTCCCTATTCCTTCCGTATCGAGTTCATCGTCAGGAGCGGCAGCGCGGAACGTGGAGACTTCCAGAATTTCATCTTTAAAGTGGAGATGGGCCAACCTGAAACGGCGGCCTACGAGACGGCAATTACGAAAAAGCCGCTTGATCTGACCGGGAGTAGCGTTTGTGGCGATGTCAAAATCTGTGGGGGCTCGTTTCAGGAGCAGGTCGCGTACACACCCCCCTACTAGGTAGGCAATGAAGCCATAATCACGGAGTCGATAGAGGGTGCGCAGGGCATTCGGGTTCACCTGCTTTCGGGATATGCTGTGTCCCTTCCGGGGAATGATCAGTGGATGCATTTTTTTCATCATAGCACAACTGATCGAAAAAGCAAATCTTCGGCAACGGGCAATCATCAAAGGGAAGATGGATTCCTGACGATACATGAAAAGATTTCCGGCGTTTTCAAAGATGACAAATGCTGTTGTAAGGAGGAGAATTAGTGGATTTGCACAGCGAACTTTCCAGACGATGGAAAGGTTTAAGGATATGATATCATTAAGCGAAAACGGAAGTGGTTGCAGCAGTGTGCTCTCCGGCGTTTATGTTTAATATTAGATACTTGCTCTGGGCAAGGAAGGACTCATGGGGCTTCAAAAAAGGTCGCTATGAAAGGAAAGTGATGCCACTCCAACTTACCACAATCCTCCCTCACCAAGGGGTGAGGGAGGATTGGACAGCTATTTATCTGACAACGATTGTTTACAGGAACGAATGGGCGTCGTCGGGGAAGGCGCCGCTCCGTACTTCATCGCAGTAGGTCTTTACCGCCTCCCGGATGTGATCGTTCATTTTTGCGTATTTCTTGACGAATTTCGGGGTGAAGCGCTCAAATAGTCCCAGCATGTCGTGGACAACCAGCACCTGGCCGTCACAGTCGACACCGGCGCCAATGCCGATCGTGGGGATATCGAGGGAGGTGGTGATTTCTTTTGCCAGGCCTTTTGGGACGCATTCAATGACGATTGCGAAGGCCCCGGCCTCTTCGAGAATCTTGGCGTCCTCCATAAGGCGTTGTCCGGCTTTATCCCCCTTACCCTGGACTTTGTATCCCCCTAACTGGTGGACCGACTGGGGGGTCAGGCCGATATGGGCCATGACAGGAATCCCGGCAGCGGCAATACGGCGGGTTACTTCGGCAACTTCCCGTCCCCCTTCGAGTTTTACGGCCTGTGCCCCCGCTTCTTGAAGAAACCGTCCGGCGTTGCGGACCCCTTCCTCGGCGGATACCTGGTAGGACATGAAAGGCATGTCGCCGATGACCATAGCCTGCTGTGTTCCGCGGGCGACGGCCTTGGTATGGTGGAGCATGTCTTCCATCGTGACGGGGAGCGTGCTGTCATAGCCGAGGACCACCATGCCGAGGGAATCCCCGACAAGGAAAATGTCCACGCCCACGGAATCCATTGCTACTGCCGCCGGGTAGTCATAGGCGGTTAGCATGGTGATCTTCTCCCCTTTTTTCTTCATGTCCCGGATCTTGGCGGTAGTCACCCTGGTGATTTGTACCTGTGTGCTCATGATTTTCCTCCTTTAAGATGTTTTTTGATCATGGTTGCCTTTTCGTCCGTTAAACTCTGTTTTTTCAAACCCAGTTCCGTCGTGACCAAGCCGAGGGCCTGGTAGGCGTGGAGAAATTCAGGCAGTTTATCCTGAAAAGCAAGGATATGCTTTTCCACCGTCCCGATATCTCCCCGGGCTATTGGTCCCGTCAGGGCTTGGACGGACCCGCGGGATTCAATGTTTTTCAAGGTCCCCCGGACCAGGGGCCAGAAGGCGCGAATGGCCTCCTCGCGGTTTAGTCCGAGGCTGAGATAGATCTCCTCGACCATATAGAGGAGCGTGGTAAGGTAATTTGAAGCGATGCAGGCGGCAGCGTGGTATAAGGGTTTGTCGGTGTCGGGGACAAAAAAGGGAACCCCTTCCAGAGCCAGGACAAAATCCACTGCCCACTCTCGGATCTCTGGGTCGGCGGTGATCCCGAAGGTGCTGCCGGGGATGTTTTGGATGGCTCCTTCCACATCGGCGAAAGACTGAATGGGATGAATACTGGCGATAAAGGCCCCGGCCTCCTTGGCGGCGCCTAAAAGCTCAAGGGAACCGGCACCGCTGAAGTGGACGACCTTCTGCCCGGGGCGGATGACCCCCGCTGCGGCAATTTCCCGACAGGCGACTGCAATGAGATCGTCGGTCGTGGCGATCAAAACGGCGTCGGTGCCGTCTGCCGCTTCGGCGTCAGTTTTGCATATCCGCCCTCCCGTGAAGGGATGGGCCTGCACGAGGGCTTCGGGAAACCTGTCGGCTATGGCGACAATGGGAAAACCGGCCTTTTTCAGGAGGTATCCCATTGCTGTGCCTACCTTGCCCAGGCCGATGATGCCAATGCCGTCTTTTTTTTTCTTGTTCAAGAACCCATCCCCACCCTGACTCCTAGAAGGAGAAAGGGAAAATTGCTTAATGCCTTCTCCGCCTATTACGCCTGATCGATCCCCGACAACTGCCAGGGATTGTTTCCCACCGGGCGGACAAGGGTCCAGTATTCCTCAAATTTGACGGGGTCGGTTTTGCTTCCCGAGAGCAGCTCGCCGCTTTCGGAGACGGTGTAATCGAGGAGATTGGCCAGGAAACGAACGGTAATGTAATCCTTACCCTGCTCCTGCCATGCCTCGGAGATCTCCACGGTGCGGACGGCGATGTTCTCCAGCTTGTTGAACTTTCCTTCCCGCTTCATCTTTTCGGCATCATCCTGCATGATGCGGTACATGTCGTCCGTCAGCAGGCTGCGGATGGAAGACATGTCGCGATTTGCCCAGGCCCCCTGGATCTTGAAAAAGACGTCCATACAGAGATCATCGAACTTTTCCTCGGTGAAGTCGGGGTCCATCTGTTTGATGTAGCCGATGCCCCGGCGGCGATCATCTTCAACGGCATCCTGAGGGGCGGTATAGGCCGGTTGGGCGTAGCCGGGTGACACAGGTTCGGGGCCGGATGCTTGGTAGTGGGCGGGAGACGCCGTCGCGGTTGCTGCATTCTGTTTGCGCCGCTTGATGTACCAGTAGATGCCGTACAACAGGGCGCCAAGCAGAATTATGTCGAAAAGACCAATTCCACCACCACCGCCCATGCCGCCGCCGTGACCACCGAAACCCAGGCTGCTGAAGAGCATCCCACCCAGGAGACCGCCGGCCATACCGGCGCCTAGGGTTCGTAAGAAACCTCCGGACTGAGCCTGTGGTGCCGCCGGCGCCGGACTCGTCAGGTTGCGGGAAGGACTGGCCGGTTGGCTTGATGGTGCTTTAGAAGGGCTATACGAGGATCGCGACCCCCGGCTGCCACTGGAACGACCGCCGCCGGCGCGGGCATAGGCGTCGAGTTCCAAAACAAATACCGCCACGAACATGGCGATAATGAAAACGGCGCTACATTTCATCCACGTGCTTCTTTTCATTTTTTATTCTCCTTTTTCAATTAAATTCATTTTTGGCTGCGTTGATTTGCTTGTTATTCATGCCTGACTTTTATATACAGTCAAGAACAATTTTATTCGGGTTTGATAAGTTATGATTAAAGTAGAGTTTTTTATATTTGACCTCGATGGCACCCTTGCCGCCACCGGTCAGGATCTCGTCACGGCGGTAAATTATACTATGGAGGCCCTCGGGCTGGCAACTCTGGACCATAAACGCGTCATCAGCTTTGTCGGCGATGGGGTCCAGGAACTTATCAAGCGATCTCTGGGAGGGGATAAACAGGAATCGAACGCCCTGGCCATGAAGATATTCTTGGAGTACTACGGGAATCACCTGCTGGACCAGACTGTTCTCTACCCCGGGGCTAAGGAGTGCCTCAATTATTTCGGCGCCAAGCGGAAGGTCGTCATCAGCAACAAACGCCAGGAATTTACCTTCAGAATCGTCAAGGGACTCGGTATTGCCCCTTTCTTTGAGGATGTTGTCGGCGGTGACGTCATGCCCTACAAGAAGCCGGACCCGCGGCTTGTCGAGCCTTACCTGAAGCGATTTAATGTTTCCCGGGAACAGACGGTGATTGTCGGGGATGGCCCCAACGATATTCTCCTGGCGAAAAACGCCGGAATAAGGAGTTGCGCCTGCCTGAATGGCTTGGTACACCGGGATAACCTTTTGAAACTCCAACCGGATTATATCTGTGAAAGCCTGCTGGAGCTGAGGGAGCTTTTTGACTGAGACCGTCATGATCGGCAAAGTGAAGAAGGTAATTGAAAAGTATCAAATGATCAGCTCCGGTTGCCGGGTGCTGGTCGCCGTCTCCGGCGGTCCGGATTCTGTCGCCCTCTTGGCGATTCTCCATAAACTGGCCCCGGAACTTGGCATCAGCCTTGTTGTGGCCCATCTCAATCACGGCCTCCGTCCGGAAGCGAATAAAGAAGAGCAGCTAGTCAGGGAGCTATGTCTGTCCATGGAGCTGCAAATGGAATCTGGCTGTGCCGATATTCTTGATCTGAGCCGATCTCAGGGTAAATCCGTTGAAGATACGGCACGAGCGGCCCGCTATTCATTTCTTGATCAGGTGGCGGACCGTGTCAATGCGGATCGCATCGCTCTGGGTCATCACCTTCATGATCAGGCGGAGACCGTGCTCATGAATCTGCTGCGCGGCAGCGGTCAGGAAGGGCTAAAAGGGATGCAACCGATTCGGGATCTACGCTACATCCGTCCGCTCCTTTACAGCAGTCGCATTGAAATTTGGGAGTTCCTGGCAGGAGAGGGATTGCCCTTCGCGATTGATGATTCCAATGAGGACCCGAAATATTTACGGAACCGGATCCGCCATCAACTGCTGCCCCTTCTGGAGAGTCAATACAAAACGGGCATTGAAAAAAACCTGGCCAGGACAGCGGAAATCATCGGTCGGGAAGATGATTTCATGGAGGAACAGGTGCACCGGATCCTCGCGGAGTGGGAGATTTCAGAGTCAACGCTCGACGTATACATGGATATACCGAAGCTCCGGGCGTTGCACGAAGCCCTGACACGCCGCATCATCAAGGTTCTCCTGGAGCGTTTTTCTCCTGATGATAAAGGGGTGTTTCACACCCATATTCAGGCAGTCATCGATCTGGCATTTCTGGGAAAGCCTTCCGGCCGTCTCCACCTTCCCTTCGCTGTTGAGGCAAAAAGAGACTACGGGCGTTTGATCCTGCGGCGCCGGGAAAGGGGCGGTCAGGGCCTTAAGTATTGTTATCCCGTCACCGTGCCGGGAAGAATTCATATCCCCGAAGCGAAAATGACTCTTGAATTCAGTGTGATCGATGCCGGTCATCATGAAATAGCTGAATTAATAAAGGAAAAGGGATGGGCAGTGCGTGAATGGGCGATGGGAAGTCAGCAAGCGGGTCAGGCTTATCTCGATTATGAGCGCTTGACCTTTCCCCTGAAAATCAGCAGCATCCAACCGGGCGACCGGATGCAACCCCTCGGCATGGAGGGGACAAAAAAGGTAAAGGCCATATTTATCGATAAAAAGGTCTCCCGTGACGACAGACATCGGATACCCCTGTTGGCTGATGTCGACGGCATCCTTTGGGTTGCCGGATTATGTCTGAGCGAGTTGGTCCGGATTACCGCCGGGACCAGACGGATCTTGAAAGTGATATATTGTCAAGTCTCAGAGAAATCCATTGAAATCCGGGAAAGGTTATTGTAAGGGGAGGCATCGCCGTTAAGGCGAATTTTACACTGAGGAGAGATCCTATTGAATCCACTACAAAAAAACATTGCCCTCTGGCTGGTGATCAGCCTGGTGTTTGTCATGCTGTACCATCTGTTCACCCAGCCGAAAGGACAACAGGAAAACGTCATTTACAGCGATTTTGTTGCCTATGTCGACAAGGGGCAGGTAAAAGAAGTTACAATTCAGGGTGAAAATATTACCGGCAAGCTTGTGGACAACAAAAGCTTCAAAACCTTCATGCCGAAAGACACCGACCTGATCGGCGCCCTCAAGGAAAAGAATGTGAAGATTTCCGCGAAACCTGTAGAAGATTCCCCCTGGTATATGACCGTTCTGATCTCCTGGTTTCCCATGCTGCTGCTGATCGGCGTCTGGATATTTTTCATGCGCCAGATGCAGGGCGGCGGCGGCAAGGCCATGGCCTTTGGGAAGAGCCGGGCCCGCCTCATGACCGACAAGACCAACAAGGTTACCTTTGAAGACGTGGCGGGGATCGACGAAGCCAAAGCTGAACTCCAGGAAGTAATTGATTTTTTAAGGGATCCAAAGAAGTTTTCCCGTCTTGGCGGTAGGATTCCCAAGGGGTTATTGCTGGTCGGTTCTCCGGGAACAGGCAAGACCTTGCTGGCCCGTGCGATTGCCGGGGAAGCGGACGTCCCCTTTCTGTCGATCAGCGGTTCTGATTTTGTGGAGATGTTTGTGGGCGTCGGGGCCTCCCGGGTCCGGGATCTCTTCAATCAGGCCAAGAAACACGCCCCCTGCATTATCTTTATCGACGAGATCGATGCGGTCGGCCGCCAACGCGGCGCCGGTCTCGGCGGCGGCCATGACGAGCGGGAACAGACTCTCAATCAGCTTCTCGTGGAGATGGACGGTTTTGAATCCAATGAGGGCGTTATTCTGGTATCGGCTACCAACCGGCCCGATGTCCTCGATCCGGCCCTCCTCAGGCCGGGACGCTTCGATCGCCAGGTTGTGGTTCCCCTTCCGGACGTCAAGGGCAGGGAAAAGATTTTCGACGTTCATGCTCGTAAGGTTCCTCTTGACGGTGATGTGAATTTCCAGGTGATTGCCAGGGGGACGCCTGGTTTCTCCGGTGCGGACATCGAAAACATCATCAACGAAGCCGCCCTTTACGCGGCGCGCATGAATAAAGATAAGGTGGGCATGGCGGATTTTGAGTTTGCCAAGGACAAGATCCTCATGGGGGCGGAACGCAAGAGCATGGTGATTAGCGACGAGGAAAAGCGCAACACGGCCTATCACGAAGCCGGTCACACCCTGGTCGCGAGACTAATGCCCGGAACGGATCCCATTCACAAAGTGACGATTATTCCCCGGGGGCGGGCCCTCGGCCTGACCCAACAATTGCCCATTGATGAAAAACACACTTATCCCCGGACTTTCCTCCTTAACAACATTGTCATTCTCCTGGGCGGCCGGGCGGCAGAAGAAATCGTCCTGAAGGAGTTCACGACGGGAGCGGGCAATGACATCGAACGGGCCACCGCTTTGGCCCGCAAGATGGTCTGTGAATGGGGAATGAGCGACATCATGGGGCCCTTGAGCTATGGCAAGAAGGAAGAGGCTATTTTCCTGGGCCGGGAATTTGCCACCCACAAGGATTACAGTGAAGAGACGGCCCGGAAGATCGACAGCGAGGTTTCCCGGATTGTGTCTGATGGCTACGAGAAGGCGAAGGGGCTCTTGACCGAACATTTAGAGATACTCAGTCGGCTCGCCGAGGAACTATTGGAGAAAGAGGTTCTTAATACAGCGGAGATCGATGAAATTATCGGCCTTACTTCAGCAGCCGAAGACAAGTCGGAAATACCGGAGCAAAATATTGATGTCGAGATTGGAGAAGTTGTCAGCCTGACGGCAACTAAGGACAAACCGCAAGACGCTACGGTCTGATCGGGACTGGTTATGTGGTTCCTAAGAGACCTGCAGGTTAATTCGCCGTCCGCGGCTCTTGCCGTCCTTGATGAAATCAAGGTTGACGCCTGCGGGATCGAAGCAATGCTGCCCAAGATGGGACACCTCAACATCCGGATAGAGGGGGTGTCATGTCGGGCGGCCAACATCATCAAGCAGGAGATGCTGGCCGTAGGAGGAGACGCCGCCGTTGCCAGGGGGACCGTGGCCTGTAGTATTCCCGCTACAGATGTGATCCTCATGGGGACGCCAAAACAACTGAGAAAATTTGCCGAAAAGATAACCCGTCAACCTTTCGGATTAGCCCTGCTGGCGGTATCAGTGGCGAGGTTCCTTGAAAACATCAATGACCAATCCCTTGTTCTTAAGACTGCCAGGCGGGATATTGCGCTAGGTGATAGAACTCTCATCATGGGCATTGTCAATGTGACCCCTGATTCCTTTTCCGACGGCGGGCGCTACCTGGCTACGGATCAGGCAATTGCCCATGCCCTGAGACTCGTTGATGAAGGTGCCGATATCCTTGATTTCGGTGGTGAATCGTCGCGACCAGGCGCCTTGCCGGTGTCTCCTGAAGAAGAATTGGCACGGCTCATACCGGTAATGGAAGCAGTCGCCAAACGGGTAGACACCCCCCTTTCCGTTGATACGACCAAGGCAGCTGTTGCCCGGGCGGCGCTTGATGCAGGTGCGGAAATCGTCAACGACATAAGTTCCATGAGGTTCGATGACAAAATGCCGGCGGTTATTGCTGGAAAAGGAGCTGCGGTCGTGCTCATGCACATGCGCGGGACCCCCAGGGATATGCAGGCAGGGGACCTGAACTATGCATCCCTGTGGGGGGAAATACTCCGTTTTCTTGAGAAGAGAATTGCCGCCGCTCAAAGGGATGGCATCGGGGAGCGGCAGATCGTGGTTGATCCCGGTCTGGGATTTGGCAAGTCAGCGGAGGACAACTTGAAGATTCTTAGTGAATTGCGGGAATGCAGGATCCTGGGTGTTCCCGTACTCGTAGGGCCATCACGCAAGGCTTTCATCGGCCGGATCACTGGCGGCTCGCCGGCAGAGCGCACTGAGGGAACGGCAGCGGCAGTGACGGCGGCGATTATGAATGGAGCAGATATTGTCCGGGTTCATGATGTGGGAATCATGAAAAAGGCGGCAGCGGTTGCAGATGCCGTCAAGGGAAGGGGCCGATGATCTCCGGTATGGGTATTGATCTGGTTGAGATTGATCGTATTGACAAAATAATCGCACGCTGGGGAGACAGGTTTGTTCAGAAGGTATTTGCCGACGAAGAAATCCGCTATTGCCGAAAGCATGTTTTTCCGGCGATGCATTTTGCCGCAAGATTTGCCGCCAAGGAGGCCTGCTTAAAGGCGCTCGGAATTGGTTTAGGCATGGGTGTTGGTTTGAAGGAGATCTGGGTCTCCCGAAGCGACAAGGGAGTTCCTTCCCTGATCTTTGCTGATAAAGCCGGTATGTTGCTGGAAAAACAGGAAATTAAAGGCGCCCATCTCAGCCTGACGCATACGCGGCATCAGGCTGTGGCCATGGTCGTACTGGAAAAATAATTGACGGCTTCGTAAAAAGTCCGGATGCTGCGTTGCGCTGCATCCTTCGTCACTGCGGCGTACGACAAGTACGCCTCATGACTCAGGCTTTGCGCGCCTTGCCTGCGAATCTTTTTAAGAAGCCGTCGATTATGGGCATTTTTTTGACTTTTGATAAGTTCATCATAATTGATTGCCTATGCAGATAATGGTTCATTCCGCCAGCAGTGATGATACCTTCCGGATTGGAGCGATAATCGGATCCAGGGCGGATAAAGGTGACGTTATTGCCCTTATCGGCGATCTCGGCACGGGGAAAACGCGCCTGACCCAGGGTATTGCCGCCGGCTTGGAAGTACCTGCAGTCTATCCGATCACGAGCCCGACTTTCACTCTGATCAATGAATACCCCGGGCGATTTGTTCTTTACCATTTCGACATCTATCGCCTGGAGGGATCAAAGGATCTCGAGGACATGGGTTATGAGGACTATTTTTACGGAGATGGCGTCGTAGTCATCGAATGGGCGGAAAGAATCAGAGACATACTTCCGGAAGGTGTTTTATTTATAAATTTTACATATATCGATGAGCATAACCGGGAATTGGTCATAGCAGGAAGCGAAGAAAAAATTAATATCATCAAAAACCTTTTGATAAAGGGAGGATTCTGACAAATGGGGCTTGTAGTGCAGAAATACGGTGGAACGTCCGTGGCAGATATGGAACGGATCGGGAATGTCGCCCGACGGGTCATCAAAGAAAAAGAGGCGGGCAATGACGTGGTAGTTGTCCTTTCGGCCATGGCCGGTGAGACGGACCGTCTCATCAATCTGGCCCATCAGGCGGCGGAGGATCCCGATCCACGGGAATACGACGCCCTGATTGCCACAGGTGAACAGGTGACGGTGACCCTCCTGGCCATGGTTCTCAACCGTCTGGGTTATCGAGCCCGTTCTTTTCTCGGTTATCAGGTAAAAATCAATACGGACCGGGATTTCAAGAAGGCGCGTATTGTCAAGATCGATACCAGGAAGATCCGGGAAGAGCTGAAAAAGGGATCCATTATTGTGGTGGCGGGGTTTCAGGGCGTCGATGAGGAAAACAATATTACAACCCTGGGCCGGGGCGGCTCCGATACAAGCGCCGTTGCCCTGGCGGCGGCCCTGAAGGCGGATGTCTGCGAAATATATACGGATGTAGATGGGGTCTACACTACGGATCCGAATATATATGACAAGGCGCGACGGCTGGATAAAATATCTTATGATGAAATGCTGGAGATGGCAAGGGCAGGGGCCAAGGTGTTGCAGCCTCGGTCCGTGGAAATGGCGAAAAAATTCGAGGTCCCCGTTTATGTCAAATCTTCGTTTTCTGACGCAGGCGGGACTCTGGTGACAAAGGAGGACAAGGATATGGAAAGAGAAGTGGTGTCCGGCGTAACCTATGACCGGGATCAGGCAAAAATTACCGTCGTCAATGTGCCGGACAGGCCGGGGATTGCTGCACGCTTGTTTACGCCCCTTGCGGAACATAACATCATGGTGGATATGATTATTCAGAATGCCAGCGTCGACAGCTTGACGGATCTGACATTTACGGTATCCCGAAAGGATGTGAAGCAGGCCTCGATCCTCGTTCAGGAAGCGGCGAAAGATATCGGAGCCGCCCGAGTGGAGATCGATGACAGTGTGGCCAAGATTTCCATCATTGGGGTGGGGATGATCAGCCACTCCGGTGTTGCCGCCAAGATGTTCACGACCCTGGCCAAAGAAGGTATCAATATTGAGATGATCAGCACCTCGGAAATAAAGATTTCCTGCGTCGTGAAGGCAAAATACACGGAGTTGGCGGTGATGGTACTTCATGACGCCTTTGAACTGGAAAAGCAAAAATCTTGATCGATGACCCTTAAAAAAAGGCAGATCAATGGCTTGATGGTTTTCCTCGCCGTCGCCGTGGTCATGTATGCGGCGGGATCTGCCTTATTTCGGAATCGCCCTCCGGATGTGAACCTGCCCTGGGGAAACATCCGGAGCGGCCCCGTTATTGTCGAAATAGCGGGGGAAACCGCTCGTTCCGGCATCTATTATCTTCCTGAAAAGACAACCTTCCTACAGTTTCTGAACCTGGCCGGGGTCGAATATTCAGACCCGGCAGGTTCCGATCTTTCTCGACCCCTTAAAACCGGTGCGACCCTGCGAATTCATGGTAATGGCCAAGTTGTTCAGGAAAGGATGAAGACGGCGACGCGCCTGGCCTTGAGTCTGCCGATCGATATAAATCGGGCCGCCTTTGCAGACCTGCTGCTGATCCCTGGTATTGGTGAAGGCACGGCCCAACGGATTATTGATCTTCGCCAGTCGTCAGGCGGCAGAATAAGCAATTTAGAAAGCCTGATGAACATCAAGGGGATCAAGGCTAAACGATTTGAGCAGTTGAAGGGGTATTTCTATGTTGAATAGATTACTGTTGGCGATACTGGTGATACTGGCTGAGGACTCTCTGGACATAGTTTTGGGTTTCCCGGTAAGGGGGAATACCGCGATGTTTAATAACGGCGTTCTCGCCGGCGTTGTAAGCCGCCAGGGCCAGGGAGAGATCGTTGTTGAATAATTTCATTAAATATCGCAGATATTTGACCCCTCCTTCGACATTGTTGTCCGGTTGAAAGGAATCGGGAACCTGGAGGGCATAGGCAGTTGAAGGCATGAGCTGCATAAGCCCCTGGGCCCCTTTCGGCGATACGGCCCGATGGTTGAAGTTGGACTCGGTCTTGATAACGGCCTTTACAAGCGCAGGGTCAACATTGTACTTCTCCGCGGTTCGGTTTATGATCTGATCGTATTTTGCCACATCGTTTGCCTTGATATTGAACAATATCCTCTTTTCCCGGTAAACCAGCACATAATTGACTTGCGGGTTTGTGGGGATATTGGTGAGATGAATGGTCCCTTTTTTGTCGACATATTTATAGATATCAGCTTGGGAAGAAACGGGGTTCGCAAACGACAGCACTGCGAGCAGGCTGATGACCCCTGTAAGGTTATTTCGGAATATTTCTTTTACTGGCAACATGGGTATCATGATATGGGACTACGGTACGGGATTGCAAGTCTTTTTTGATATCTATTTTCATTCCGGCTGTTCTTGATTAAACTTGACAGGTATTGCTCACGATGGTATGAGGTCACCTTATCGTACCATAGGTCGGGGCGTAGCGCAGCTTGGTAGCGTATCTGAATGGGGTTCAGAGGGTCGGAGGTTCAAATCCTCTCGCCCCGACCAATAAAATCACGGGGTTAGCGAGCAATCGTTAGCCCCTTTTTGTTGATTTCTTGGTCTTTGTGACAATTTGTGACAAAATCACCTTTGGGGGTGGTGAGACCGTTAAGCAGATTAACGGCGTTCTTCTTGTGCGCTTGGCTTAGATGCGCATACCGAAGGGTCATTTCAAAAGTCTTGTGTCCGAGCAGCTCTTGAACATCTTTAAGGCTTGCACCGTTCATCAGAAGATGACTGGCGAAGGTGTGCCTCATGTCGTGCATCCGGCAGTGGTCAATACCTGATTTCTTAACCGCCGTTTCAAAGGCATGTTTTATATTGCGCATGGGCGTGTTGTTGAACGTAATCACCTTTAGATTCTCGGTTGATTTGTCCTTTTTGGTGGTCCTGTAGGTAAACACATAGGCAGAACCGGGGTTCTGTTTCTTTATCTTCTTGAAAAGTTCAGCCAATGTATCATTTACAGGAATCTGCCTGGGATCATTGGTTTTTGTGTTTTGGAGATAAATAAAACCGTTGTGTATCTGCTCCCATTTCAAGGATAGAAGCTCTCCCCGCCTCATGCCCGTGTTGACAGCACAGATAATAATCTCCTGCAAGTGGTCCGGTGACACTGTCAGTAGCTTCTGCAATTCCTCTTGGCTCAGAAATCTCAACCGCTGGTTGTTTTCCTTCGTCAAGAGCGATTTACCTCTGCTGAAAGGATTCTGTTCTAAGAGTTCCCATTCCGCACCTTTGGCAAATAGATGGTGCAGACAGGATATCTCTCTGTTTACGGTGGCATCTGTTCTGATGGTTCCTTTACACGTTAACTTTTGCCTGAGATGGTTACGGTAGGTCTCAAGGTCAACATACCGGATTTTAGATACAATTGTGTCCGTTCCGAAATACTCTTTGAAATTATTCAGACACAGTTGCTTCCAGTTGTCGAAACTCCTCTGATACTCGAAGTTTTCCTTATACTTCTTGACCAGTTCACTGAATTTGGTCGTACATTCCTTCTTGATGTCGAGGTAGCGTCCCTCTGCTTTGAGGGAAACACGCTTGCCAAGCTCTGCTTCAGCATCCTTTTTTTTAACAAAAGACATGCGGATTCGCTTTCCAGCAGGGTCAAAGTAGTCAATTTGGTAAGTCTTTCCCCTTTTCCGAATAGTGGCCATAATTTACGCTCCTTTCATTTACGTTTCCCTTTCCATACAATCCAACAATCTTTTTAATATCTTCCCCGGTCTCTTCATCCCTCCTTTCATGTTGGCGATATAGAACTGAGTGACGCCCATATTTTCGGCAAAGTCACGCTACGTCAACCCAAGTTGATTGCGAGGTGTTCTGATTTCTACCGGTGTCCAGTTCTTCATGGTCTGAATGATATAAACCAAGGTTATATTGGTCAAGTCTTTTTCTTGCTGTCCCTCTGATTGTGCATCGGATACCGTCGAATAAAGTTTCATTGATTCAATGGTTTATGTTTGCCTTGTGACATGAAGTGTCAGTTCTGATAATGCTTTTCGATAAAACTTATCACATCAATCTTCTTGAAGCGCAGAAGGCTCTTCTGTTTTCCCGCTCCAGAACAGGGGATCCTTACGCATGGAATCTGCCCACGGTCCGCCATTTTATAGATTAAGGGTAGACTGCACCGCAATATCCTTTTGACTTCCTTTGCGTCAAGCAGGGGTTCTGTTGTGCTGGTTTCCATCATTGCACTCTTGCCTCTTGCCGATCTGATCGACTGTTAGACAGTTTTTATTTTTTCCGGCCACTTGTTTCGCCACAGATATTCTTCGGAGGTCTTAGGTTTCGCCTTATTTCAGCCTGTCTGGCACTCACGGGTGTCCCCCCATGGCCCAAATATATTCCGCTCATGGCATTGTCTCCGCTTCTGTCAGCACGGATTCCACTTCTTTCATCATCTCCGGCCTGTTCTTAATTATCGAATCCGCCATTTTTCTTCTAAACTCACCCGGCGTTTCCGAGATCAGTCTGAAAACATCGATGCGTCTCAGCCTTTCCCAACTATCGGCAACTGTCAGCAGCATATTGTCTGGGTCAAATTTCATTTCGTTACCCCCGGTTCCAAAACATAATCCCGTTTAATATTATTGGCATTGCAATACTCGATGAGCTGCAGCATGCTCGGGAAAACGGGCGTCACAGACCAGAGAGGGACGGCGTCGCCCTTTAAATATCCGAAGGCGCCCTTCATCCCGGAACGAGCGTCTTTGCATTGTATCGCTACAGATATTTTCATCTTTTCATCCTCCGTTGCGCGGTGTTAGTTGCTGATCCCGAGGGCCGCCCAATTACGGCTCACAATAGCGTCCTGCATTTCGGCAAGGTGCAGGTACTTGTCGAGCAGGTCATAATTTCTTGATTTCCCGGCCTCGATGAGTCGTCGCAGTTCGTAATATTTCTTCCAGTGGTCTGTCATGATTCCTTCCTTTCAGCGGTTATGGTTTCCCAAAAAGATCAATCAACCTGGTTTCGGGACCCAGTATCCGGACTTCTTCATCGCCTCGTGGGCCAAGATCTTTTCGCCATTGGCTCATTACTCAGTTTAGCAGCAATGTCTTGCAAAGGGCCGTTGCGGTTCTGACCGGGACAGCGTTTCCTATCTGCTTGATCTTGTCCGTCTTATTTCCCGAAAACTGATATTCAGGGTCAAAGCTCATGGCGGCGGCCAACTCATGGGGCTGGAGCATACGGAAGCGGATATCCATGACATACTCACCGTCTACCAGGGGTTCGACCAGGCCGAAGCGATCACGCGTTGTGATCGTGTCCAGTGGTTCGTTGATGCTGGCCACGCCTGCCGTACCGTAATATTTCGTAATGAAGGGCTCGCAGAGGTATAGGTGCGGATTCGTGGTTATTGTTGGAACCGGACTATCGATGTCGCGGGTCTTGCTCTGGCCTTTCATAATGGTCAGAAATGGTTCAACCAGGGCCATCTCTCCGCGATGTGCACATGTGATCGTCGGCACAGGCTTGTCGATATCGTGAGCGCGATCGCCCCCGGTATGAATAATGTGGATTAAGAACGGTTCAACCAAAGCGATCGCGCCCTTTGTGCAAATAGTAGGTACTGGGTAGTCCACGTTCCGGGGGGCTCCCTTGGATTGTTGTGGAATCAGGAAGGGGCGGCACAGGCCGACATGGTTTCCTCCCGCTGTGACAGTCGGGAGAGGTCTGTCCACTGACCGGGCATCATTGGTCCCATACATCATGACGAGGAACGGTTCGGCGTTTTTCCCTCCATACTTTCGGAGACCGGCAGCGATCCTGGCTATGGTCGCCGGGACCAGGGCCTTTTTCCGAGTGAAGATCGATTCTCCGAGAAGATTCCAGTCGATAACTTCCCGGGCCGTCCTGTAAGGTTTCAGCTCATTGCCGAATAATCCCGGAGCGGCATTCGCGGTATGTGACGCCAGTGGCCAGACAATCTTTCTGCGTCCTCGACGGGCCATGATGAAGAGACGGTTCCGTGATGTCGGATCTCCGTAGTCTGCCGCGTTCAAAACCCGGTCCTCGACGGTGTAGTTTTGTGAGCGTAGCGCCGTCAAAAATGCCTGATAGATCTCACCCTTTCTCCGCTTGATCGGCTTTCCGTTGACGCCAGTCGGTCCCCAGTCCTGGAACTCCCGGACGTTCTCGATCAGGATGTTTTCAATCCTCAATAACTCGATCCATCTCAGGACGTGCCAGGCGGAGGCGCGTAGTTGATCATTGACCGGCTTTCCACCCCTTGCGACAGAATGATGGGTGCATTCCGGGCTTGCGACCAGGATGTCCAGGTATCCGGACGGGACAGCCTCTCGCGGGTCGATGTTTTCCAGGGTGGCGCAGATATGGCGAGCGTCTGGATGATTAGCCTGATGTGTTTGGATCGCAACGGTCCAATGATTGATGGCTACCAGGTCAATATGGGCGCCAATGAGATCACAGGCACGGTAAAGGCCCGATGATGTTCCGCCCGCTCCGCAGAAGAGGTCTGCCGCCTTAATGATCCTACCCATTCACGACCTCCTTTAACGGATAGAATCTCATGAATTTCCAATCCATTCCCATTCTGATTCCCTTTGTCTTTCCCGCCTCTGCCCAATACCTCAAGGAGGCCCGGGAGGATGATGCTGAGGCATAGTGGTGATCAACCTTTTCGATCAATGATTTAAGGTTTATTCCCGGATTTGTGTGCATGCGCCTTCCTTCTTTTCATTTCCGCAGATCCCGCACTTCTTGCTTTTTGGAGAAGTACATCCGCATTTGTTGCAGTAGAAATGTTCCTTGATATTCTTATCCGCAACGTAAG
>Ga0247840_10002773_pt1 | contig 30709 bp, 27 predicted proteins | sample LaCruzMarch2015__FD_192404 | JGI IMG/M metagenome (GOLD analysis project Ga0247840, IMG submission 192404) | Freshwater microbial communities from meromictic Lake La Cruz, Castile-La Mancha, Spain - LaCruzMarch2015_17m | ecosystem: Environmental > Aquatic > Freshwater > Lake | place: Spain...
TCGGCGGCGACGCCGGGGACTACTGCGGCTCCCGTCTGGTCGCCGGCACCATCGTCGTCCTGGGCCGCACCGGGGCGAACCTGGGGTTCGCCATGCGCCGCGGCACCCTGCTGCTGACCGCGCAACCGCGCCTGCCCCCGACCTTCAACCCCAACGGGACTCAAGAACCGGGCTTTCTCGCCCTCCTGACCCGCGAGCTCGCCGGGCTGGGCGGCCCCTTCGCCCGACTCCAGGCCCGCGGGATCCGCGTCCACCGTTGGCTCGGCGACCTGGGCTATGGCGGTCAGGGCGAGGTCCTGGTCTGGGCCTGAGTCAATCCTCTCACGGAGACACGGAGGCACAGAGAAGAGACGCTTATTCAGTATTTCTTTCTTTGTGCCTCCGTGTTTCTGTGAGAGAATTTCTTTTCCGAGATACGGTTAAGAACCTGCCCCCGGTCATCTCGTCATTGTCTGCAACCAGCGAAAGACCATCCTATGGCCACGCAACTCCTTTTTTATGATACCGCCGTGCCGGTGTCCAGTCAGCGCCACCTGGGGCTGTCGGTGAAGGCCGGCGGTGACTTCGGGTTTGCCCGCAAGGCGCACTCGGTGCCGCTGACGGCGGTCGAGATCGCCCGGGCGGCGGCCGAATACGCGGTGGTGTTCGCCGGTGAGGGCGAGGCGCTCATGCCGGTGGTGATCCTGGGTATGGAGGCCAGGCACAACCTGTTCGTCAAGGCGGGCGGTGCCTGGGATGGCGCCTATGTCCCCGCCTTCGTGCGCCGCTACCCCTTCGTCTTTGCCGCCAGTGAGGATGGCAAGACCTTTACCCTGTGCATCGACGAGTCCTTCAGCGGCTGTAACCGCGAGGGCCGCGGCGAACAACTCTTCGATACCACGGGAGAACGCACCCAATACCTGGAAGGGGTCCTGAATTTCGTCAAGGAGTATCAGCTCGACTTTGGCCATTTTTCCGCCTGGCCATAGGCATGATAATCAACGCGTTATCTTGGACGGAAAAAATTAGCAGGGAGTCTTCGCCGGGGTTCGCATCGGTCCCGCTGCTGCCTAACCCCATCCTAATTTTTCGTGCTTTTATGTTTCAATCAGTTAGCCAGAACGGCTGTTAGGAAAATGGCCAAAGTCGAGATCAGGTCCAGCACCAGAACACCCGCGCCTTCTGCACGCATCTGCAGGACCTGGGTCTCCTGGAGCCCATGCAGGCGCAGTTCACGTTGCCGGGCGGTGCGCAACACAACCTTGCCGGGTTCATGGCGGTGAATCGCACCCGGTTGAAGGCCCTGGGGCGCGAGGCCCTGGCGGACCTGGCGCTGAGCGACGAACTGGAACTGATCTATCTGCACCTGCACTCACTGCAACACTTCAACCGGATGCTCGAGCGCATCGGGACCGCTGCGGCCGGGGAGAGCGGCGCCGCCCCTGTCACCCACTGAGCCCCGTAGGGTCCGCTGCGCGGACCGCCGCCCCCTCAACCAGCAGAAAGGCCCAGGATAAGCAGGCAAGGCCCAACCAGACTCAGCGCCCGTCGCCCGGCTTGCCCCCCAACTCCGCCGCATCCGTGAGCCCCGCCAAGTCGCTCAACGCGGCGCGGTCCGTGACCGTGACCTGTGCGCCCTGGACCGCTACGACCCCATCCTGGGTCAGTTGCCGGATGACGCGGGAGAAGGTCTCCGGCTGGATCGACAGGCGCGACGCCAGCACCCCCTTGGGGACCTCCAGCACAAATTCCGGCCGGGCTGCCGGCACCTGTGCCAGCAGATAGCGCGCGACCCGGCTGGTGGCACTGTGCAGGGTCAGGTTGTCGATCTCCGCGATCAGACCGCGCAGGCGCCGACTCAATGCCCCCATGACCACGAAACAGGTGTCCACGGATTCGCGCAGCATGGCGGCGAAGGCCGCGGCCTCGATGCCGATCAGTTCCGCCGGCTCCAGAGCCGCGGCACACACCGGATAGCGCGGCGCCTTCAGGAACATCAGGGCCTCGGCGAAGGTCTGCCCCGGCGAGACGATCTCGATGACCTTTTCGACCCCATCCGGCGACAGCCGGAACAGCCGCAGTTGCCCGCGCTCGACGAAATAGAAGCGGTGCGATGGGTCCCCCTGGCTGAACAGCCATTGACCCTCGTCTAAGTGGATGGCAACGGCGTGGCCCGCCACCCGTTCCAGTTGCTCGGTGCTCAACCCCGACAGCAGCGGCGCCTTGCGCAGCAGTTCGATCATGGTTCATGGCCTCGTGACACGGTATCGGGCAGTATGCCCGCAAGCGACAGTGACAGGCCAAAGCAGCGCATCCGGTGGTGAGCAAGTGGGTGACGATTCGATCGGCTTGGCGCGTTGCACGGGCCGCCAGCCGTCCCCGCAAATTTACATAAGATACATTATCGGCCTATCCCGAAATTTCAGAACTGGTGCGCGGCGGCCTGAAAACCGCTCGGACTACGCACCAAACTGAACTTGCGCGGTCCAACTGGAGGCGCAATACCCGCGGGCATACTGGCGCTCCCCGCGCATCAGGCAGTCGGCTTCCGTGTCAGTCGTCCATCTCCGCGACCCCCTCGTTCCCTCTGCACTGCGGAGCTGCGTCGCCGTTGGCGTCGGCGGTGTTCCGCGCTTCTGGGCGACGGTCCATGATCTCACCGAGATGACAGCGTTGGCCGAAGGCTCGCGGCGGCGGGCACTCGCCGGCATCGACGCTTTTTACGTCCACGTCGCAGCGATGCACGGCGCCGATGTGCTTGATCGGCTTCTGGTCAGGCTCGACATCGATGCGCTCTCCTGTGCCCTCGAGGCCTTCCTGCTGCGCGAGCAGAACCTGGCCGCTGTCGAGCAACGTGGCGTCGGTGGTCGTTGGCACGCGGCGAGCCGATTCGTCTTGAGCACACTGCGCAGCATCGCTGTCGCCCGCGGACTGTCGCACGAGGTCGGCGGTCTGCGGCAGCGGCTCCAGGATCTTGAGCGTCGGATCCAGCAGTTGGCGTTTGCTCCGGCACCACGCGAGAGGATCGTTCGCGCGCTCCCGAGCGCCGTGCTCGAAGACCTCTACGCGATCTTCGATCCCCGTAGCGAACGCAATCCGTTCAGAAGCGAAGCCGAACGCTTGCGCAACTTCACGCTCTTCCACGTGCTGCTGCATTGCGGCCTGCGCGCTGGCGAGGCCCTGCTGCTGCCAGTGGGCTGTGTCCGCTCCCAGCATGACCCGAACCTGATGCGGGACCGCCACTGGATGACGGTGCGGAACATGTTCGACGACGGGGCCGAGGCGGATCGGCGGGCCCTGGCGCCGTCGCTCAAGAACACCTACGCCGTACGCCAGATTCCGGTGACGGACCGGATCGCGGCACTCGTTCGAGACTTTGCTTCGACGTACCGGCGGCCGAACAGCGATAGCGATGCCTTATTCGTGAGCAACCGTGGCCGTTCACTCTCGCAACGGATGCTGGAGATGGTGATGGCGCGTGCCAACGCGGCGCTCTCCCGGGCAGCGCATGATCTCCTGGTTGGCCAGCGCGGGATCAAGCAGGCCAAGTTCGCCGCTCATGACCTGCGCCACACCTGCGCCGTGACCCGGCTGAACGCGCTGCGCCAGCACGCCGTGGCCGAGGACGAGGCCCTGTCGAAGCTGCGCGTGTTCTTCGGCTGGTCGCTTGACTCGCAGATGCCGCGCCACTACGCACGGGCCTACTGGGAAAGCGAGCTGGGCCGCATCTGGAGCGACGCGTTCGACGAGCACGTGGAGGTGTTGCGGGAGATCGAGAGCCAATGGTAGCTGCCGGGCAGGTGCCGACCCCGGCGCGGATCGCGGACGCCTCCGCGTTGTCGGAGACGCTTCGCCACGAGCTGATCCGCCAGGCGTCGCAACTCCCGCAGGTCATGCGCTACTTCGACGATTACGACGAGGTCGAACGCTCGGTTCGGGCCGCCGAGCCAGAGTGGCGTATTCGGCTCAATGGCGCCACGTCGATCGTGCGCGTGGGATCGATCGAGGCTGCGCACCGCGACCTGTTGCATGCCCTGGCAGTGGTTGGCCTGTCGTCTGCGCCGATGGGAACCCGCGATGCGCTCGGTCACTTGATGGCGCATCCCACGCTGTTGCAGCGCACGGCGGAGGCGGCGTTGCAAGGCCCCGTGGTCGGCCTGTCCTTCGCCCGCGCTGCGCTCGGGCAACTCGCCCCCCATGAATGGGCGTTCACCGCGGCCAAGGCGCTGCTGCGCGCAATGGCACGCCTGGAATGGTTCGGATGGACAGCGGACGACCTGTATGCACTGCGGTGCATCAAAAACCCCCTTGGGTCGCCGAGAATCAGCCCGGTCGAGGACGGCAAAGCGCTGCTGTCGTTGGCGGAGCAGCGCAACATCAACGAGCACTTCGAGGAACTTGTGCTGTTGTTGAGCGGCAACCCGCAGGCGCTGCCGTGGCAGGATCTACGCGCCGCGGTCGTGCTCTATTGGAACTATTCCAACGGTTTTCGCCCCATCCAGATCGCCAAGCTCAACGTTGACGACGTTCGCGTCCGGGCCGGGTCGCACGAGCACCCAACGGCGAGCGTCGTCGTGCGCGTTCCCTACGTCAAGCAACGGCGCTGCGGCATCAAGAAGTACTCGCCCCGGCGGATGCGCCGGACCTGGACGCCGATGATGGCCGCTTGGATGCAGACCCGGGTCGATCCCAAGATCGTCGTCACCTTCGACCGGCCACGGTCGCTGTTCGGGCTGCCTCCGCCGCAGGTCAGTCAGGAGATCACCCGCTACGTCACCCAGATCACGGGCGTGCGGCGCACCCCCTACGACATGCGCCACACCGCTGCGCAGCGACTCGCCGATGTGGGCGCCAACCGCCTGACCATTGCCGAGTTCCTGACCCACGAGGACCTCAAGACGGCGAATGCCTACATCCAAAACAGCCCGGCGCAGGCCGAGATCGTCAACCAGGCCCTGGGCCAAAGCCCGGTGTTCCGAAAACTCGATGCGGAGATTAAGCGACGCTCCCTTTCCACGTCCGAGCACGCACGCCTGGATCCGGACCATCAGGTCATGAACGCGCCCAACGGCCATCCGATCGTCGGCATCGGCGGCTGCGCCATGGGCCAATCGTTCTGCACCAAGACGCCGGCGTTGGCCTGCTACACCTGCCCCAAGTTCATGTTCTTACGCGATGACGCGCAGGTGCACCGCAACGCCCTCGCCGCCGCGCAAAGCATTGTCCGAGAGTTCCTTGATGCCTCGCCGACCGGACGCAATCTGCCGGCGTTCGCGCAGCTGCGGCAGACGATCGAGGTCATGGAGGCCGTCATTGCCGACATTGAAGAGGACCGGGCGTGAGCGTCGTTTCCTTCCCGACGAAGACCTACATCGCACTGATCGCCGATTACCGCAAGGTCGCCGAAGACGCCGGGCTGGCATGGCAACAGGGCCTCTCCGGCACCGGCGTGGTGGCGCAGGCCGAACGCTGGAACCTGAGCGACATCGCGGGCGTGCCGGGCACCCCGTTCTATCTGTCGAGCTTGGGCACCGACAGCAAGACCCTCGCCGAGATCAATCGCCGCCGGGCCGACCGCGGCGCGGCCGCGATGGATGCGGCGGCCCTGCCCCGCGGCTGGCAAGACCTGGTGCGCGCGCTGATCGTCAAGCACCTGATCGCCGAGAAAAAGACCCCGGGACACGCGGCCAACAACGTGGCGCGTCCGGCGCGCTGCTTGGCCACCTGCTGCTGTCCCAAAGAGCCGTGGGAGCTCGCGGCGGAAGACCTCCGCGAGGCCCTCGACATCATCGCCGCGGTCTCCGCGAAGGTGTCGGAGAACGCCGAGACGGTGGCGCGATGGATGAGCGCCGAGCGGCTGACCCATGCGCATCCGCTGATCGGCCCGCGCAAGCGAGGACGCGCTGCGTTCATGCCTAGCCGTGCGACCGATATCCGCCACCACCTTGATGAGCGCAGCCGTCTGAACCGGCTGTCCGGGGAGAAGGAATTCTGGGAGCTGGTACGCATCGCCCTCGACGAGCGGCCCGCTTCGTTCTATGACGATCTGCGCCTGCGCGCGTGCCTGATCCAGATCCTGATGGGCTTGCGCGTCGGCGAGATCACCACGCTGCCGGCCAACACCTTGCAGGCGCGGGACCTGACCACGGCACAGGGCGGGCGACCCTCCCGGGTTGGCGGTCGCGACCGCATCCTGTTGCTGCGCCACTTTTCCGAGAAGCAAGCCGGCGCCGACGCCCGCGGCATCGTCTGGGCGGAGAAGGCGACGTCGGTGATCGCAATGTTCGAAGCCGTCGTCGAACAGAGCGTGAGCGACATCCTGGCCGGCACGGCACCGCTTCGCGAGCGGCTGCGCGCGCAGCACCAGACCGGCCGCATCTTCCCCGAGCTGGCCCCGGACCAAGCGCTCGGCATCGCCGACCTCTATCCGCGCGTCACCGGCAACCCGGTCGTGTGCGGCGACGATCCAGAGACCGCCGAACTGGTCAAGGCGTACCGCGAGACCTGGAATGTCGATCGCCTCGCGGACATCGCTCGCCGCCAAGCCGCGCTGGACGCCCGCGGTGCATCCCTTCACCCAACGGTCGCCGTGTTCGCCTCGCGCACGCGCGAGGACGGCATGCCATGGCGCGACGCGCAGACCGGCGAGATGGCGGGGCTCGGCAGACGCTTCTCCCGCCACGGGATGATGGTGCGCGTGGCCGATCTGGAAGACTTCATCAGGGACAAGAAACCCAGCAAGCTCAGCGATCTGACGCCATTCCTCTTGTCCGGCGGGCGAACGCTTGCCACGCACGAGCTGCTCTTCTTGCACCCCAAGCGGGCCTTGACCGAAGGTCGCAACGGCGGTGTCTGCGACATCGCCCGCTACCCCTTCGTCGGCCATCTGCAGCCCGCCGATATCCAGTCGGCCCTGCAGCGCGGCGACCACGGCCTCTTCGCCAAGTACGGCAAGGACGACGAGGCGCGGTCGTTCGAGCTGAACTCCCACTCCATCCGGCACCTGCACAACAACGAGCTGTTTTCGGCCGGCGTGTCCGACACCGTGATCACGCATCGCTTCGGTCGCAAGTGCGTGGCCGAATCGCATGAGTACGACAACCGGACCTTGGCCCAGCATCTATCGGACATGGACGTTCCCGTCGGTGCGTTGGAGGCGCTGGAGGGCTCCGCGCTCGACGCGTTCCGGCTCATCGAATCCGGGCAGGCCCGCGGCGACCTGGCGAGCCGCTTTAAGGCGCTGCAAGCCAGCGACGGCGACGAGGCCGCGCTGGCCTTCCTCAATGAAGCGGTGGACCAGATCCAGCTCACGCCCTACGGGGTCTGCACCGCCTCGTTCGTTAGCGAGCCCTGTCCGAAGCACCTGACGTGCTTGAACGGCTGCAGCCACCTGCTGCGGACCTCCGACGCCAAGACGATCGCGAACAATCGGACACTGCTGGCGCGCTACGAAGCCCTGCTCGCCCAGTGCCCCCCGCCGCCGACCGAGACGCCGCCGCAGAAGACCTGGCGCCTCCAGCTCGAGAACGACGCCGCGCGTCTACGTCGGCTGGTCGCCACCGCCCCCGGGCAGTTCGTGTTTCCCGACGGCGACGACCAGGCCTCCCCCTATGCCCATCAGCCAGCGAGTCTGCTGTGACCGAACCGGCTCCGATCCACGATGAACTCGATAGCCCCGATCCGACCATCGGGAAGACCTGCCGCGAGCTGATCGCCCAGAATAAGAAGATCACCATCCGCGCCGTCGCCGAGCGCACGGGGGTGGCCCATACCACCTACTCCCGCGATCCGGTGCGCAAAGCCCAGATCGAGCATGCCCAGGAGCTCCAGCGGCTCGCCTGGACCATCAAGACGACCCACCGCGGCAAGGCCGAACCCCACGAGAGCCTCGCCCTCGCTCGCCTGCGCCAGCGTTTGGAGGAGGTCGAGGCGCGCAACCAGCTGCTGGTTGCCTCGCACCACGCGATGCTGAGCGCCGTTGGCGAACTGGGCGGCACCCGGGCTTGGCTGCGATTCTTCGCCAACCATCCGCAGGCGCTGGAGAGCCTTGATGAGATCGGCGCGCTACCCGAGAACGTCGCGTCGATCCGGCAAGCCGCAAACAGCGGCGTCGACCGCGAATGACGGCGTCGGGAGCGGATCGGCGCGTCGGATCGACATCGCAGCCACCGGCTCGGACTCCCGCGCCCATGCGCCTATTCTTTTTCCTACTGCCAGAAATTTTGTCCACGCCGTCTGTGCGGATAGCTTTTCGATGTCCGGCAAGGGGCCGCTTTTCATGTCGCTTGGCATCGATAGGTGCGACAGCCAACCAAGGCGGACCGGGGCACCACGCACGAGGGCGCAACCGAGGCTCAGCGACGATCCGCAGGGAATATTGGTGCGCACCAAATGCCGAGATGCGTACGCGCACCGGGTTCTCCCTGGTTCTTGGACGATACTTCATCTACGGCGGGCATCTGCGAGCGCACCAATTTGCGACATTGCGTAGTTTCGGCCATAACGCAGCACACCCCGGCACCTGCGCCGCTTGCTCGCGGCCTACGGTCGCGACGGCGCCGCGGCCCTGGTCTCGAAGAAACGCGGCAAACGCAGCAACCGGGCCTACACGGATGCGGTCAAGACCGCGGCCCTCGCGTTGGCGCGGGAGCGCTACCAGGGGTTCGGCCCGACCTTGCTCGCTGAGAAGCTGGCGGAACTGCACGGCCTCGTGCTGTCGCGCGAGACGCTGCGCCAATGGCTCATGCAAGCGGACCTCTGGCGCAGCCGCCAGCAACGCCAGGCCGCGGTCCACCAGCCGCGCTACCGGCGCGACTGTCTCGGGGAACTGATCCACATCGTGCTGGAACCGACCGAGTTGGCGAAAGGACTGCGGCGCAACCGAGTCCGGGTCTACGATTACCCGGACGGCACCGTCGCCATCAAGTACCAACGCGTCGACCTGCCCTACCGCGTCTTCGACAAGGTCCGCGACGTCGAATCGGCCGACATCGCCTCGAACAAACGCTTGGGAGCGCGGCACTGCAGTTTGCCCAAGACCAGCAACGCGAGCATCCGCTCACACGCAGCACCTGCGCCCCGACGCGGCGCGGACAGCAGCGGCTGGCTGAAGAACGCTGCCGTCAAACCAATCCCGCCGTCCTGTAAGGACTGCCCGAACTGCCCGAACTGCCCGGCGCGTGAGCGCAAGCCGCCGGAGCCAGAGGACGATCCACGGGCCGACCCGCTCGGCGCGTGACCGGCCCATGGACCGGACGGGGCCACTGGCGACCCATTGCTGCCCTTCAGACCGAACGGCGGAGCGACTGGAGTTCATCGCAAAGCCGCCGCTGGAAAGACCGAGCTTCGACCCTGACAGCGCTGCGATCGCCCCCTCTGGCCTGGTGCCCCGGGCTACTCGACCGGGGCGATCCCGGCCCGGATGGCGAAGCGCACCAGGCCGGCCAGGGTGTCGATCCGCAGCTTCATCATGATCCGGGCGCGGTAGGTCTCCACCGTCTTGGCGCTGATGTCCAGGGTTTCGGCGATCTCTTTGGTGCGCCAACCCTGGGCCATGAGCCGCAGCACCTCGCGCTCGCGCTTGGTCAGCAGCGCCTGGTCCAGATCCGCGCTGCGCTGCACCGCGCCAGCACCCGCCTGGGCCAGGGCGGGGCTGATGAAATTATCCCCGGCGACGGCGGCGCGGATCGCCTGGATCAGGTCGGCGCCGGCCTCGTTCTTCAACACATAGGCCCTGGCCCCGGCGGTCATCATGCGTTGCAGATAGTGGGCATCGGCATACATGGAGACGGCGACGATACAGGTGGTCGGCGAGCCGACGCGGATCAGCCCCGCCGCGTCGATTCCGCTCATGCCCGGCATCGCCACGTCGAGCACCGCCACGTCGGGCTTGAGCTCGGTGGCCAGACGCACGGCCTCGGCCCCGTCGGCCGCCTGGGCCAGGACCCGCCAACCTGGCTCGCGGGCAATCAGGGCCGCCAGCCCGTCGCGAAACAGGGTGTGGTCGTCGCACAGGATGAGGCTGAGGGTCATGGCTGGGCTCTGCACTGCGTGGCGGGGCTCTAGCTTACGCCCGAAGCGCTGCCCGGCGGCAGGCAGATGGTCACGCGGCTGCCCGGGGCCGGCGGCGCGATGGCGAGGCGGCCCCCGGCACCCGCCCGGCGAAACCCCCGATGAAACCACTCCAGCGCGGCGGGCAGCCCCTTCTGCTCCAGCACCGAAGGATTCGGTGTCGCGAATATCTGTTCTCGGGTTAAGTCCGACAGACTGCTAGACTGCCGCCCAGACAGATCGGACCCCGAGCCGCCGATGACCGACCGCAACCAGGCCGCAGCCTCCAGCGACCACGACAGCCCCTGGAAGGAGGCGCTGGAGCGCTATTTCCCCGACTTCCTGGCGCTCTTGTTCCCGCACATCCATGCCGAGATCGACTGGACGCGCGGGCATAGCTTCCTGGACAAGGAGTTGCAGCGCATCGTGCGCGATGCCGAGACCGGCCGGCGCTACGCGGACAAGCTGGTCGCGGTCGCGCGCCGCGACGGCAGCCCCGCTTGCGTCCTGGTGCATGTGGAGGTGCAGGGCGACCCGGAGGCGGCCTTCGCCGAGCGCATGTTCGTCTACAACCATCGGCTGCGCGATCCCCCCGGCGCACCGGTGGCGAGCCTCGCGGTCCTCGCCGACGTAAGCCCGCGCTTCCGCCCCAAGCGCTACCGGGAGAGCCTCTGGGGCTGCTCCATCGACTTTCGCTTTCCCGTCGCCAAGCTGCTGGACTGGGATCGGCCTGCGCGTTGGGCCGAGTTGGAGCGGAGCGACAATCGCTTTGCACTGGTGGTCATGGCCCAAATTCGCGCCAAGGACCGGGGCGATGCCGACCAGCGCCGGGCCTGGAAGCTGCGCTTGATCCGGCTGATGTATGATCGCGGCTACGACCGCGGCACGGTCCTGGAGCTGTTTCGGGTCATCGACTGGATGATCCGGCTACCCGCGGAGGCCGAGGCCGCCTTTCGCAAAGACCTCTACGACTTCGAGACGAGCAAGCAGATGCCCTATATCACGACTGTCGAACGTGCGGGAATCAAGAAGGGCCTCCGGCGGGGGCGCCAGCAGGGGGGCCGGCAGGGGGTTGAGCAGGGGGTCCAGCAGGGGGTCCGGCAAGGCGAGGCCGCATTGCTCCTGTGGCTGATCGAGAAAAGGTTCGGCGCGGACGTCGCGCAGCGCTTGAATCCGCTGGAGGCATGTTGAATGGCACATAGCGTCGCAATCCAATATCTGGTCGTCGGCGACCCCGCGCCGGGGCCGGTGCTGGCGCCGGTAGAGTTGACCTTGACGGTGGAGCAGATCAGCGTCCGCGAGCTCATCGGTCGCGCCGTGACGGAGCAGATTCAAACCCTGGCCAGGCAGCACCAGGCGAACACCAAGGTGATACAAATGGCCCTGGCCCGCCATTATCTGACGGCCAAGGATGTGGAGGTGCAGGCCGAGGAGGGCCGCATTCGTTTGGCGAGGCCGCCGAAGCGGGGCCACGCACCGCCCCTGCAGACCGAACAAGAGATCGCCAAGGCCCTGGATGGGTTCGAGAAACGGGCATTCCGGGTGGTCGTCGATGGCGTCATGCTGGGTTCCCTGGATGACAGGGTCGCACTGGGACAGGATGCCAAGGTCTTCTTTCTGCGGCTGATTCCGCTGGTGGCTGGGTGATATGTGGCTGGCCAGCACCGAACAACAGGCACGGATCAAGGACCTGGTCGCGGCCTTCCGGGCCGAGATCCCGAGGCTTTGGGACTTGACGCAGCAATACTGGATGGGTGCAGACGTCCAGAAGACGGAACCCGGCCAGAGGTTGGTCGAACGGCTGGAGGGGCGCTTCGGCGCGCCGATGCTGGCCCAGGCCATGCCCGAGTTTCTGGCGTTCCCGGATGCCAACGACCTGCCCAAGCGCTGGCCAGAGGGCGATATCCCGGGGCAGCGCACGGCCCAGATCGTCCTGTCCACCGCCACCGAATGGGTGGCCACCCACGGCGATGCCGATGCCGTTGGCCTGATCGGGGAGCGCCTGCGCTACCTCCTGGCCCATATCGAGAACGACCCCGAGGTCTGCGACAAGGATCTGGCCGATCGCCGGAGTTGGGGGCAGTTTTACACGCACCATATCGAGGGTTGCGCCCGCCTGCTGGCCCGGCTCAGGGATAGGTCCGAGGCCCTGGACCCTATCGAGGGGCTGCTGCTGGGCCGCTGGGATGGCCCCATCTCTCTGCCCGATACCGTGCCGCACTGGCCCCTGCAAACGACCCGCTACGCGTTTTGTCGGCAACAGTTGGTGCGGGCGCTGCAAGAGGAGCCCCGCTACGACCCGCAAGGAGAGGACGACGGGCGGGAACGCAGTTGCCTTGAACGGCTGTACAACGCGGGGAGGCTGGACTACGAGGGCTTCGTCCAACTGTTTGGCCATCTGCCCGATCTGGTGCCCACGCACCTCTTCGGCTGCGGTCCGGACGAGGTCGCTGGGCTGACCGCCTACGAGCGGGCCTTGTTCGGGTTCAACGAACGGCTGGCCTGGGATGCGGCGCAGTCCTGGAACGAGGCCACCATCGCAGTCCTCAAGGAGTTTCTCCGCGAGCCCCTGGGTGGGCGCTGGCTGGTCAAGGCCTGTGAACACACCCAGGCCCTGGGCCTGTCCGCCATCGCCGAAAAGGACTACTCGGATACCCCCATGCAGGTGCTGAGAAGGCTGGCGGGCATCGGCAGCCTGGCGCCCGACGAGACCTCGGAGGCATTGGCCGGACAACTGCGAGGCTTCGACCAGAAGACCCTGCTGGCGGTGCTGCCCCTGGCCAAGGCGGGGGAGGACGCGGTGCTGCGGGCGCTGGACTGGGAGGGTGCGAGGCCCTTCTTCGACTGGCTGCGGGAAACCTCTCACCACCCCCCCGAGTACCTTGGCTTCGAGCAGGCCAGTGACGTACCCAACAGCGACAATCCCCAGAGCGGTGTCGTGGATCGGCAAAGGCTGCTGGACATGCTCGAAGCCGTCGGGTCGGCGCGGGTCAAGACGCTGATGGCGGCCTTCCGGGGTGCCAAGCTGCCGGTGGGCAACACCCTGACCCTGCTGGAAGCGGCGGCGGGGTGGAATCGCAAGAAGGTCGAGACTTCCGTCGCCAAGCATGGCCAGATCGCGCTCAAGGCTTACGGGTTGCTGCCGCTGGAACGTGCTGACGAGGAGGTGCTGGAACGATATCTGCTGCTCAAGCAGATGGCCAAGGAGGCATCCAAATATGGACCGGAACGCCAAGCCAACACCCGTGCGGCGGTGCAGGCGGGGATTGCCAATCTGGCCCAGACCGCCGGCTATCCCGATCCGGTCCGGCTGGAATGGGCCATGGAGGCCCGGGTGGCCGACGAGGGGGTGCCGCTGGATCAGCGCGAGGCCATCGACGACTGGGACGTCGAACTGAGCCTCAACGGCCTGGACGCCAAGCTCCAAGTCTTCAAGCAGGGCAAGCCCCTGAAGACCGTGCCGGCGGGGCTGCGCAAGCTGGAGCGGTTCCTGGCCTTCAAGGAGACCCAGGCACGGATCAAGACCCAGGTTTCACGCTTCCGCGCTACCCTGGAAGGGATGATGACCGAAGGTAACACCTTGGGGCTGGAGGACTTGCGTAACCTGGCTGGCCTACCGCTGGTCGCCCGCTTGCTGCAAGGGCTGATCCTGCGCACCGAAGCGGGGGGATACGGCCTCTTCGACCCGCAAGGCTCATGCCTCAGCGGGCTCGGGGGTGCGCGGATGGTCCTCAACGACGAGGTCCGCATCGCCCATTCCCAGGACCTTTTCGGTGACGGCCTGTTGTCCGACTGGCAGCGCGAGGTCGTGCAGCGGCGCCTGGTGCAGCCCTTCAAACAGGCCTTTCGCGAACTCTATGTCCTGACCCCGGCCGAAGCGGACACCCACACATTCTCCAACCGCTTCGCCGGGCACCTGCTGAAGGCCAATGTCGCCAGCCGACTGTTACAGGCGCGGGGCTGGAAGCTCAGCAGCGGTGACTTCGCCGCGGTGAGCAAACCGTTTCGCAAGGCAGGATTGGTCGCCGAGTTCGACTTCCCGGATGCGGGCCACTATCTGGCAGAAACAGAGGCGGTGACCAGCGACCAGATTCGCTTCCTGGGCCATCACCACCAGCCGGTGCCGCTGAAAGAGGTGCCGCCGCTGATCTTCTCAGAGGTGATGCGGGACGCCGACCTCATCGTCTCCGTGGCCCAGGCCGAGGAGGGGCAGGGCCTCTGGTCCCCGGAGTCCTTCCAGCGGCGGGCCGAGCTCGTCACCGCCCTGGTGGGCGACCTTGGTCTGAAGGGCGTGCGCTGCGAGGGCCACTTCGCCTACATCACCGGCAAACGCGCCAGCTATCGGGTCCATCTGGGCAGCGCCGTCATCCACATCGATCCGGGGAACTATCTCTGCATAGTCCCCGACCGCACGGGCAGTGCCAAGGCGGACGTCCTTTTCCTGCCCTTCGCCGATGCCGAGCCCAAGGCCAGCGAGGTGATCAGCAAGATCTTGTTTCTGGCGAACGATGACCAGATTCGCGACAAGGGCATCCTGGCCCAGATCGCGGCGTCCAAGCCGGGGTAGGCGGTAGGGTGCAAAAGCGATAGCGCAGTCCCGCTCGCCGTACCCTAAGCGCTCTTCCCGGAACGCCCCGCGAATTGAGTATACTGTTCACGGAGCTCCGGATTTCCTAACCCCGAGGTTTCGCATGCCCACCCTGACATTGCGCGATGTTCCGGCCGATTTTCACGCCTGGATCGAGGGCCAGGCGCGGCTGCATGGCCGATCCGTCGATCGCGAGGCGGTGGCGCTACTGGACCGTCAGCGCCGCGGGACACATCGGACGCCGGGGCGTATTACCGCGCAGGAGATACTGGCCATTGGCGAGCGTATCGCCCGCGCCCCGGCGCTCGATGAGCGCAGTGCCGACGAGATCCTCGGCTATGACGAAAACGGCCTGCCGCGATGACCGGTGGGCCGGTCGTCGTGGATACCTCCGCGTTGATGGCGGTGCTCTTCGCCGAAGATGACGCGCTGGTCTATGCCCAGGCGTTGGAGTCGGCCACCCGCTTGCGGATGGCGGCGCCTACCTGGGTTGAGTCCATGCAGGTCATTACGGCCCGTCGCGGGGATTTGGGCCAGGTCGGCCTCGCCGAGTTGTTGAGCCGCCTGGCCATCGAGATCGTCCCCTGCGATGCCGATCTGGCCCGGGGAGTTCCGGGGACAGTTTACTTATCTCTCCGCTGGCCACGCCGACCGAATTGAGTAAACTGTCCCCGGAATTCCCGGTCCCCGGAATTCCCTGGCTCGGCAGCGGTTCACGGCGGACAGATCGGCGGCCCGCACCCTGCCGGCCGATCAGGTAGCTCATAGATCGACGGGCGCGAGAAACGGGTTGACGACGGTCAACCCGGGGCCGACGACCTGTCCGTGCTGCAAGTCCTCGGAATAGACGGTATCGCAGCCGGCTTCCTGGGCCGCGGCAACGATCAGGCTGTCGTAGTACGAGAAGCCGAAACGCTGCGCGACATCGAGTGCGCGCAGGACCGTCGAGGGTGTCAACGGATGGAGACGGCAGTCGCCGATGAGCCGCAGGAGGACGTCGCGGATCGCAGGGAGCTCGTAGCCGAGCTTGCGCCGCATGACGTTGGTCACCTCCCCTAAGACCTGCGTGGAGATCAGCCCACCGCTGGCCAGCAGTTCCAGTGCCCTGCGCTGCTTGGATTCGTCCTTGCTCAGACTGTAGAGGACGACGTTGGAGTCGATGAAGCTACCGGGCATTGGCTTCGTCCCGATCGAAGACGAAGCTGCCGAAGTCCTTTCGGTAGGGCGCGAAAAAGGCCATCAAGTCGGCCAACCTGGCGTCGCTCGCGGTCACCGCGGGGGCTCGGGGGTGGCGCGTCTTAAGATAGCCGATGAAGTCCAGGACCTCGGCCTGCTGGGCTTCGGGCAGTTCGGTCGCTTCATGGGCGATCAGATCGACGGCGTTCATGAGCGGGCTCCGGGGATGGCATGGGCGGATGTCTCGGAACCATGCTAAGTCCATCTTGCGCCTCATGTAAAGGCAAAGAAAAGACGCTTAAGGAGCCTCAGGCCAGTGTCGCCACCCGCGCCCGCAGCGCCCGAGCCTGTTCCGCCAGTCCACTGGCTCGCGGGCCATCAGGGCCGCCAGCCCGTCGCGAAACAGCCGTCGGGAAACAGCCGTCGCCAAACAGGGGGTAGTCGTCGCACAGGAGTAGGCTGAGGGTCATGGCTGGGCTCTGCGCTGCGTGGCGGGTCCCTAGCTTACGCCGGAAGCGCCTCCCTGCGGCAGGCAGATGGTCACGCGGCTGCCCGGGGCCAGCGGCGCGATGTCGAGGCTACCCCCGAGCAGGGCGATGCGCTCGCGCACGCTGCAGAGGCCGAAGCGCCCGCCCTGACCGGGGTCCGCCGTCGCCTCGGTCCCCGGCATCCATCCCGTGAAACCCCCGATGAAACCCAGGGCAAAACCCACCCCGCCGTCCTCCACACTCAGCCTGAGCCCCGTGGGGTCGCTCGCGAGCCCGATGGCCCCGCGGCGGGCCTGGGCGTGCTTGATGAGGTTGTAGACCAGCTCCCGGGCGGACTGGAACAGGATCACCGACCGCTCGCGACCCAGCGCGGGCGGGGGTCCCGTCAGGGTGTAGGTCATGGGGATGCCCCAGCGCGCCTGGGTGCTCGCGGCCAGCCACTCCAGGGCGGCGGGCAGCCCCTTCTGCTCCAGCACCGGCGGGCTCAGGTCGAACTGCAGGGTGCGCAACTCGGCGATCCCCTCGCGCAGCAGCGCGATGCCCGCCAGCAGGGCCTGGCTTGCCTCGCGGTCGCACCCGCGGGACGCGGAGCCGAGCTGCAGTTGCGCCAGGGCGAGTTTCTGCATGGGGCTGTCGTGCAGCTCGCTCGCCAACTGGGCGCGCTCCGCCTCCTTGAGCAGCGACAGGTCCAGGGCCAGGCGGCGCAGCCGCGCATTGGCGTCCGTCAGGGCCTGGGTGCGCTCGCCCAGGCGGCGCTCCAGGCCGCGCGACAGGGCGGCCAGGGCGAGGTGGGTGCGGACCCGGGCCAACAGGATGCGCGGCTCGAAGGGTTTGACCACGTAGTCCGCGGCACCGGCCTGGAAGGCCTCGAGGATGCCGGGTTCGTCATCGCGCCCGGTGAGGAAGACCACCGGAATGGCGCGGGTGGCGGGCTGCCCTTTCAAGGCGCGGCAGGTGGCGATACCGTCCATCCGGGGCAGCCCGATGTCGAGCAGGATCAGGTCCGGCGGGTGGGTGGTGGCGAGCGCCAGGGCCTGGGCGCCGTCGCCGGCCTCCAGCGACTCGCCGGGCAGACCGCCCAGGATCTCCTTGAGCAGGGCGCGGGTGGGGGCGTTGTCGTCGACGATCAGGATGCGGGCGGGGGTCGGGGCCGGTGCCGATCCCGGTGCCGCGGGCAGCTCGGCAAGCGGCGGCACGCGCTCCACGACCGCCGCCTCGGCCGGCAGCTCGAGCACGAAGGTGCTGCCGCCTCCCGGCGCGCCCTGCACCTGGAGGTTGCCGCCCATGGCGAGCGCCAGGCGCCGGCTGATGGCCAGGCCCAGGCCCGCACCGCCGGCCCCCTCGGCGCCCTCGGCCCCCTCGGCCAGGGGCGCCGCGGCGCCCTGGGTGAAGGGCTCGAAGATCCGCTGCCGCTCGGCCGGAGCAATGCCGGGGCCCGAGTCCGTGACGACGATGTGCAGCCGCCCTCCCTCGCCGGCCGGCGGTGCTACCGACGCGCTGACCTCGATGGCGCCGGTCTGGGTCAACTTGACCGCGTTGCCGACCAGATTCACCAGCACCTGGCGCACCCGTGCCGCGTCGAGACGCAGGGCGGTGGGGAGCTGCGGGTCGAGTTCCACCTGCAGCGCCAGCCCCTTGTTCGCGGTCCGCTGGCTGAACATCGCCGCTACCTCCCCGAGAAGCCCGCGCAGGTCCACGTCGGCCCGGCGCCGCCGCGCCACCTCGCGGGACAGGCGCAGCGCCCACCAGCCGATCACGGCGGTGAGCAGGGCCGCGGCCGCGAGCGAGCGCCACAGGAGCCCCAGGTCGGTCTCGTGGCGGTACCGGATGGAGACCCAGTTGTGGTAGATGGCATCGCGGTCGTGGCGCGGGATGGCGTCCAGGGCCTTTTGCAGGATCGCCCGCAGCACCGGCGCGTCGCGATGCACCGCCATCCCCAGGCGATAGACGAACGGGGTCTCCCCGAGCGCCTTGACCTCGGTGAGGCCGGAGGCGCCGATGTAATAGCTGGTGGTCGCGAGATTCCCGACGAAGGCGAAGGCCTCGCCGTGGGTGATTGCCCGCAAGGCCGCGGGGGTGTCCGGCACGGGCAGCAACCGGATGTCCGGATGCTGCTCGCGCAGCCACTCATGCACCGACTCTGCATCGACGACCGCGACGACCTGGCCGCGGAGCGCCTCGACGCCGCCCAGATAGGCGACGTCCGCCGCCGAGAAGATCGCCGCGGGGAAGGCCAAATAGGGCTCGGTCAGCTCAAAGCGCTGCCGGCGCGCGGGGGTCACCGCGGTCGCCGGCAAGAGGTCCAACCGACCCTGGTCGAACTGCTGGAGGGTCTGCGACCAGGACGCGGTCGGCACGAACTCGAAGCGCAGCCCCAAGCCCAGTGCCATCTCACCGAGATAGGCGACCGAGATGCCCTGGGGCTGGCGCTGCTCGTCGATGAACTCGACCGGCGCCCAGCTCGGGTCCAGGCCGACCCGGACCACCGGATGGGCGCTAATCCAGGCCTGCTCCCCGCCGGTCAGATCCAACTGGGACGGGTCCGCCCGCAGGGTGTTGCTATGCCCAAACCAACGCGGGTTCAGGGCCGCCGACTCCGCCTCGGTGATCGCCGCGAGACCCTTGTCGAGGATGCCGACCAGCTCCGGCCAGTCCTTGCGGATGGAGATCCCCAGGCGCGCCGGCCCCTCCGCCAGCATCCGGCTGGGCGCAACGCCGAGCACCCCGTTGTTCGCCCGCCAGTATTCCAGGCCATAGGAGCCGATGGCGGCATCCACCGTCCCGGTCAACAGGGCCTGGGCCAGCGCCGCCTGACTCGGCAACGGCACGGCCTCAATGGACGGCTGCGTGGCCAACAGCTTGCGCTCGCGCAGCACCTCGCTCAGGTAGCCGACGCGCCGGCCCGCCAGGCCTACGAGCCCCGGCGCCGGCAGCGGGTCGCCTTCGCGCCGGTAGACGAAGACGTGGGCGGTATGGAAGTCCGCGGTGAAATTGAAGTGGTCCCGGCGCTCCGGGAGCGCTGCCGCCAAGGTCAGCCCATCGAGACGGCCGGCCTCGGCCTCCTGCACCATGTCATGCCAGGGCCCGGCCTCAAGCCCGATCTCGATGCCGAGCTTGCTCTCCAGGAGTTGCAGGTGATCCGCGGCGTAGCCGGTGATCCGACCGTTGCCGGCCGGGATCACCCAGGGCGCCCAGTCGGCACCGACCCCCAGCACGATGCGCGGATGGGCGGCGAGCCACGACCGTTCGGGCGCGCTCAGGAGGTCCGTCGACGCGCCGGTGTCAGCGGGGCACAGCGAGCCCTGCACCAGCAGCCACAGCAGTGCGATGGCGAGTAGCGGCGTGTGCTTGGCGGCGACCACGGGTGCTCCGACCGGGCGGTCTCGGGTTCTGTGCGGGCTGGCATCATCACAAACGAATGGGATTGCAGCAAGCCGCGCAGCAGGCCGGTCGCCGCATCAGGGTGGGCCCCTGTCAGGAAACTCCTTACTGACAAGTCCCGATTTCGCCTGGTCTCCACAGGCTCTACGATGGCCTGGTGGAAAATCTGCCGTCTCGCCCGCTCGGCATGGCCGCCGACGGCTTGAACCTGATCCAGTGCATCCTTAATTAACGCTGCCGCCCGACGGGTGCTGACCTTGGCCTGGATCGCGACCCAAGAACCCACCGGGGCACACATCATCAAGAAAAAAGACGCCGGCTTTCAGTGTACGGCGCGGCCCCGTTCACCCGAGGCCGGGTCTTGATCGTTCGTCAAATGGACGGTGTTCGCACGCAATCCGACTCTGTAAGGAATCCCATGAACCTGACCCTTTCGCGCCCCCGGCGACCTGTTGCCTTCCTCGCGCTCGCGATGCTCGTTTCGTTCTCGGCCGCGTCCGTCCTGGCCGCCCCCTCTTGGGGCGACAAGACACCGCAGGCCGCAGAAACGCCCCCGCAGAATCTTAAAGCGGGCCAATTCAAGTGGAAGGGCGGCGCTATCCCCTCGGGCCCCATCGTGGTCGTGGTAAGCCTCACCGAGCAGCGGGCCTACGTCTATCGCAACGGGGTCGAGATCGGCCGGGCGAAGCTCACCATCGACCAGTCCGCAACGCCGCTCGGTACCCACGCCTTCATCATGCAGGACGGTTGGGGCGAGGGAAAAAGCGCCATCGCCAAGAATGCCCCGGCCCATCGCTGGACCGCGGTCGGCATCCCCGGCCACAGCGGCGAGCGCGGACAGTCTCTGAGCGCCTCCCATCGACTCGACCGGATCTACCTGCCGCCCCAGTTCGCCAAGGCGCTCTACGCGATCCTCGCTCCCGGCGCGACGCTCCTGATCACCGATGCACCGGTCTTGCCCAAACGGACGACCGGAGTGGCATTGAGCATCCTGAACGCCGACCAACCCCCATCCTGAAGCGACCATCCCGAAGCAACCCTAGGTACAGTTCAGTGGGGCCTGATGGAGCCGCCGACTCTGATCCGTCTTTTCTATGTGGCGCAGGAGGCCATGACCGATGAACCCGTCCGACCCAGCCGTGCGCGCGGCCCTGTCCGCCCTTGGTCTTTCCAACCTGACGGTGGTCGCCGATCCCGACGCGGTGGCAGCGCTGGAGCAGAGCCCCGGATGGCCGTCACTGCAATGGGCCATCGTCGATCCCCGCGGCGACACCGCGGCCTACAGCTATGGGTTCGAGTAGTCGTGAACCCTAGACCGGTACCCACCCAGGAGCCCCGATGACCCCCGACCAGATCCTCGCCTTCGTCCTGGCACTCACCTCGCCCCAGCCCGCCGCACCGGCCTTTCCGGTCATCGCCGCGGGCGGTGCGGACAGCCGCTATCCGGTCAAGCCCGCGCCCTGTCCGCGCCCCCTGGCCCCGTTCGAGATCGAGGGCAAGACCGTGGCCTGCGGCACCGTCTCGGTCCCCGAGGACCACGCCAAGCCGGACGGCCGGCGCATCCCGCTGACCTTCATGGTCTTCAAGTCACGCTCGCTCGCCCCCGCGCCGGACGCGGTGGTGCATCTGCACGGGGGCCCCGGGGGGGGCATTGTCGAGGATGTCGGCCTCACCTCCACGTTCTTCGAGGGGCTGCGGGTGCGGCGCGATGTGGTGGCCTTCGACCAGCGCGGGGTGGACACCTCCGCCGGGGGCGAGACCCGTTGCCTCGCCACCCTGGCCGACCATGCCGGGGACCTGGCCCAACGGCTGTCAGGCGCGGCGCCGGGCAGAGACAAGGCCGGGGACACGGCGGCGCACCTGCCCCCCGAGGTCACCCGGGCCTGTCTCGACGAGCTGACCGCGGCCGGTGTCGACCTCTCCAAGATCAACACCGAACAGAACGCCCGCGACGTGCAGGCGGTGATGCGCGCCCTGGGCTATCCCGTTTACAACGTCTACGGGATCTCCTACGGCACCAAGCTCGGGCTGGAGGTGATGCGCACCGCCCCCGAGGGCCTGCGCGCCGTGGTGCTGGACTCGCTGGTCCCGCCCGAGGTGGCGTTCTACGACACCGTTGCCGTGCCCTACGCCGAATCCTTCGAGGCCCTGTTCGCGCAGTGCGCCGCCGACGCCGGCTGCGCCGCCGCCTACCCGAACCTCAAGGACCGCTTCTGGGCCCTGTATTCCAAGCTCGCCAAGGCACCGCTCACGGCCAACGGGGCCAAGATCGACGCCGACGCCCTGTTCGACCTGGTCGCGAGCCGCAACCACTTCACGGCCAATCGTCACAGCCTGACCGGCTACCTCCCCAAGCTGGTCGCCGAGTTGGAGCAGGGCCTGACCACCACCTGGGACGCCGTGGCGGCGGAGACGCTGCCCCCGCGCCAGACCCCCGAGGCGGCGCTGGCGGGGCTTACCGCGCTCGACCCCAACGCGCTTGCGCTGGCCCAGACGGCGTTGCGCCTCGCCCAGCAGGGCGAGATCCAGGCGCAAGCGGTCAAGACCGTGCTGGACCGCCTGGAGGCCGACCGCGCCGCCGTGGCCGCGGGGGCCGGGCTGGTGGACGCCTTCGAGTCGGCGCTCCTCGCGGCGGCCCGGACCCTGCCCAGCCCCCAGGCGCGGCTTGCCTTCGCCGCGGATTATCTGCGCCTGCGCACCGGCAAGCCCACGAACGAGGCCCTGCACGGGCTGATCGCCCGCCACTTCGCGGGCGAGACGCGCGCGCAGCTCGACGGCTTCGCCGGCCTGCTGACCCCCCGGAACTTAAGCGACGCCTACGCCCGCATCTCGGCGGACAACCGCAAGCTCGACTACCTGCTGGTGAAGGACTTCCAGCTCCAGATGTATTTCTGCCAAGAGGACATGGACATCAACTCGCCCCAGAGCGCCGCGGCCGTGAACGCCGGCCTCCGCGCCCAGTACGGGTGGCCGGCGCAGGCCACCAAGCCCGTCGAGGACTTCATCGACGCCTACTACGCGAGCTGCGCCCCCTTCTCCGTGCACGCCAGGCCCGGTTTCCATGAGCCGGTGACGGCAGCCATCCCGACCCTGGCCCTCTCCGGGCTGCTCGACACCCAGACCGCCGCGAGCTGGGGCCCGCAGACGGCGCGCCACCTGCCCCGCGGCCAGGCGATCGTGTTGCCCGAGACCGGGCACGGGGCGCTGCTCTTCTCGCAATGCGCGCGGGATCTCGGCGTGGCCTTCATCGAGAATCCCACGGTGCCGCTGGGTCAGTCCTGCGTGGCGGGGCTCGCGCCGAGCTTTGTGCTGACTGAGGTCAAGGCCGCGGGGCCGGCCGGCGGGACCTCCAAATAATCGCCGCTCCACTCGGCATGGCCGTCGACGGCTTGGGCCTGATCCAGTGCGTGGCTATTGTCGGCACCGCCCGCCAGGTGCTGACCCTGCCCTGGATCGAGACCCAAGAGCCCACCGGGACACACATCATCAAGAAGTGCATCGCCGGCCTTGCGTGCACGGCGCGCGCCCTTTCACCCGAGGCCGGGTTTCGCTCGGCCTCGATCATTCGTCAACCGGAGATATGTCAACAATGTCCAGGACCCATGCCCGCCAAGCCTCTTCCCGTCTGCTGCTCGCCCTGGCGCTCGCCGCGCCCGGCGCGGTCTTCGCCTATGGCGAAAAGGACGCGATCAACGACTGCGAGAGCCACATCCGCAGCGAATACAAGATCACCGACCTGCGCGACGCCACCGCCGAGCGCCTGAACGACGTCGCGCTGCACTTCAAGGTCCAGGGTCTCGCGAAGGTCGATGGGGACAAGCACCCCTGGACCTGCGAGGTCAAGAACCGCCACGTCGTTACCGCCGAGTACAGCGGGCCCAAGCCCAAGGGTCTGGGCACCGCCGAGAAGCTCGCCATCGGCGCCGCCGTGATCGGCGGTGCGGTGGCCATCAACGAGGCGAACAAGCCCGAGCCGAACAAGCACGAGACCGCAAGCCACACCGCCTCTGGCACCGGCGGCGCCAAGGATCTGCAGGACCTGGTGGGCGCACGCGGCAGCAGCGGTCAGCAAGAGCTCGAACAGCGCGGCTATGAATACATCAAGGGCGAAAAGGGCGGCGGCAGTTCCTACACCAACTGGCGTAAGGGCTCCCATTGCGTCACCGCGCGCACGGTCAACGGACATTACGTCTCGATCGTCGACGTGGTGATGGTCGACTGCGAGTAACACCGCGATTCCATCCGAACGAGGTACAGACCTATGAAGACATCATCGCTCCTCGCCGCCGGCGTGGTCCTGTTGGCATCAACCTCCGCCCATGCCATCGACGCGCAATACCGACGGCTGCTCGAACGCTCCGGCTGCACCGAAATGTCCGAGCAGCAGGGCTGCGACATCCACAAGAGCAAGAAGCAAAACGCCAAGGCCGGCTTCGCTGCGGACGCGCCCGGAAACCTTGGGACCCGGGTCGCGGAGCAGGCGTGCCTGAAGGCGGTCGCCAAGAGCACCCACAAGCCGCGCAGCGGGCTCTCGGTCAGCGAGGTCCTGCCCGCCGGGCCCAACACCACCGTCATGGTCATCGTGCCTGGTGCGAACGCGCCCTGGTCCTGCCTGAGCGACGCCAAGGGGCATGTGAAGAGCACCATGTTCACCGGAAAGGACGGCGACTGAGCGCGGTCGCCCGGTCGCGGCATCCGGCCAGCCCCGTGCGCGCGGGCTGGCGCCGCCTGACCACGAAGACCGGCGCCATGGGGTCCAACGCCCCCCCGGCGCCGAAACTGCAATGTGACGAGAAATCGCTCGATGATGGCCAGAAGACCGCGGTGTTCCAGGGCATACAGCACGTCGGTTCGGAGGATTTCTACAAGTCGGTCGTATTCGACCTCGAGAAGGCCCTGACCGACGGCTACACGCTGTTTTATGAAGGGGTCGAGCCGGTGTCGGGACGGCCCGACCTGACCGAATGGTTCAACAAGACCCTGCGGGGCAGCGACAAGGACATCAGCGCGGACTATACGAAGATGGCCGAAGAATGCGGCCTTCAGTTCCAACTGAACTACTTTCAGACGCTGGCCGCGGACATGGCGATCCATCCGGCGCGACATGTGACGGCCGATGTGAGCTATCAGGAGATGAAGACGGAGTACGATCGTCTCGCGCGCGAGGCCCCGGCCTTCTCCGCCGCGATGGCGGCCTGGATGGCCAAGCCCAAGAAGGACAGCAGCGCAGACGCGTTTACGCCCTTGGTCCATGCGATGGCCGGGACCACGCCGGGCCAGAAGAACCTGATCGGCATCGTCTGCCGCGGCGTGCTGGGCATGGCGACCTCGGGAGTGCTCGGCGACGAGAAGAACCCGACAAACGGTATCATCGTCGACTTTCGGAACCGGGCCTTGGCACGATTCGTTGCCGAATCAAAGGCCGATAAGATCTACATCACCTACGGCGCGGCGCATTTCCCTGGCTTCTTTGCGGAACTGCAGAGGCTCGACCCCGGATTCAGCATTCGCTCGATCAAAGGCGTGCGCCCGATGGTGCTGCCGGACGAACCCAATCTGGCCCCCTCGGCCGTTTCGGCCGTCTCGGGGTCAGGGGAGAGATTAGGAAGACCGGCTGTCCCTCAACGGCCGGTGGGGCATTCCTGTCGTCAGATCCGACCGCCGCCACGACGCCGCCCTGGCGGCGGCCGTGAGGAGCGGAGCGATGGACCCCGCTCCTCGCCCCGTCGTCCCGAGGCCACTACCGCCCCAGCAACCCCTTGAGGTCTGGGAAGACCTGGAGCCCGACAGCGAAGGCACGGGGTCTTGCCTCTTGAGGGCACCGGGTCAGGTCTTGCCTCCTGTCACGCAAGAGGCAGGACCCGATTACCCCATTTCCTCCCGGTAGGGCTGCGGGCACGGAGCGTGTCGGCGAGCGCGATGACCCCGGGCGCGAGTTACCCGCCCTGGATCACGACCAAGAGCCTCTGGGACAGCACCCGGAATTCCGAAAGGCTTGGCGCCCGGACAGAAATGTCCGATACTGCGGTGCATGACCGGTTCCGAGTTTAGCTTCCGATCTAATCAGGCGCGTGCAACGCTACGCCAAGGCGCACGGCTTGGCCTGCCGCCTGGACCACAAACGTGGCAAGGGCAGTCATGTCACCCTTTACCTGGGGACGACCCTCACCATCGTGCGCAATCCGAAGGACGAGCTGAAGACCGGCACCCTTCATGCGATGCTCAAGCAGCTTGGCCTGACGCTGACCGATCTCTAGAGAGACGCCCCGATGAATTTCGTTTATCCAGTGACCTTGACCTCCGACCCCGATGGCGGGTTCGTGGTGACCTTTCCCGATTGGCCGGAGGCCATCACCCAGGGCGAGACCCGCGACCAAGCGTTGGAGGAGGCGGCCGATTGTCTGGAGGAGGCCGTTGCCGCACGCATCGATGACCGAGCGGAGATTGCGTTGCCATCGTCTCCCCAGACCGGCGAGGCGACGGTGGCGGTGCCCATCGCCACCGCGCTCAAAGCGGCGCTGTACTTGGCAGTGCGAGAGGCGGGCATCGGCACCAGCGAGCTGGCACGGCGCCTGGGTGTCCATGAGCGGGAGGCACGACGCCTGCTCGATCCCCGCCACGGGAGCAAGGCCGCCGCGCTGGAGCGCGCCCTGCGCGCCGTCGGTCGGCGCTTGGCCGTCGAGGTCCAAGCGGCGGCGTAGCGCGGTAGGGCGGAACGTGCCGCGGTTCGGCTATCGCGTCTGGTTACAATGGAATGGGCCGAACCTGAGACCCACCGACCCCGGGAGACACCCCATGGACGCCAAAGTTCGCGACGCCCTGCGTGACCTGATCCGCCGCTTCGGCCACAGCCTGACCGAGGACCCGGCGCACTGCGAGGCGCTGCTCAACGGCCAATGCGCGGCGCACAAGCGCGAGATCAACGTCCTGATCGGCGCCCTGCGGCAGGGCGTGGCGAAGGAACTGCTGAGCGCGCGCCCGACGGCCCCGCCGCTGATCAACCAGCTCACCCGGCGGCTGGAAGACGACCGCGGCCTGGCCCCGGAGCCAGCGCGCTGGGCCGTGGAGACTTGGGCGCTTGTGCTGGGGGTGGGCGATGGTCTGGCGCCCGCGACCCGGCCCGAGAGCCCGGCCTCCGTCCCGGAGGTTCCCGACATCCACGGTTGGTCGGCGGACCGGGTGCAGGCCCTCCAGCGGGATGCGGCCCGGTCTCTTGGGCTGGCGGTGGTCTTTCGCGATCCCTTGCAGGCCCCGCACGGACGGTAGTCCATGGGCTAAAGAATATCACCGTCCCTCCGTGATGCGCGGCGGGGCCTTTCACAACGATGCAAATGAACTGCGCTCGGCCAGCCGTTCCCAAACGCCCAACGACGATTGGCCCTTTCTCGGCTTCCGCGTGGCCAGGACGCTTTCCCCCTGATTCTTCTCTTCGCCCATAGGGCCTGGGGTGCGATTGGGCCGTAGGATGCGGTGAGGTACGAACCGCAGGAATCGCGGGTAAGGCGCATCGAATGATGCGGTAGCGTTCGGGACCTGCAAGCCCGCGGACAGCTCTTGCAATCATTCCATTGCGTGGCCGCAGGGCCGGACCCTCAGGCCCGCCAACTCCAGCCCTGGGGCGCGCCGCGTCGAACCCCGCACCTCGCCCGGTCTCGTGGCCCCTACCGCCCCATCAACCCCTTCAGATCCGGGAAGACCTGGAGCCCGACCGCCATGGCGGTCAGGAAGGAACCGGTCTCGTTGACGATCGCCACGAAGGCCGCACCGGTCTTGGTGTTGTACGCCACCACGGACTCCCAGCCGATGATCTGGCCGGTGTGCCCCACCCAGCCCTGGCCCCAGTCGTCGATGCCCAGGCCGTAGTTGCCCTCCGGGGTCTGCTGCGCCGCCAGGCGCTTGGCGGCAAGGTCGGCCGGGAGGAGACTGGTGCCCAGACCGGTCCCGGCCCAGGTGCCCAGGTCCGCGATGGTGGAGTACATGCCGCCGCCGGCCTGACCCCAACTGACCGTCCAGTTGGCGACATCCGTGCCGGGGATCACGGTGGCCCCGATCTCCCCCAGATCCTTGGCACCCGCAGCAGCCACGTAGCCGTGCGACGCGGGTTCGGGCAGCTTCGTAACCTCGGGCGCCTGGAGCGCCGACTGGGTCAGTCCGGCGCGCTTGGCGACATCGGTCAGGATCCGGTCGATGGGCTGGCCGGTGAGCTTCTCGAGCATCTGGCCCAGGATGATGGTGTTGGTCGTGGAGTAGCCGCCCGTGCCGGGGGCGGAGAGCGGCAGGGTCATCGCTGCATCAATGAGGTCGTCCGCGGTCCAGACCTTTGTCGGGTCGGCGACCACGCCCTTGATGACGATGCCCGTGTTGCCATAGTCCTGGATGCCGCTGCGCATCCCCGCGAGTTGATCGACCGTGATGCCCGCGATCGCGGGGTACTTGCGGGCGAGGTTCGGCAGCGTCTCCTCGACGGTGGACTCGAGCTGTAGCTTGCCCGCGGCGACCTGCTCCAGGACGGCGGCAATGGTGAACGTCTTGGTCACGCTGCCGATGCGGCCGTGGTCGTCGATCCTCGCCTGCGCGCCACCCTTGACCGCTTCGCCGTAGGCCTGCGTGTAGAAGCCCTTGGCCGGATCCCAGACCCCGATCCACAGGCCCGGCAGGTCCGGGTTCTGCGCCAGCGCGTCCTGCGCCAGCCTGTCGATGGTGGCGACCTCCGCGGCAGGCATGGGCGTGGTGGTTCGTTTGGGTCCGCTCCAGGATGCCGACGCGCTGAGGGCGGGCGCGGACGGCTCGGCCGCGATAGCGGACCAAGGGGCGGTCACGGCGAAGAGGCCGACGGCCATGCCGAGGGCGACGGCCCGCAAGGCTCGTGGTCTGCACATCTCGTGGGTTCCCCTATTCTGCGACGGTGCTAAGGCCCGCCAGGCTGGAGCTGGCAAGAGCGTCTGAGAATTCTATCAAAAGACGACCATCCGGCTTAGCCAGCCGGCGCCCGGGCGAATCCAGGCGTGACGATTCGCCGGCTTGATCATAACTCCGGCCGCCCTGCCGGACGGGAGGTCGCTGGCACTGTGCGGACCACCGACCTCGCAGTTGGCTGATCGGCCGGGATTATGATCAAGGCCCGATTCGCCGACGGCCGGTGTGACGGGGGCCCCGATTGGCGACCCGGATCATTTGCGAATAATCCGGGTCGCAGACCCCCGGTAGTCCCAGCTAGTCTGCATCCGGCGGATGGGCGTCCGACCAGGACCGGACCACTAATTGCCCGCGCGACTGATCCGGTAGATGGCGTTGTCGGTGAGCGAGACGACGTACAGGTTGCCGTCCGGGCCTTGCTCGATGTCCGTGGTGGCGCCGAAGTTGCTGCCGATCCTCAGGGTCTCGCTCTCCGTACCCTCGAACTTCTGCGCCCGGAACAGGTTGTCTGCCACTCGGTCAGCCAGGCGCGGGTCAGCGCTTACGTCGAGATGCAGGCGATCCGCGGTCAGTCTGAAGCGGTAGAGACTGCCGCCATTGGCCCCGACCTGGGCGAATGATCGCGCCGACCCGATCCAGAAGGTCCCGTTATAGTTCACCCCCAGCGTGTCGCCGACGACAAAGGCCGCACCGGACGGCCCGGTCTCATAGCGCCAACTGAAGTCCGGGTCGACATAGGAGGCACCCGGCAGCATGAACATGCGCGCCTGCGCCAGATTGAACCGATAGGCGGCCCGGGTCGGCGGATACCGGACCTGCTGCAGCGCATTCGTGAACTGGGTGGTCTCGATGAGCTTCCAGTCGGCATAGCGGTTGGATGGTCCGGCCAGTTGAATCCATCCCCCGTTCATCCCGGGCACCACCCGGTTGATCTCGCTGTAGGCATCGTCGGCATTCTCGGTCTCCCACAGGGCGCCGCTCGCGGGATCGAAGGCCATGCCAAAGCCGTTGCGGTGGCCGTAGGAGTAGACCTTCTGGAGATTGGCCCCGACCTCTCCGCCGATGGACGTGCCGATGGCAAAGAAGGGATTGTCGGAGGGCGCCGTGCCGTCGGTGTTGAGCCTCAGGATGACGCCGGACAGGTGATTGTTGTCAGGTTCGGGACCACCGAAGGTATCGTCCACCTGAGGTGCGGTGAAAAAGGGACCGTTGGCGAGATTCTGCATCCAGCCGCGACGGCCCTGGTCGCCCATGAAGAGGTACAGCTTACCGTCCGGGCCGAATTTCATCACCCCGCCGTTATGATTGGCGGCGGGGGCGACGTTATTGGTCCCGGCATGTCCGCTCACGGCGATGTTGTCGGTCTGCAGGGCGCGCAGTTGGATCAGATTGTTCGCGAACACCAGGCTGGTGCCGTTCCACACAAACCGGTCGACCCGATTGCCCAGCAGCGGCACCTCAGTCGTCACCGTCGAGTCGACATTAGTGCTGCTCTCGGTCCAACGGATGTAGACAGACGGATCGTCCGGGAAACCGGGGCCCAGAACCATGCTCAACAGCCCCCGCTCGGAGGCCGCATTCACCGGGAGATCGAGCACCGGCGCGGCCTGGAGGGCGCCGCCGGTGACACGCTTGACCTGGCCCGTGGCCTTTTCGAGGACCAGGAAGTCGTCGGGCCCGAGAAAGACGATCCCGATGGGCTGGGTGATACCGCTGTTGATGACGGTGGAGACCTGGAGACTCGGGTCCAGCAGGGTCGGGGGTTGCGAATCGGCTTGAACCGGGCTCAACAGTCCGAGCGACAGGCTGGCGGCGATCAGGAGGGAAGCGGCGAGGCGCCGCGGCACCCGCCGCGGCCAACTCCAGGCTGCCCGGATCACGGGGGAGGAGCGCTGCCGCAGTCCTGGTCCAGGGGTTTCGCGGGCGCGGCTGGCCGGGCCTCCCCAGGACCGGACAACGCGACGGCGCCGGCGGACCCCGAGCGCGGCGACGCCCGCCCCGAACAGGCTCAGAGCCTGTCTAAAAACTAAGATATTGATTTTTAGCTAGAAAAATCGTAGAATTCCAGGATTATATACGAAAACCCAATCTTATTCGCCGACTTCATTATGACAGAAGAATACGTTGAACC
>Ga0247840_10002774_pt1 | contig 30709 bp, 25 predicted proteins | sample LaCruzMarch2015__FD_192404 | JGI IMG/M metagenome (GOLD analysis project Ga0247840, IMG submission 192404) | Freshwater microbial communities from meromictic Lake La Cruz, Castile-La Mancha, Spain - LaCruzMarch2015_17m | ecosystem: Environmental > Aquatic > Freshwater > Lake | place: Spain...
TCGCCTTCAAGACACTGTGGTTCAGGACACTATCGCTATACGCAGTTTGCCTGAGGACCGATTTATTTCGGCTATGGGCCGGATAGGATTCGATATTGAATCGATCGAAGAACTCGTTCTCCCTTTTGAGATTTCGAGTAAAGAAAAAGGCTTGGTTGCCAAAATCGTTTGCTTGCGCAAGGTCGGTGAACCGGAGATCGGCTTGGATGAGCTAAAGAATATTTTAGGAGCTGAATCTGAGCAGAATGCTCGCCAGACCTGGCATGGCTCTGAGACGGAATGCCTCATGGCGCTTAGTCGACTCAAACAACATTTAGATGCTGGGGATCTAGTCTGTGCTCGCGAGGCTATGAATTATGCTAGATCCGTATACAGCGGCCAAGATGAGCTGCTCGTAAAGTTCGAAAGTGATCTTGAAGCACAGGAGTGTCGAGCGCATCACGAGATGCCGGTCTCTCGGGATCCATCGGTCGTCTCTATAGTTCCAAGTGCTCTGAGTAGTGAATCATCAGGGGCCGTTTTCTTCCAAAGAAATATGGAGATCATTCGCCAAAGGTTTCCCCAAGCGCACTCACTTTTGCAGGGAGTGCACACTTGCGAATCTATTCGCATTGCCGATTCGGAAGAAGGAGAACCTGTAGTATTTCTCAACGGGATACCATTGGACCAGCCATCTAAGCCAAGACGAGCTGCTCGTGTTTGGGCAGAAAGAACTTTGACTAGCGAAAGAGTGAAATCAGCGAAAGACCTGATCGTCGCGGGTTTCGCTGGAGGGTATCACATAGAAGAGCTGTTGCAGTTGTCGGGAAAGTCTGTTCGCGTAGTTGAGAACAATGCCCAGATGCTAAAGGCTGTGCTCTCAATTAGGGATCTAAGCGCACTGCTTAATAACATTTCTGCGTTGCACCTAGATTTTAAGCATTGGGACACTCCTTCCGCTTCTGGTGGTGAGCAGATTCGCGGCGATTCTCAGCTTGTTGTTCATCCGCAAACAAGAGCAGCAGGCGGCAAGTGGGTCAGTGAGTTGCAGAGGGTTTTTTGGTCGGATAGGGGCTTTGCTGAGTTGAACCCATCCATCGGTGTCGTCGGGCCGGTCTATGGGGGAACTCAGCCTATGGCCATATACACTAGCGATGCACTTCGGCGTTTAGGGTGCCAAGTAAGTCACTACGACTTGGGTGGCTTCTACAATGCGTATAAGCAGATAAACCACTTTGTGCGCGACTCGGCTCGCCTGAGCACTATGCAGAGCTACTATGTGGAAATGCTTTCGCAGTTGGTGCTAGAGGGCATTTCAGAAAAGCCCGTCGATATTCTGATCTGCATGGCACAAGCGCCGATGTCGGAGCGAGTGCTTAAGGAAATTCGCCGGCGGGGAATCATTACTGTCCTTTGGTTTGTAGAAGATTGCCGAAGGTTCGACACTTGGGAGGCAATCGCACGCAGTTACGACTACGTGTTCATGATTCAAAAAGAGCCATTCATAGATCTTGTCGAACAGGCAGGAGCTGGGAGGGCCATATACTTGCCATCGGCCTGCGATCCCTGTGTTCATAGGCCTCTCGAGCTAACGCATGAAGAGAATAAGCGTTGGGGGTCCGCTCTGTCTTTTGTCGGTGCGGGTTACAACAATCGCAGACATATGTTCGCGCGTTTTGTCGGAAGGGATTTTAAAATATGGGGCAGCGAATGGCCTGGGGTTAGGCCGTTTGATCGACTGGTGCAGGAGGGCGGGAGGCGTATAGATGTCGATGAATACGTGAAGATCTTTAATGCCGCCCAGATCAACCTCAATCTGCATTCAAGCTCAGAGAGAGATGGAGTCGATCCTCAAGGTGATTTTATAAACCCGAGAACATTTGAGTTGGCAGCTTGCGGAGCATTTCAGCTTGTAGACAGGCGGACCCTACTGGGCGAGCTCTTTGATACAGAAAGCGAACTCGTGACGTTTGGCGATGCGCCTGAGCTAGAAGATAAGATCGAATACTATCTAGCCCATCCGCAAGAGCGGGCAGCCTATGCTGCAAGGGCAAGGGACAAGGTGCTCTCGGAACATACCTATGAGCATCGCCTTAAGAAAATGCTCGGTTATATTTTCGCGGATCGCTATGAACAGTTGGCGGCGAGAAATAAAAAGGATGGTTGGTCTCGGGCGTTAAAAGCAGCTAAAGAACAACCAGAGTTGGAACAGTTGTATGTGGAAGCCAAAGGAAAAGGATTCGAGCCATCTTTAGAAGCTTTGGTTGCAAACATTGCAATTGGACAGGGTCCACTTAGCGAAGCGGAGAGAAAGCTTTTATTCCTTCATCATGTCAGAGATCAGGTTTCATATGTCAACCGCCTCAGAGCAGGACAAGAGTCCTAGACTTCTCATTATCGCCATCACCAGGATGGGCGACTTATTGCAAGCATCTCCGGCAATCGCCGGCTTTAAACAGGAGCATCCAAACGGCCATATTACCGTCCTATGCGATGTGACCTTTGAAGAAATTTGCAAGGGATTACCGGGTGTAGATGAGATCTATGCGATTCAGTTATCCGTTATCTGCAAGGCTATGGATCGCGGTAATGACGGACTCGTCGATGCCTATGCATATTTCAATGATAGACTGCAGGAGCTTAGGCAAAAGAAATTCGACATATGCGTGAACATGGCATCTTCGAGTTACACTGCATTGTTGATGAACCTACTAGATGTCAAAGACAGCAGGGGGTGGATCTCTGACGCAGAGGGACTGAGGTTGATCACATCCCCATGGACTATGCTTTTTGCCGCCTACGTTTATCACGGCAACCGCGATTACAACTCTATGAACATAGTGGATTTGCTGCGCTGCGTTATGGGCGTTAGAGCTAAAAGCGAAAGGCTTTATTATCGGGTGCCCCAAGAAGCAGAAAGAAAGGCGGAAAATTATTTTGGAAAGGTAGACCCATCAGGCACAGGCCCTCTCATTTGTCTTCAAGCAGGTGCGAGCCAAGGCAAGAGGCAATGGGAGCCAAAGCGCTTTGCGCAGTTGTGTCGTCTGCTCATTGAGAAGCTCGACTCGCCGATTATCTTTACGGGGACAAAGGAGGAAAAGCCGGTAGTCGAGGCCATACTCAAGTCGTATTCTCACCCAAACATGGCGAGTCTTGCGGGTGAAACAAATCTTACAGAGCTAGCTGCCTTGCTAAAGCGAGCCGGTGTTCTCATTACAGGTGACACAGGCACTATGCACATGTCTGTCGCTGTTGGAACCCCCGTCGTCTCCCTATTCCTCGCATCTGCTTTTTGTTTTGAGACGGGGCCGTATAGTCGTGGCAACTTAGTTCTTCAGCCTCAAGTTGGCTGCCACCCATGCAATCCGAATTTTCCATGTGCGCGTCCAGATTGTCACGAGCAACTCTCACCTGAGCTTGTCGCATTAGTAACCGAACATCGGCTCAAGTTGAGTGACGATGAAATATCATCCTTGCAGGTTTCAGGGAGTGTCGCCGATCCGAGACAGATCGCAATCTATAGGACGGATTTTGATCAAGATGGTTTTCTGGAGTTCGTCCGTATTAACGGATTTGCAGAGCGGAAAGGTTTTAGAGAATCAGTTTTCGTCAACGCACAAAAGGCTTATGCCGAGCTTTGGAAGCAGGAGTTTGGCGCTGTCTCTAGACCATATCGCTATCGCGGAGGCTTTGTCGGTAGGCTTACTGCTTACGAGCAACTACAGAAAATTACAGACCGAGGCGCTCGTGCGATCGAGTCTCTCGTTGAACTGATACGCAATTCGGCCAGTGATCCGCATTTGCTCGGAGAGGCGAACCGAGAAATCGTGGATGTCGAAGCAGAAATAGAAAATTTCGGATTGTCTCATCCAATGTTTGGAGCCGTCACTCGCATGTTCGTGATGGAAAGAGACAACATACGAGGAGATGATCCTCTGAGGTTGGCGCAGGAAACAAAAGAGATCTACGCTAAGACATCTCGGCGTGCGCGAATTTTAGAAGAGATGGTTAGCGATCTCCGTCGTAGCGTTGTGGAAACAGCTTAGTCGGCGGTGACTGATGATGGGTGCGAAAATTTATTGTTCCTTTTGCTAGCCGTGATGCATCAGAAGAATGTGAGGTCCTGAAAACAAGTTGTGTCCTTCTTATGTGAGTATTTTTAGAGAGGTAAAATGATCACTCTTAAAGTAGATGGTAGCGAGGTGTTCTCTCATCTCGGAGATGTGAAGACTATGGGTGATTTGGTGGAGTTTGTTAAGGCAACCATAGACCCCGATAAGATAATCACGGAAATGTTAATCGACGGAAATGCATTGAGCGATGAGGATTGGCGCGTGCCTCTGAATGCTCACCCCAGATGCACGGTCGAAGTGCAAACTGGGGGCAAGGGAGATTTCGTTACCGATCGCGTTCGTATTGCCTCTTCTATAGTCGATCAAATTATCATGCGATTCGAAGGTGTCGCAGCTCTTTTTGAACAGAATAAAAGGGAGGACGCGAATTTCGCTCTGAAGAAAGCTGTTGAGGATTTGTCTGCTTTCATAGATTGGTACAATTCTATTCTCTTGATCGACGAAGTCGCAGGGCCCCAACGATTGCGCCTCATGCAAGGTCTTAACAGTGATTTGGCAAAAGTATGTGAGCAGTTGGTCCAGCATATGCTATACCAAAGCTGGTGGGCTATCAGCCAAACCTTACAAATTAGGCTTGTGCCCGAGCTAAGGCGTTTGAGCAAGGCGTGTGATGAATTTGCGCAGAGCGGAAGTGCTTGAGTGCTCTTAGGTTCAGCCGTCGCCGAATCTAAGCAAAGAGGATGTGTCGTAATCCGTAGTGTCTCCTTGCTTCAAGATGCACAATCTCTCAGGTCTCGAAGATGTGTGCATGGTGAAGTCACGTGGCGCGAGGGAATAAGATAGTTCCTGTCCTGAAGCCATGATTTTGAGTCGAGGTTGGGAGAACGGGAATTGCAATAGTCGTTTTTAGGATCATTGGAGATGCATCATGGTAGATCTTAGTGCGAACGAGGGGCAAATTATTGCTGTAATAGTTGGCAGTGTTCCACTGGTATTTCTTCTTGTGTGGTTTTTAATCTCGACGGCGGTAGCTCGTATCGGTGGTTGGACCTCACTTTGGCGCGCCTATAATAAGAGTCACAGCGATGAGGTCCCCAAGAAGTTAGGTGTTCACTCAGGGTCTGTGCGATTCTCAATCTCCTATACGGGCACACTGCGATTTGGCAGCACCGATTCGGGACTTGTGCTGTCCTTGTTTTGGCCTTTTAGTATAGCCCACCCAGAATTGCTAATACCTTGGTCCGATATTTCTGCGATGGCATCCAAAACGATTATCGGCCAGCCGACTGTTGTGCTGTCCTTTGCTAAGGTCAAGGGAGTCAATTTGGTAATTAGTCAAAAAGCCAATTCTGATATGCAGCAAAAGGTGGGCTCTCAATGGCCGACCGTTGGCAACATTGTCAGCCTGTAGCCACACTCCTGAAAAGACTTATATTCCTCTCTCCAGCATATAAGATACCTCTTCGAGAACCGTGGCGCTTCTGACCTCAAATGATGGATCGACTTTTTTCGTTTGCTCAGATGAATCACCAAGCAAATATTCCTCGCATTCCCAGATTAAGTCATCTAGGTCATCCTCGATGATCGCCAAGCACGTTTTAGCGGAAGGGTCTTGTTCTGCATCGAACATAGAGTGGATTTTCTCCCAGCAAGCAAAGAGCATGGCATGTATGCTGCCTACATCCCGTTGATCGACGAGGTTTTTTTTGTTTTTTAATATTTTTCGCTCCATATCACCTCTTGGACCAATTTGAATTAGGTTTTTACCGGCAAGTATCATATCGCCAAGTGCGATCTCGGACTTGAGTGTTTTCGTCGGTTTTTTCGTTTTGCTCTATTTATACCGATCGCAATTCGGAATTTCGTTTTCTCTGGAAGCAGATTGGGGCCATATTTGGAAGTTGCGATTGAGCCAACCCACAGCAATACGCAAAGTATTGCGAGGATTGGCGATTGAGTAACTTTCAAATATGGCCCTAAGATGTTTTCAGAAAGACGAAATTCCGAATTGCGATCGGTATAGTGCTCACTCCACATCTGCATTTACTGGCAAACCTAGAGACACCAATGCTGCGTTTGGCGAGAGCGAGCCTCTGAGCAAAAGCCTTCTTATTGAGAACTGAAAAGGAGAAATTATGTGGGCACTCAGACCGTCTGAGTTGCTGTCAGAAAATCCACGGCGGTTAAAATTAAACTTTTGTAATACGTCTCTTACTTTGGGGGTGATTGGAAGTAGTTCGTAGACACCTGTGCGCCCTCCAATTCCTGTTTGCTGACAGATTGTGCAACCTCTGGATGAGAATGTTTCAACTGAGTTTGGTAAATCCAGCGCTTTAATTAAAAGATTGGGTGCGGGCGAGTAAGAAAGGCAGTGTCTGCAATTTATAGGTATGAGTCGTTGGCTTATTACAAGACGAAGCGAAGAGCTAATGAGCGAAAGAGATAACTTCATATCGAGTAGGCGGCTAAGGGCTTCAACGCAGCTCCCCGAATGAATTGTCGCCATGACCAGATGGCCTGTGATGCCTGCCGTTAGAGCCGTTTTTGCGGATTCTTCAGATCGTATTTCGCCTACGGCAATTATATCGGGGTCCTGGCGCAGCACAGCGGAGAGCATCTTTTCAAAACCAAGTCCTTTAACGTCCGAGACTTCAATTTGTTGCACCCCGCTAATCATTCGTTCTACCGGATCTTCTAGAGAAACAATGTTCTTAGACTCATTTCTCAACACGTTAAGCATCGCATACATGAGAGTTGACTTCCCACTACCGGTCGGGCCAGTAACTAGTATCGTTCCCTGAGGGAGAGCGAGTGCAAGGACCAGTATTCTGATCTGTTCCGATTCAAGGCCAAGTTCACTCAAGTGTTGACCTGTTTGGGGAGTCCTCCGCGTTTCTGGTTTTTGACTCTCGAGGATTCGCCAGACGGCTTTGTCTCCTGTGATGTTATGAACAACCGATGCGCGGATTCTAAATGCTTGGCTTGCGTAACTAAATGAAAAACCACCTTCGAAAGGCCGACCAACTGCTTGCCCAGGTAGTCGGCATCTTACCTTAGTGATGCGAATAAGTTGCTCGGCTGTCATTCGATTGATCGTTGGCAGGGAAAATGAAGATAGACGACCGTTAACGCGCAGGCGCAGTTGGTATCTTTCATCGGCCATGGGTTCCAAGTGTACGTCTGATGCATCAAGAGCAATCGCACGAGATAGGATCGCATCGAACAACTCCGATGCTCGATTGCCTACGCTCTCATGCTCGGACAAAACCAGAGAGAGGTTCTGATGATTTCCCAAATAGCTATGTTCAATTGCTTCAGACAATGACATATCAGTAACGAGATCGACTTCTACGATCATTCCGGATACGAACTGTAGCTCTTTGAGTCCGTCTGCAGGAACGGGCGAAGATGACATTACGCTTAGAAAACAAACACCAGAACCGAGCTTTTGTATCGAAAGAGGTAGAACATTCAGTTTCTTACACAGTGAATACGGGACTAGTTGCTGGGCTTCAATCTGGCAGCAATTAGCAAGAGATCTTGCATTGTGCGCATGAAGCGGCACTTGCTCTCTGATAGCAGGGAGAGAGTTGCTCTTACCTCTACTCGATATTTCGAGTGCCCTTTCTCTATTTGTGGATGTGGTATCGGATGTCATACCCCTTGTTTTCGCAAAGTTGGCGCGATTGTTGCTTGGAGCTAGGTAGGTTTTTTCAATATTTGTAGTCGGAAGACACGGCATTTTCGGTAAATGCCGCATTGTGCAAGAAGCCAGAATGTGGTTTTGTATCCGAAAATTTAACTTGAAAGAAACACTATCGATACAAAAAAGAGGCTGTGAAAAATGAAAGCATTGATCTATGTATTCGTTTTGGTTATGGATTTTTTCCCTCATGTGAGTCTTGATTCTGTCGAAAATTTCAAAGAAGTAACGGTAAAGTTTGATAAGCAGGTTGTCGGCGTTGAAGCGGGGACGAGTGTCGTCTTCCAGGGGAAGGTTGTCGGCTCCGTTGTTGAGGTACACGGTGGTGGGGCATTTTCTGCCACAATGACCGAGTCACTGCGGTTGCAAGTTCTTGATTCTCTTGGAAATTTGCCAAAAGGGACGATAGCTCTGTTAAACACGCGTCTCCTTTCCGCACGAAAACCTAATCCAGTTGTTGTCGAGCTGATTGCACCGAGTGCTGCTGAAGAGGGGATTTCTAATGGGGCAGGACATGCGTCGGGGCGAACGACTTTGCTGGGGTTTACTTCTTTTGAAAGTTATTGGTCGTCAAGGTTGAGTTAAGACCCCGATTGTTTGCATTTTTCCATGCCAAGAGACCTGTTCTCCCTCAGGATTTGCGCTAATGACAAAAGTCCAGCCAGGAACCAAACCGCATTGAGCGCTGCTGGTGGGTAGGCGTTGTTGAGGATTGACACAGCAAAAAGTCCCAATGAGCCGCCTATATTTAGGCATTGATACAGCACTCCAGTTTTAATGAGACCAAAGCTGTTCATCAGATAAGCGCTCAGTATCGCTATCGCGCCCAACCAACCGAAAATTTCTATTGCTATTATCAACTCAACTCGCCTCAAGGTAACTACTCATTAAGTGTGGGTCATGTCGCGATCTCGAGGAAAGGGCGGTTCGAGAAGCACCCGATTTTGCCTCTAATGTGTCATACCTTGCCCAGATTTAATGATTACTTAGGTAAAGAGCAACTATTATTATCGGGAAACCATACCAAGGTTGTTCGGCGTAGAGTCGGATCTGGTAAGGACGTGACACAACGTTTTGGGTGATCAACTAAGTGTGGCAGTGGGGGCAGATATGAACAATGCAGAGCTACTTTCTCCTCGTTTCATTCGTGAAAATGACGCAGGTATCTCGGGGCAAAAGATTCAAGTAGGTATGGTTTATCCCATCCTTGGGACAATCACAGCAATAGTCGAAGAGAATGAGTCTGGATTGATAGTTCTGCTTGATGGCTCGATTCTTATCAGTATGACTCTGCATAATGAAAAGCAAAGAGAAACTATTCGCTCCCGCGCTTTCGAACCGGCGGTTTTTGTTGCAAAAGTGACGGGTGTTGATCCCCAATTGGCAGCTAACTGCGAGATGGTTATTTTTGGTCGAAGCCAAGCCTATAATGCATAGTTTTTTTGGTGTATTGAATCCTCTAGGAGGATGATACCCATCAAGAATGAAAATTGTCACATTTAAGACAACGGTCACATTGTGTGCAATGGGTATCTTCCCTTCAAACTGCTTCGTCCGGACCCCTGTCGTTGCTTTGTAACCGTTGATCTCCTTGCGTAAGTTGGGGCCTCATTGGCGTAGATCGCAAGAATGGGTATAACTCGATTGGAAACGGTTAGTTGTTGTCACCCCCGATTTGCATCCGCAAATCGCACCCCTCAAGGGGCATTCGGGATGATTCAATTTTTAGGGACGTCAACGGTTACGTTGCTTTTTTGCCAGTTTCCACCTAACTTGGGCAGGCGCCGTTAGACGGTTACGACGGGATTTGCTGTCGTAGCAGATCCTAGAATCCAAGTTTTAGTAACCGTTCAGACCCTCGGTAAGTTGGGGCCTCATTGGTGTAGATCGGAAGAAAGGTGGCAAATCGATTGGAAACGGTTAGTTGTTGTCACCCCCGATTTGCATCCGCAAATCGGCCCCTGAGGGGCATTCGGGATGATTCAAATTTTGGGGACTGAACGGTTACAAGTTTTAAGAGTGCAGGACTATGCCAGAGACACCCAGATCCGTATTAGATAGCGGCAAAGAGCCGGCTACTTACCGCCTTGAGAGCGATCTTATCGGTTTTGCCAAAACGCTTTGTGTCTTTTTTGGTATGTTTTTTTTCATTAAGAGTTCTGTCGTCGAAGCATTCAAAATTCCATCGAGCTCTATGGAACCGACACTACTTATCGGGGACCATATTCTGGTCAATAAGCTCAGCTACGGATTTCAGCTCCCATTTTTATCCGAGATGGTCTATCAGTATGGGAACCCAGAACGAGGTGAAGTCGTCGTATTCTCACGTCCCGATCAGCCCGAAACTTCGGACGAAGACGAATCTGATATAAATATAATTAAGCGAGTCATCGGGATTCCAGGGGATTTGGTCGAGGTCAAAGGCACAAAAGTTTACTTAAATGGGGAGATCTATAGAGAAGATCCAACCTATAGGAAATGGGTCCTTGGAGGCATTAAAGACTTCGGTCCGGTTCGAGTGCCAGACAACCACGTCCTTCTCTTGGGAGATAATCGCGATCAATCTAAAGACTCTCGATTTTGGGAAGACAGTCCTTTTTTAGATATAAGGAGAGTTAAGGGCAGAGCATTTATCATTTATTGGAATAAACTCTGGAGGTTCGAGCGAATCTTTAAGTTGATTAACTAGTCCTTCCTCATTTCTTCCGATGGCGTCAACGGTTGCAATCCACCCAACTAACACGGAATACTCTGGCTCCTTGAGTCTTGAGGTCATACCGGCCCAGATGTGCGGGCATAAATAAAGCGCTCCCAGCACTTAGAATATGGGTTTCCGCTGCACAGCTGAGGATTATCTGACCACTCTCTACAAAGAGAAGCTCAGGCCCACCATCGGTATTAGCAGAGGCTTCGTCTCGGTCTTGCCGGGATATCTGAAGTGAAAATGGTGCTACGAGATCGGCAAACTTCATCCACCCGTTATCTGGTAGCGATGATGTGTCTGGACTGGGAGCCATGACTTTTAGGTCTGTCGGTTCAAAATTGGCTATTTCTACTAGAGACTCAAAATCGCAGAATTTCTCTGTGAGTCCACCACGGATGACGTTATCTGAGTTTGTGAGGCACTCAACTATGTCTCCTGAGAGATAGGCATGCACGGTTCCAGGTTCTATGAGAATGGCTTGCATGGTTTCGAGTTTTAAGAACCGCAAGAATAGGAAAAATATCAACCCAGGATCTTCGGGTGAGAATTGGTGGAAGCAGCTGAAGTGATGTATCTCGGGTTGCGAAAGATCTCGCTTGGCTTCTAGCCAAGTTCGTATGGCCAGAGAGATTTGAGAGATCTCAAAAGGGTCCCGAGAGAGGAATTTGCGAAGGAGATCTTTGATTAGATCTCCTTCGCAAATGTTGTCAGAAATCGCCGCACGTATTTCCAGATCGTCTAAATATCCAGTAGGCAGCCAACTTGTAGCTCCTGCCCCTACATTTTTTAAGTAACCTACGATCTCCGGAAGAGACCGAAAACCACACAAAAGCTCGACAGGAGTGAGTGCTACCGCAAGCTCTTTTTTCTCATTTGTATCGGGGTAACGGGCGGAATCTTGGTAGTGGAGTAATTGGGACTGCTTACTATTTGGGTGCGCTTGAATAGATAAAGCTCTACCAACTGAGAGAACTTTAAACAAGAAAGGCAGCTCGGCTTCTTTGTCGAGCACTAGTGCTTTACCCAAAAACAGATCTGGGGCAGAACGAATATAGGCAGCCAGATTTTCGAAGCCCGAGGCCAGATCGACAAAACCACAGGGGGCCTTAGGATGCGCGCCAACCCATAGCTCTGCCCATGGAAACTTATTGGGTGCTTTAGTCGATAGAGCAGCTACACGTGAGTCTTGCCAACACTTGCCCCAGGCGTAATGCATAACCGGGCATAAGAGCTTTTGCGGCTTTATGACGAATGACCCAGCATTCTTTGAACCCACTTGGCTCATTTGCTCTTACAACTCTTCGATCAAACGCATCAAGTCGAAGGTTGAAACAATGCCGACAAGCTGATCCTTGTCGACAATAAGAACCCTGTGAATGCGTCTTTGTCTCATCATGCGGGCCAACTCAGATACATTTTCACTTGGAGCCGCTTTGCTAATTTCCGTATTCATGACATCCCCAACAGATTTCTTGTCTGAGTAATTTGTTAGAGTTGAAGAAGCAGTGCCCTTTATGTCACAACCTAGACCCTGGACTAGAAATTCTCCGCTGGGAAATAGCTCATCAATAGAGCAAGCGTAAGTTTCTCGAACAAGATCGCTCTGAGATAAAACACCAACTAGCAAGCCCTGTTCATTAACTACGGGAGCACCCGATATGCGGTTGCGGACCAAGATGTCTCGCGCCTCAGATAGAGTCATTCTTGGAGACAAGGAAATCAGCTCTGTCTGCATTACATCCCTGGCTCTTATGGGTTGTTTAGTTTTCATGCTGTCCTGCATTTTTAGGATCGTAACTGTTCCAGTCCATCAAATTTCAAACACCCCGAGTGCCCCTTGAGGGGTGCGATTTGCGGATGCAAATCGGGGGTGACAACAACTAACCATTCTTGCGATCTACGCTAATGAGGCCCGAACTTACGGAAGGACCTCAACGGTTACTTAGTTCCTGTCCTGAAACCCCGCTTTTGGCAATTCCCGTTCTCCCAACCTCTACTCAAAATCGTCGTTTCAGGACAGGAACTACTTAGAATCCAGTGCTTCTTTAGCCTGCTTGTTATTCGGATTTAAAATCAAAGACCTCTCATAGCTTCGATTTGCCTCCGCGTTCTCCGATAGAGTTCTGTGAACATTTCCAATCCAAAGCCAAAGCTCCTCGGAATCACGGCAAACAGACGCAACCCGATATAACCCATCGAGTCGTTCTCTAGGATCGGACATGCCCCTCGCAAGATGCAGACGGCCCTCAGCATGTGGGCATTTCTTTAGAATTTTTTCTGCCTGCGCATCTTCTCCGAGTGGCTCAGCCTTTTGTTTATCCTTATCATCCTCGCGCTTCTTGTCCTCTAGCTTCTTGATCTCTTGAGCTGCTTGATAATTGCTTTCAGGTGTGGACGCAAATTCAGGGACTTCGAATTGTTGGGGTATCACAGAGCCTGTCCTCGCGAGATCTGGGGACCCACCTATGCTAGGAGAAGCTACCCACTGTGGGACACCTCGACCGAATGCGCCTCTGGAGATTAACTCTTGTTGTTCCCCAATCGTAGGGGCACGAAGTCTGCATCCCTCAAGATAGAAGGAGAGAAACATAAGGCCACAAAGAATAACTCTTAATTGTGTCATGTCGAATGAGTCAATTGATGCAGACTAGAAACCGAGGGGGCAACTTAACACATCCCGAAGACTGATGTCGAAAAGCCTCTGTATGCTATTTTACCTGCGAATCTTCGCTCTTGTTCTTAGATGCATTCTCAGTGCGCCAAGCATTGTAGTAACTCCCGTAATAGCTGCCGTAACGCCTATATTCATCTGTGATATTTTCGCTGTCATTGAAAATTACACCGAGGATATTTGGGGCACCTAATGCGGCTATTGCTTCTTTAACCAGACGTCGCTTAGTCTTCCATGCGCGCACGACCAAAAGCATGGAGTCCACTACCTGCACTAGGGCAATAGGGTCTGGACATAGCATCACAGGAGGACAGTCGATAATGACGTAGCGGTATTGCTCCTTTAGGAAAGCAAACAACCTCGACAAGTCGGGGTGCTCGATCATCTGAGTCGGGTCTTCGACTGTGGAACCAGCCGAGATAACATCGAGCTTGTCGGAGATATGAAATGTTACAGATTGAAGCGCTATCCTCTCTCGCAATACGTCGGATAGTCCCGGCTTCTCCGGCACATTGAAGAGCCGATGGACATTTGGCCTTCTCAAGTCGGCATCTACAAGAATTGTTTTACCGGTTGGATCTAGGCTCAGGGCTCGTGCAAGATTTGCCGCGACTATGCTCTTGCCCTCTCCGGGAATTGCACTTGTGACTGCGAGCAAACGGTCGTTGTTGTCTTTGAGATTGTGCCTCTCTATTTTGGCTCTTAGGGTTCTAAACCTCTCTGCTGCTGCATAGCTAGTTAGTAACCCATCGGGGAGGAGCACTTTGCCGGCGTAAATTTGAGACTCTCCATGGTCTAGTTTGGAAACAGGGATCCTCGATTCAGCTGTGCTAGGCGATTGGATCGAAGTGCGGATTAATTTCTTAAGCGAGGTAAACATATTTTGTAACCATTTAGTCCATCAAATTTCAAACACCCGGAAAGCCAGGGTGACAACGACTAACCGTTTCCAATCGAGTTACCACCGTTCTTGCGATCTACGCCAATGAGGTCCCAACTTACCGAGGACCGCAAACGGTTACCATATTTGTTTATTCCCATCTAAGGACGTTAACGGATTACCCAAGAAGATCGTTTGTCGTTGCGCGTCCTAACGAATTGCAAAGATTACGACCACTCCGCCAAAAAAGAGAACTATTGCAACGGCGGATGCGACTAAAAAGTGGAGTTTGCGAACAGTTCGTTGCTGCAAGGTGTTGAGCGGCGGTATTACCCCCAGCACTTTTATGCCCATCTGGTCGCTCAGCTCTTCTGCATGTTTGAATCCACCGTTTAAAGCAAAACCAGCAATAGGAGTCCCCACAAGGATTAAGATAAAAGCTAGAAGACCTACCGAAAAAATCACAAGGCGGTTTGGACCTGCTGGGTTGACTGGAACTTCCGGTGGCTCAACAACTTTAAACTGAGCATCTTTTTGAGTTTGCACCAAGCTAGACTGTAAGGATGCATCTTCCCGAGCTTCCAGCAACCGCTCGTAGCTCTGCTTGATTAGGTTGTAGTCCCGTTTGATTTTAAGCAGTTCCTGCTCCTTGAGTGGCATGGCCTCTATGGCATTTTGCAATTCTTCTATTCCGCTGCGAAGCCTTTTGTTTTCACCCTCGAGTGAACTTATTTCTATCTGTAATTCTTTGATCTCCCTATCGAGTCTCACGATACCAGGAGAGTCGTATTTAGTTCCCGATCCACTGGAGGAGATCCCTCCACTTCTTAGCTGCTTGCGAATAGCTTCAATCCTCTTTTTTGTTGTAATTACATCTGGATGAAGAGGCGTATATTGCTCGGTCAATACGGCAAGCTGGGTTTCAAGCCGCGCTAGAGTTTCCTGAGAGGCCTCTCCAGGCTCAGAGGATGATGTCGCGGATATGGCGCCTACATCTCTCCTTTTTAAGTCAGCGCGTTCGGTCTCCAGGTGAGCCAGGCGAGTGCGATTTGCACGAAGCATTTCAGAACTTGTTGCGAGCTGTGTTTGGTCTGACTCTAGCCTAGCTACAGCTTGGTCTAGGTGGTCGGGCAGATGTCCAAAATTATCGGACACAAATTTTTGCATCTCATTCTCAGTCGCTTCGAGCTTTTTGCGGACCTCTATCAAGCGCGATTCCAGGAAGTCCTCGGTTCCCTTCATCTCTGTACGTCGATCTAAAATACTTCGCTCAATAAATAGGTTCGTAAGTGCTTTCGTGACTTCGAAAGCCATTTTCGGGTCTGGATTAGAAAATTCTAGCCGAAAAGTGTGAAGCCGCTTCTCTCCAGTTTTAGAGACATAGGGCACAACGCTTATGGCGTTCTTGAATTTCTCCATTGCTCGCTCAGACCCAGAAGGTCCTTTGTCCTCGGGAAACAGCTTGAATCTCTCTCTCACTTCTCGCAGATTTTGGCGGGCGAGTATGGTCTGCCTGAGAGCTTCTAGTCTCTCATTGAGCATTTCGTTGCTCGGAGCTTCTACGACCTTCGATGAGACCCGAGCAGGCTCAAGATAAATGAGGCTATTAGCCGAGTAGTAGTCTGGTAGTCCTATGCAGAAGGCGGCCCCAAGCAAAAAGACGCTGGCTGACAACGGTAAGCAGATGTGGGAGTAGCGCCGCCAGGCCTCACGAAAAAGAGAATATAGGTCGGAAATATTAAGAGTGCTTTCGTCATCCACTGCTTTTTATAGCCTCTGTTATAGGTATACCCATCACAATTCAAAATTTCGTCTTTCTGAAAACATCTTAGGGTCATATTTGAAAGTTACTCAATCGCCAATCCTCGCAATACTTCAGTATTGCTGTGGGTTGGCTCAATCGCAACTTCCAAATATGACCCCAATCTGCTTCCAGAGAAAACGAAATTCCGAATTGCGACGGGTATAGCTTCTGCCCATCGAGTCTGTGAGCTACTTGCCCCCGTCTATTTCAATCGGACAATTGTGTAAGCGTTTATTCCGACACATGGCATCAATCACAATTATGATGATCAGAGCTACGGATGTGCGCACTTAGTTTTTCTGTAAGCGTTCAGTCCGCAACAAATGTGATAGTTACCACCCCCGATTTACATCCGCAAATCACACCATCGAGTGGGATTGGGGAGGATTTGACCTGTTGAGATAAGCGCTGCTGCCATGCTCATCTGTCGTTTTTTACAAAACAATTTGGAACCTATTTGCAACTAAGGTAGAACAACAACTTAGTCATGAGTCGTCTCACAAGCGACACTTTCCGTGTCGCCAGTGAGATCTGGCGTGGAAAGTTATTGATTAAGGCCCTTATCTTTGCCTAGATTCCGCACCTGCCGAGTCTAGGTTTAACCCAATTTACGGTTGAACTATATGCGACATTTCGTTTTGTTCTTACTCACTCTATCCATTTTGTGCTCTTGTTCTTCAAAAAAACCAGAGGAAGAATATGCTCAACTAATTAAGGAAGCTGAGGAGTATGAGAATTCGGAGAAGTTAGAAGAGGCGCGAATTACGCTCCTAAACGCAGCGAATGTGATGCCAGACAGGGCGGATGTGTATGTTCGTTTGGGAAAGCTATACAGCAAACTAGGCCGATTTCCTGATGCCGTGGGCAGTTACCAGTCGGTCGTCAATATTGAGCCTCGCAATGTTGAGGCTCTGCTTTACCTCTCGGCAATCCAGTTGGCAGCAAAAAACACTGAGCTGGCTGAGAGTCAGCTCAATAAGGTGCTCGAGGTTGAGCCAAACAATAGGGAGGCATTGCTACTTAATGCCAATGTTGACCGAGCAGCTGGCCGCAGTGATGCCGCTCGCAAAGTTATTGAAAAGCTACTTGCTGAGGACCCGAATTATAGTCTTGCGCTAGCCAACATGGGCTCCTTCGCCTTAGCCGAGGGTCGATTAGAAGACGCCGAGAAATACCTATCTAAAGCCCTGATAAACGATCCGGAAAACGGACCAATCCAACTAGCTCTTGCCGACATTTATTTCAGGCAGAATCTTGATGATAAAGGTGAAGCGATTCTTAGAACCATGGTGGGGCAAAAGCCGAAGAATCCAGGGTTGCGAAGCTCTCTCGCTGAGTTCTTACTGAGGAAGGGCGATTCTGGCGGGGCGTCCGAGGAGTTTAAAGCGGCCTTGGCTCAAGACCCGCAGCGCCACCAAGCACGAGATCGCCTATTCGATCTGATGCTAGCGAAGGGAGAGGCGCAAGCAGCTAGGGATATCGCGTCTGACCTAAGGAAAGAGTCTCCACAGTCAACAGGTATTCCTTACTTTGAAGGCCGCCTGGCGGAACTGGACAACAAGCCGGAGGAAGCCCTTAAGCTCTACCAACAAACGATTCTATCAATGCCGGGATTTAGTCCGGCATTGAGGCGCGCCGGTCTAATTGAACTAGGCCTTGGGAAAATAGAACCGGGGCTTGAGCACTTGAATCAATCTGTTGCATCTAACCCTCAGGACGTAGTCGCTCACGTTGGTTTGGCCAGACACTACATGATGGAGAGAGACTTTAGCTCTGCGACACGACATGTCGACTCAGTTCTCTCTTACTTTCCTAGGCATGTGGGGGCCAATGTGCTTAGGGCGGACCTACTTCTTATTGATGGCAAATTGGATGCGGCACGTAAAGTATATGAAGCTCTTATAGAGGCTTACCCGAACAACCCGACTGGTTATCTTAAGCTCGCACTCCTGGAGCAAAAGGCTGGAAATTCAGAAGCAGCTTCTAAGCTCTACACAAAGGCAGCCTCGTTCAAAGAAAGTGCTCTGCTCGCACTCCAGAAATTGGCCCTTCTTTATAGGCGCGATTACGGGACCCCTGATGCGATAAAAAGGCTCTCTGAAGTTCGCAAGAGCACTCGGGTGACTGATGCTCAATATGATTTGGTTATTTCTATTCTGCTGCTATCTCAACCAGATCCGGACGGCTCTATCGCCAAGCAAATCCGATCGCTCGCAACCAAGGCATTGGAGGAGGATTCGCATTTGATTCCGGCTTATTTGGTTTTGGCCCAGATCGATGCGCGAAGCCAAAACATGCAAGCGGTTATTAGTAGCTACCGCAGTTTCTTAGAAAAAAACCAGGGGCATCTACCAACGCGGATGATGCTAGCTCTTGCGCTGGAGCACCAGAAGGAATTTCGTGAAGCCGCTGATCAGTATAAGCAGATATTGCAAGCCTCTCCTAGATTCGGCCCAGCGGCGAACAATTTGGCCTGGCTGCTAGCAGAACAGTTGAATGGTAACTTGGATGAAGCTCTTTCCCTCGCGCAGACGGCTAAAGCTGCCATGCCGGAAGACGGTGGCGTGAGTGACACACTGGGCTGGATTAACTTCAAGAAGGGTTCACCTGAATTGGCCTTGTCGTTTTTGGAAGATGCTGTGCGGCTTGAGGAGAAATCAAGTCCAGATAATTCTGTAAACCCCGAAATCCTCTTCCACCTTGCAAAAGTGAAAGCATCCTTGGGGCGGGAAGACGAAGCTATAAAGATTTTGGATCAACTGCATGTGGACCTGCCGAAAGAAAGCGATATGGCTGCGCGTGTGAGGGAGGAAATTCTCCGTCTTCGGGCTGGCAAATAAGGTAAAAGCGAAGACAGCGGTATCAGTCTGGAAGCCTGGGCTACTGCTGTAAAATTCATTCACACTTGATCGGGGAGGCTGCTGTGCCAAAAAAGAGAAATGAGACTATGCGAAATTGTATTAGATTTGCCTGTCGTGTCGCATTGACGCTCATTGCCACAATTAACGTGTCGGGCTGCATCAACTCTGGAGGAACAAGCCCTCTTTCCGAATTGGCAGAGTCTGATCACATAGGCGCTGAATATAAGGTTAGAAAAGGAGATTCTCTTTCCATTGAGGTATGGGGGGAGCCAAAACTCTCTTCCGAGGTCTTCGTTAGAGAAGATGGTCGCTTAACCCTACCGCTGATCAAAGACGTACCGGCAGAGGGACTCACATTAGAACGACTAGGTTTCGTGATCGAGAAAATGCTACAGGAATTTGTTCCGGCTGCGTCTGTTACCGTATCTGTGGCACAGCAAGCACCAATTAAGTACTACTTGCTCGGTGCGGTAACGCAACCAGGTGAGTTTCGCAGTGCGGGCCAAATAACCTTTTTGCAAGCGCTTGCTACCGGCGGAAGTTTTGCACCATTTGCGGACCGCTCTTCCATAATCTTAATTCGAACTACCGACTCCGGTGAGGTTAGGTACCGACTCAATTACGACAAAGTCCTTAGTGGACAGGAACCCAATCCAAGACTGATGGAAGGTGACATAATCACAGTCAATTAACCTAGATCTGGTTTTAAGAGGGTCTGATGACAACTTCCGAATCTCAAGAGGTAGCCTTTCTCGGCCCTAGTGGCTCTTTCTCTGAAATAGCCATGAATTCTTGGGGCAAAAACACGGAAGCTCGGTCTTGCTACTCAATCCCCGAGGTCTTTCGCTTAGTCGATCAGGGCGAAGTAGAAAGTGGCTTTGTTCCAATTGAAAACATGCTCCAAGGTCCAGTTACTGAAACTCTTGACCTCCTGCTCGAATACGGCGATCGCCTGTATATGGCCGATAGCCATGTTGAACCAATCAAACTTGCCTTAGGTGCGTTGCCAGCTGCTTCTGGACGAGGGCTTCGCAAATTTCAGAGAGTGCTCTCTCGCAGTGAGCCTTTACATCAGAGTTCTCTTTTTTTGCGAGAGAATCTTCCGCAAGTCCTATGGTGCCCGACATCAAGTTCCTCTGCAGCAATGCAGCAGCTGGTGGAGACTCAAGACCTGGATTCTGTTGTTGTGGGAGCAGCCGCGTCAATCAGAAAACACGGGTTGACTGTTCTCAAAGACAATATAGCCAACACTTCAGACAACCAAACACGGTTTGTTTTGATCCGCAGAGGCAATGCCCTAAATGTCGCTAAGGTCGAGCCGCAACCGAGTCTTGCTGATACTCACTTTGTAACTAGTCTTGCTGTATGTCCGGGCAGGGATAGGAGTGGCTTGCTATATGAGATACTGGAAGTCATCAGCATTGAGAATGGAACAAATCTGCTTTCTATACATTCTCGCCCCGATTCTCGAGGTGGCTTTGTTTTTTTTCTCGAACTCGAGGGGCACCTAAATGACGCTCATATAGTTCGCGCGCTCAAGGGCCTGGAGGATTATTGCAAGCATACGACGGGAGACACAGCTAGGATTGTGGTTTTTGGCGCTTATCCGAAAGCAGCTTTTGCCAAACAGTTATTGAAGAAAGTCGGCATTATCGGTGGCAACGGCGAAATGGGGAGGTGGTTTTCTAACTTCTTTCAATCAGCTGGATTCGAGACTTCGACCTTCGATTTAGATTCAACGGTTTCTCTTGAGACTTTCGTGAAAGATGTTGAGGTGGTTTTGCTCAGTGTCCCTATGCCCTCGATTGAGAGCCTAGCGCAGGCGCTCATCCCACTCCTTAGCAAAGCGCATCTGGTTGTAGAGAACTGCTCTATAAAAAACAGCGCACTTCCACTTTTGTTGGACAAGTTGCCTGCTGATGTTGAAGTGCTTGGGATGCACACGATGTTTGGCGGCAATTTGAAATCACTTCGAGATCAAAATGTAATCTTCACCCGAACCCTGAGATCCGACATAAAGGCAACGAAATTCGAAGATGTCTTTTACAAACACGGCGCCAGGGTAAGCCACGCCAGCTTGGAAGAACACGATAAAGTAGTCGCGTTTGTTCAGAGCCTCGTTCACCTAGTAGCCACAGCTTTTGGTGAGACCATTTCCAAGCATTTCGACTCAGAGCAAGAACTCGAGCCTTACGCAACACCAAACTTTAGAGCTTTACTCACAGCCGTTCGCCGCGTGGTCGGACAACAGGATGGACTATTGCTAGACCTACAAACCAGAAATGCCCTAGCCCCCGAAGTCAGGCGAGAGTTTATTGAGACGATCTCGGATTTGGCAGAGTGCTTGGAAGCTGGACAATATGATCGACTCAAGGAGGCTACGCAGAGGGCCCGGAGATTTTTTAGGTAGGGATTGGGGCACACCTACACCTTGGGGATCCATAACTGAAGTTGTCTAGTGGCTCAGGGATTGTAATTACGGGAGAACGACGATGGCAGACTTAAATGTGGATGGATATTCAGCATCGGATTCGTTAGCTCAGACAGAGCCGGAGAAAAGTGGGTTTGTCGTGTTGCGCGATCTAGTTTGTGAAAAATTTCCAGAGGCATGTTCGCTCGTGTCGCTCAATTTGGACTCATTGCGACGCCTAAGAAGTCTTGGATTGCCGTCGGCGATTATTCCGGGCAACAGATTATGACCCCCAAATAATCAATACAACAAAATGCCCCCCCCCCAGGTCTACAAGCCACTCACCACTTCGTAAAATCCTTGGCTGCCAAAGATGTTGTCGTCCACTATCATCCATCCGCCTCCGGACCATTCTAAGAATACCGCTAACCTAATTGGCCCCTTTGGTGAAGCTGCTTCGAAGATGACCTGAGCAACGCTCTCTTTTGTCGATACGTCCATAGCTCGGAGTGTTTGCAGTATCTGGCTGTGCTTCTCCCATACGGGTTGGGCAGACTTTAGTTGGGCAAGGAAATCTTTACGGGAAGGGATCTGTCTTCTGCTTAAATAACTTGCAAGGTTTGCTGTTTGCCCTATTGCTTCCATGTCAGCATTGAATACCGCTCTGATGTGACCAGTCGAGAGGCCAAGGAGTATTTTTCGCAGGGCACCCGAAGGAGCTTTGTCCCCCAGGAGGGAGCATGAGCTAGTTGCTAGAGAAATGACTATGAGAAGAATGAGAGTGAAGTTGTATTTCTTCTGGGGCAAAGCAGACGACTTTGAAAACATATTGCAATCTCCATAGTTTCTTGTTGCGACTGGTGCCGACATGGCTCTTTGTCCAGCATGGCTTTATCATCGGCGATGGTTGTACCCATCACAAATGAAAATTTCGAAATATGCGCATCTCCTGCGAGCATTACATCGCTTGGCCGAATGGCCAAGCCAACAACAACATGTACCCATCGAATATAGAGCGCGGCCGATCAGGCCGCTTCCACTTTCAATCAAAATTCGCTACTTGCTCAGTATCCGCAAAACCGTAATTCTCATTGGCGATGGGTATATACTACACAAAGTCATAGAATGCGCATCGGGCTATAACAGACTTGGAGGTGAATATGGAAGATGGCTTGTGGGAAAAGCGCAAAAAAGCGCTTGAAGACCAGTATTTCGAAAAGAAAAATAAGCAGGCGCTAGCAGGCTTAGTCGGCAAAGGAGAGGAATCCAAAACACAAGATACGATCACTGGTGTTGAGACTGCCCCTTGCGTCGTGGAAAAAAGTCCAAACCAAGATGCGTCAATCTTGAAGAAGATAAGGAAGGTTTTTTGTGGCTGAGCCAAAGGGACGAGATTCGTTTTTGGGCAGTCCTGCCGTTGACGATCCTCGTGCGTGCGTCCCATTGGCCGAGCGTATGAGGCCGAGGAATTTGAGTGAGGTATTGGGCCAGGAAGAGGTTGTCGGCGACAAATCTGCTTTTGCCCAGATCATACGAACGCGAGGTTATGTGCCATCAGTTGTCCTGGTTGGGCCACCGGGAACAGGCAAAACGAGTATTGCCAGAGCTGCCTTGGCTGAAACGAATCTCAACTTCGCCAGTCTTTCAGGAGCGGTGCACGGTGCGGCTGATGTTAAAGCTGTTCTCAAGGATGCTGATGCAGAGAGAAAACGGACGGGGCGAGCGACTCTCGTTTTGGTCGATGAAATACATAGATTCAATAAAGCCCAGCAAGATGTTTTTCTCCCGCCCTTGGAGTCGGGCTTAATCGCAGTTATCGGGCAGACAACTGAAAACGTGAGCTTCCGATTGAGGGGGGCCTTGCTTAGCAGAATGCGTGTTTTACAGCTCAAGCCCCTAGATGTGACGGTTCTCATCTCCATTCTTACTTTGGCACTTCAGGATAGGACTAGAGGTCTAGGGGATCTTGACCTCATAGTTGAGGATGGTGTTTTAGAATTGGTTGCCGCCTATGCGCAGGGAGATGCGAGGAGAGCCCTAACGATTATTGAATGGGCATCTCATCTTTGTCAGGCCAGAGCGGTAAGCACGTTAACGCTTAGTGTAGTTGAAGAGGATCTCGGCAGGCAGCCCACGTCCTATGACAGGGATGGTGATGACCATTACGACTGCGCATCTGCTTTTATCAAGTCGATGCGAGGTTCAGATCCAGATGCAGCTCTATACTACTTAGTCCGAGCGCTCAAAGGTGGTGAAGATCCTCTTTTCCTAACGAGGCGTATGATTATTTTTGCATCGGAGGATGTCGGTTGTGATCCTCGCGCTTTGCAGATTGCCCTTGATGTCGACCGCGTCGTGGAGAGGGTGGGGTTGCCAGAAGCCGCAATATCGCTCTCGCAAGCTGTTCTGTATTTATCAGCAGCGGCAAAATCCAATGCGAGCTATAGAGCTCTTAGACTGATGGAGAAGACAGTTGAGGAGAATCCGGGATTGGAGATCCCGCATCGCCTTAGAAATGCGCCGACGCAACTAATGAGAGCGCAGGGCAATGCTAAAGGTTATCGCTATCCCCACGACTACCCGGAAGGATTTGTGCCCGAGAGGTATTTGCCGGAGGCGTTGGGTGACTTAAGAGTTTACGACCCTAGCTCAAGAGGGATAGAGCAGAAAATAAAAGAGCGTCTGGACTACTTCAGATCTCAGATGGGTATATCTAAGTGACCCTTCAAAACCTAATGGGACCTACATGCAGCAGTTACTAGAAAGCGTGTTGCCAACTGATGGCTTTATCACAAGGGAAGTCGACATTGGAGCCAGAGAGCTTCTACTTAAGCTCTTTAATAAATCAGTTCTAAAGCAGCAAAAATGGAAAGAGCTCTATGCTGTTTTAGGCGACCTGGAAGGCAAGGCATGTCTTGACTTGGGCTCTGATAACGGGGTCATCAGTTATCTCCTTAGGTCTCGTGGAGGAACGTGGTGCAGCGGAGATCTGAATGGAGAGGTTGTTGAGTCGATTGCTTCTGTCGTCGGCAATGCAGTTTTCCTAACTGATGGAACGAGAATGCCCATTGAGGATAAGTCACTAGACCTGGTGGTTGTGGTCGATATGCTCGAGCACGTTAGAGAGGATACTGCTTTAATCCAAGAACTCAGCAGGATAATGAAGCCAGGCGCAAAACTGATCATCAACGTCCCCAATCGATTTCCTAGGTCTATACTAAGGGCCTTGCGCCATATGATCGGGCAGACCGACGAGGCCCACGGACATATTCGACCCGGCTACAATAGGCAAGATCTATTAGCCGTCTTAGGGACTGAATTCCTTCTCGAAGAAACGCACACTTACTCGCGCTTTTTCGCCGAGGTCATAGATACTCTGATAGTCTACGCATACTCACTAATGTGCTCGCCAAAGAAAGGACCCAGAGACCCTGAAGCAACAGATCAAGACACAAGTAAAGGCTTGGTGGTCACAGGAGAACAACTAGGGAAGTTTGAAAAGAAGTTTCGGATCTATTCCATGATCTACCCCTTCATCAGGGCAGTCTCTGCTTTGGATAAGGCATTACTGTTTCAAGAAGGCTTCATGCGTTTGGCTGTGGCTAGGAAGTCCCTCTCCTGAGACGAGGTTTGGTGCAGACGACCTACGGCATTAGCGAGAACGATAATTTCTGTAACCGTTCACGTCCTCGGTAAGTTGGGACATCATTGGCGTAGATCGAAAGAACGCTGGTATACCCATCACGAATGAGAATTCCCGAATTTATGGAAGCAGGTTGAGGTCATATTTGGAAGTTGTGATTGAGGCCAACCGCAAGCAATACTGGAGTATTGCGAGGATTGGCCGACTGAGCAACTTTCAAATATGACCGAGTATGCTTTCAGAAAACGGGAATTCTCATTCGTGATGGGTATAACTCGATTGGAAAGGTTAGTTGTTGTCACCCCCGATTTGCATCCACAAATCGCACCCCTCAAGGGGCACTCGGGGTGTTTGAAGTTTGATGGACGTCAACGCTTACCATAGGAGCCTATGAACAACTGGGAAATTGAAAACCCTAATGCTGTTTTGGTAACGGACTGCGGGTCTACGACGACAAAGGCTATTTTGTTCGAGCGCACTAGCTCTGGTTGGAGTGCGACATATAGAGGTGAGGCTCCGACAACTGTTGAGAATCCGGTTGCTGATGTGACGATCGGAATCAAGAACTCTTTCCTTGAGCTTGAAGAAGTATCGGGGCGAAAAATCTTAAGTGACACCCAGCAGCAAGACGTCAATGAACCACCACTCATCACGCCTGCCTCTAGAAATAGGACCGAGGGCATAGACCTATTCCTCTCAACTAGCAGTGCTGGTGGTGGTCTGCAGATGATTGTTGCGGGCGTCGTCTCGAACATGACGGCAGAGTCAGCTGAGAGAGCCGCTTTAGGAGCGGGCGCCATCGTCATGGATGTAATTTCTGCTGATGATGGGCGAGAGCCTTATGAGAAGGTGCAAAAGATACGGCACTTGAGACCAGATATAGTGTTGATCGCCGGTGGCACTGACGATGGCACAATAGAACACCCATTAGAGCTTGCCGAGATAATCCTACAGGCAGATCCAAAACCTCGGTTTGGTGAAACTTTGCGATTACCTGTGATCTACGCAGCTAATAGCAAGGCAAGAGAACCGGCCCAGCAGATCCTCTCTGGTCGATTTGCTTTCACTGCTGTTGCAAATGTGCGTCCATCTCTCGAAGAGGAAAATGTGGGACCGGCCAGGGATGCGATTCACGAGATCTTTCTTGAACACGTGATGAGTCATGCCCCTGGTTACAATAAGCTCATCGCTTGGACTCCGAAGCCAGTCGTGCCGACTCCGGCGGCTGTGGGTGATATGGTGCAGCTAGCTGCAAAAAGCCGGAATATTAGCATCCTCGCTGTGGATATAGGCGGAGCGACTACGGATGTTTTCTCTGCAATTTATTCGAAAGATGGACTTGCAGCAGTATCTTCCCTGCCAGAAATGCGAGAGCCGAGTCGACGCAAGGGAGCCGCGTCAAAAGAGGCACGGGCGTATTCGCAGAGATACGGTGAGGGCTTTTCCAACACGGCTGATGTAGCAGAAGATGGTTTTGCAAGTGGCTCGAAAGATAGGGCTGAGTCCTATACATTCAACCGTTCTGTCAGCGCCAATTTAGGGATGAGCTATTCGATAGCCAATGTCATGATAGAAGCTGGAGCTGAGAATATACTTCGCTGGATCCCGTTTGATCTGAGTGCAGATGTCTTGCGTGAACGGCTATGGAACAAGATGGTCCGCCCGACATCCATACCGCAAACTATGGAAGATCTGCTAATCGAGCAGGCTGTGTGCCGAGAAGCTTTGCGCTTAGCGCTCGCGCATCACAAGCGGCTCACCAAAGGACTCTCGGGCACAAAACGCAAAGGCGGATTATTGGGCCAGTTCCTTTCTGGCACTCAAGAGAACTCCGCGTTGGAGATAGGTGATATCGATCTAATAATCGGGTCCGGTGGTGTGCTTAGTCATGCCCCAGATCGGCGCAGTGCTGCTTTGATGCTCATCGATGCTTTTGAGCCAACTGGGATCACGCAATTGGCGGTAGATTCAGTTTTCATGATGCCACACCTTGGCGTTCTCTCTACTGTGCTGTCCGAGGCCGCGAAAGAGATCTTCTTTAAGGACTGTCTTGTTCCCTTGGGCACAGTTGTTGCGCCCTTGTGCGGGAAGACGGCTATAGGAGCCGAGCTACTGCGAATCGAAGGATTGCTTGGGGGAGATTTGATTCTCAAGCATGGAGAGATAGTTTCTGTGCCCCTAGCTGCGGGAGAAGATGTTGATCTAGAAATCCATCCACTTTCAAAACAGATCGACATAGGCCAAGGGCTTGGGCGATCCTTAAAATGTAGGCTCAGTGGCGGTCATGTGGGGTTGATCTTGGATGGTAGGGGTCGGCCTCTTGTGCACAGCAAAGAGGCTGAGCAAAGGATAGAGGACATAGCCAACACCTACGCAGGCGTTGGCTTAGCAGACGTGCGAATTATCAAGGGCAAATAAAAAATGGCGTCAAATTCAGCCTACACTCCAGGCCTGATCGCATCTCCTCGAACCTTCGTTAGTCGTGAGAGGGAATTGCCATTGGCGGGTAAAGCACTCGTCTCTATCGGGGACCGCGTCAGCTCAGACACTATTGTGCTTGAAGCCGAGATGCCAGGGGACCTCGAGGTAGTTCGCTTGAATGAGAGGCTAGGACTCGATCCCGAGGACATAATAGATCATGTCCTTGTCTCAATCGGGCAAAACATCACGAAGGGAGATCTTCTGTGCGAGGTTAGCAGTTTTTTCGGCCTGTTTAAGTCGCGCCTTCAATCACCCATGTCGGGAACCGTGGAGTTTTTTAATGCAGCGAATGCACACCTTGGAATTCGCCAGGCGTCCCAAGCCCTATCAATCAAGGCTTATCTAGAAGGACTAGTGACCCAAGTGCGAGATGGTCGCTCAGTTACAATAGAAGTGGAAGCGTCTCTCGTTCAGGGAATATTCGGCGTAGGTGGAGAGTCGACAGGTGCCCTCAGATCGTTCGGTGTCTGCTGCCATGAAATGGTTACGGCTAAGACTGTAATGGATCTCGGTGAGTCGGTGAGGGGAGCCATACTCTTTGGAGGGGCTCAGATAAATGATGAAGCCCTGTCTCTTTTGGGAGAGATGAAAGCAAGCGGTGCTATTACGGGTTCCATCGATAGTCGAAGTCTTGCTCGATATGTGAAACACGAAGTAAGCGCGTCGACTACAGGGGACGAGGATGTCCCATTCCCCCTCATGATCACAGAAGGCTTTGGCTTTCTACCTATGTCAGAGAGGGTGAATCAAATGCTAAAGGAAAGGGAGTCTTCCCCCTGTTCCATATCAGGGGTGACACAAGTGCGAGCGGGTGCTTGTCGCCCCGAGGCTATAATCCCAATCCCAGTGACTCTCAAAACACCGGACCAAGCGAATAACGAATGGGCAGGCGCGGACTTTGCCCTAAAAGAAGGCTCACTCGTGAAACTCATTCGCGAACCTTACTTCGGAATGAACGCAAGAGTGGCCTGTTTGCCTCGCGAGCCGCAGGCTATAGAGACAGGGGCGGTAGTTCGAATCGCCATCGTGCAACTTGAGGATGGGCAGGAAGCAAAGGTGCCACGCGCCAACCTCGAGCTGACGGGGTCAATTAGTTAGAGGCTTTCTTGGCGGGGCTAGTCGCCTTGCGCTTTTTTGCCTCGGGCTCTTTTGATTTAGTGGCAACTACTGCAACTTTGGATGCGACATCTTTTTGAGCGCTTCCACCATTGGTGCAACAGCAAGACTTCTTAGTTCCACAAACTACCTGCTCTGCTTTATACCAATGCTCCTGATCTCGTCCTTCCGGCTGTCCTTCTTCTACCCAAAGTTCATATGCTTTTTGAGCAATTGCATCTGTCGAGCAGGTCGAGTGAGTAGCCTCGTGATGTGCCATGACTTCTCTCCGTAAATTAATCCACAAAAATATTCATAAAATGACCGCTTATTATCTTTGCGGGCTGCAAAAGCTTTTGGATAGCATACCCCTCGAGCTTTCTCAAACTAAGATAAGTCGGTCCCAACTCTTAATGTAATGTGTCTCAAACAAGCACACACCAGTAAAGATGATAGAAGTCGCGGATTGAGTGCAAGAAAAAAATAAAATTCTAGTGTACCCGTTCACGCAATCACACAGTGTAAGCGTTGAGCAACCCATGCAGTTTGGTCGTAAGTGTGGGTAAGGTGTGAAACTGTAGGGGCGGCTCGCGAGCCACCCGTTGCTCAAGATCGCGATCCTGCCCACACTTAATGAGCAGTTACTTACATTCCACCACTACAACTCATCACCAGGATCGACTGTAGAAGGGTCTATGCGAACCTGAAGCTGTTTCCTTTTCTGGGTCAACATGAGCAGCTCTTTCGTAAGAGCATCTATATCAGCATTCTTATACTCTTCTGAGATGCGAGATCTCTCGCGGGTTTGGTGGCGCGCAGAAAGTGCCTTCTGCCGCAGAAGCCGATCTGCAGTGGCTGTTTTTCTAGCAACTTTTTGCAAATCGAGTGACAAACTTCTCCAAGCATCTATATCACTGTCGGTATCGTGGAAATTCTCTGCTCGTTTTAGCAACTCAACGAACGCCTCGCTGTCGCGATCAATACCATCTGAATCTGATTTAACTTTTTTTATTTCATCCATTAAAGAAACGAGAGAATCGACATTTTTCGCAGATGCTAGTTTTTTGATTTCCTCACCCAACGCCTCGCGCTTGGCGCGCAAGTCAGCTACCTCAACTGCGATTCTCTCGGAATCCGCAGAGGACTTACTCAATGCATTCTCGAAGCTCGGAAATTGAGTAGAACCATTACCCTCTACACCAACACCAAACCACTGGCCCTGAGATGATTGGAGCAAGAATGCTAGATAGACTTGTCCACCCTTGCCCTTGTCATCATCGGCTTGCAAATTTAATCGATCTGCTGGAATCGTTGCAGACAATGCTATCTCCTGACGACCAGGGGCTATATTCTCAAGTGGCAAGAAGGCGGCAGTCGTCCTCTCAACTACAGTAGATCCCTGTGTGAGGATCAACGCCTCAAGCTGTTGGGGTAGAAAAGGAACTATGGCTTCAAAATCCCAGATGACTATCGCCTTATCAGGTGAGTGCTCATTAGCGGAACGCTGAGTGGCGTCTGTTCTCGGACCCGCGTAAGCGTAATGGGGGAATAGACAGAGCGAGAACGCTATCGCTGTGAGAGTGAACTTGAATCTAAAAAACATTTTCTGGCACATAAGACACGGTTACACCTGATCTAGAAAATCCTGTCCCAAAAAGAGGTGTCTTTCTTTTCCTCTTTCCCCTCATCTGCCTCTATTTTTACATCCGGTTCCTGCTTGTTGAGGATGTCCTGCTCGAAGCTCGCAATTAACGCCTTCTCTCTCTTAATCTGCTGAGATAACTTTTGTGCATTCAGAGCCTGACGATAGGCCGCTTCAGACTGTGCGGAATCAGCCTCAGACTGGTCGGACTGTTCTGTCATTACGTCTTGTCCCGCCCCGGGGGCCCAACGAGCCAAATACCAATTCTCCTCCCTGCGACTAATCTTCCTCTCTGACTCTACTGCGCGACCTTTGCGGTTGATCTTCCCTCTGAGCTTAATCTCTCTGGCTAGAGCCAGCCTCTCTGCTGCCAGGTTGTCTCTCTTTTTTATATCCTGAGTTAACTCGTCTTGGAGCCTAAGTCGCTCGAGGTTCACCCTTTCGTTAAACTCTGAGTCGGCAGGGAGGGGGAGGTCTTCGATAATACTTTTGCTTTTATTGAGGTCAGCTAGTTCGGCCACGATCTTGTCGCGTTCTTTGGTCAACAGGCCCGCTCTAGCTCTGACCGCAAGCCTCGAGTAAAAATCCTCAGGGACGTCTGTATCCGCTGGACTAGCTCCATCTCGGCTTAGTTTTTTCAGACTCCAAGAGGCTTGGACCGATGGCTTCTTTGGACTCTTGATCATCTTCCCGCGCAAATTAGACTCTGCTTGTTGTCCAGCCAGTGCATAAGTATGGCCGGCCAATTGAAACTCGAGGGGCT